>Ga0208617_1000323_pt1 | contig 14235 bp, 13 predicted proteins | sample CryBogCBE06Nov07_FD_184581 | JGI IMG/M metagenome (GOLD analysis project Ga0208617, IMG submission 184581) | Freshwater microbial communities from Crystal Bog, Wisconsin, USA - CBE06Nov07 (SPAdes) (version 2) | ecosystem: Environmental > Aquatic > Freshwater > Lake | place: Crystal Bog...
CAGGGGCTTACGAGGTCTGCGATGCAGGCCCATTCACCCGGCGTAATTCCGGAACTGCCGCTTCAGTTGTTCTTTGGCCCGCGACGCAGTACCCAGCTTTCCGTTTCCTCGTCGAACTCGTGCGTCATATTGAACTTCGCTGCGTCCCTTTTGACCTCGGCCCGGGTCAGCTCCGATTTCGCAGGATTCTTGGGCTTCCATACGTCATCAGCCGCATCAAAGTAGTTTTCTTTGAGGAAGGTAGCCCGCTCGGCCTTGATTTGCGCCCGGGTCTTGATTCCGGCGGGTAACACATATTCAGGCTTGAGAACCCACTGATCGGACTGGCCATCGTATTGGTGGGTTCGCTTGAAGTCGGCCAATTCGCTCTTGACTTCCATACGCGTTTTGGGACCCGATCCGGCATCTGTTGACGCGATTTGCGCGTAGGCAGCGGACGAAATTGCCGTCACGCCGAGGACGATGGACAGCAGCAAATGGGAAGGTTTTTTCATGATGAATTACTCTTGTGGATGAACAATGGTTTGCGCGCAGTTTGAACTGCGTGATGACGGTAGGGCCCTGACAAGGGACATGGCGATCGACGAAACACTCAAAATGGCGTCGTTGGTTTCATTGCTGCCTCCTCTCTTGCATATTTCATTTGTGACCTTATCCAGTTTTTTAAGCCGCCCTTTGCCTGCGGCTTTGAGCCGCCTCGCTGTTGCGGGTCACACAAAAACTCCGTTGCCGGGTGAATGCGCTTCATCATGCGATGCTCATCTCGTCGATGACTTTGTGAACGCCGGATGCGCTCCAGGCGGCGATTCGCGCACTCTCCCGCTCAGCCCATGTTTTTGCAGCCCCGGAAAGCGTGACTGTGGAGCCATCGACATAGACAGCAATCTTCCTGGCATCCGCCTTCGCCAGGCGCTTGAGGGCAAATTCAATGTCTGATTTGATGTCGCTCGAAGATATGGAGGACTTCAGCGCGATATCGTTTGTCACGCCCCTTGCACCGAGCAGGTGGCGTAAGGCGCCAGCTGCCGACCAGCGCTGATATGCCCAATCCACCGTTCCAGACAATGTGATCCATCCCTTTTCGACAAGCACTTTCACGCTGTCCGCGGGGAGATAGGTGGTCCACTGCAGGACGTGCTCGGCCGCAGCAGCAAGGTCTGCGTCCGTCCTCATGGACGGTTTGAGCAGATTCACTGTCAGCTCGACAACCAGCGCCTTCACGCCATCGACGCGTTGTGCCGCCACCTCGGCATCCTGCTTCGCTGCGAAGCTGTCCACGTGACCAGCCAGGGTGACCAGCCCGTTCTCGACTTCCACTCCAATGTGTGCCGCGTTGATCGAAGGTTCCCATTCCAACTCGGCAAGAACATCTTGCTGCAGTTGCGCATCGCTTTTCATTTGTTGCTTTCGTGACTCCAGATGAGGCAACTGTGCGCCGACTGTAGTGCCGGGTCAGTTATCCAGCGCACACAAGCGATGCGCCATGGCTAAGGACTTGCCCATTCCGTCCGGAAGAGGATTGCCGGAGGCGGCACCTGGACCTGCCGTCTAGGAGAGATCTGCCGGACAAGGCGCAGCTGATTGTGGCGCGCATTTTTCCTGGACTTTTGCCAACAAGGCATTCCACGATCTGCGGAAGGACTCGAGGCCTTCGCGTTGCAACCGGGACGCCAACGCGCTGTCATCCACACCTTCGCGCCAAAATTCCTCAATCAGGACCTCGGCATAGCCACCATCTGGCGGCAAAGCCTGCTCTAACTTTCCGTGGTCAGCGAATGCGATCAGCGTTTTTTGGGGCATCGTGTTGATCGTTCCCGAAGCAGCCAGTGCTTGGACGTACAGGGTGTCTGGTGCCGAAGGATCCTTGGTTCCGGTGCTTGCCCATAGCAAGCGCTGTGGTTGTGCACCGGCAGCGGCGAGCCGCTTCCAGCGTTCGGAGGCCAAAAGGGCGCAATAGGATTTGTACGTGCGCATGGCCATCGCAATACCCAACCGGTTATGCAAGGGCGAGGCAACTTCCTGTTTGACGCCGACATCCCATCGGCTGACAAAGATTGATGCAACCGAAGCACCCTTCGGATCCCGGCCCGCCGCAACGCGGCGCTCGAGACCGTGCATGTAGGCCTCGGCAGCCGCCAGGTAGTGATCCCGGGAAAAAAGCAGCGTGACATTGACCGGAATGCCGTCGAATATCAGTTCCTCCACCGCGCAGATGCCCTCAGGCGTGCCGGGCACCTTGATCATCAGGTTGGCGCGCTCGGCCTTTCTGCAGAGCCGGTTCGCTGCCTGAATGGTGTGCAGCGTGTTTTCAGCCAGCAGTGGAGAGACCTCCAGCGAGACCCATCCGTCACTGCCCCCGGTGGCGTCCCAGATGGGGCGGAACAGATCTGCCGCCTCGGTCAGGTCTTCCAGCGCGAGTTCAAAGAACAGCTCCTCACCTGCGAGCCCTGCGGCGTCAAGTACGCGGATGCTGGCATCATAGGATTCGCCATTGCCAATCGCCTGCTCGAAGATGGTCGGGTTGGAGGTCAACCCGGTCACAGAAAAATCCGCAATATAACGTACCAGCGTTCCACTGGTCAGCAGCGTGCGCGTGATGTCGTCCAGCCAGATGCTCTGGCCGAGCCTGTGCAGTGCCAAGGTTGGCTTCATGGGGATTTCCTTGTGGTTTCAGTAAACATGTCCGGCTTCGGTCAGCGACGGCTAATCCGTGTGTGGTTCCGGGTCGACCCAGCCGCCATCGGCTGCAATCAGGTGATTTGCCGCCGGAGGACCCCAGGTGCCGGGCGCGTAGGCTTCCGCCGGAAGGTGATCGACCAGTACCGGCTCCACCACCGCCCACGCTGCTTCAATGGCAACTTCGCGGGTGAACAGTGCACCATCGCCAGCCATTGCATCGGCCAGCAGCCTTTCGTAGGGGCTGTGCTCCGCTGGCATTTCTTCCGATAGCGAAAACTCGCGCTGCTCCCCGACAAACTCCTTGCCTGCACGCTTGATGCGAGCCCCAAGCGCGATGGTCGCGTGCGGTGACAAGTGGAAGCGCAAATAGTTAGCGTCCTCGCAAACAGCGGAATCGCCAAACAGGTTTTGCGGCGGCGCTTTGAGGCGCACGATCACCTCGCACGCGGTAACCGGCAGGCATTTGCCGGCACGCAGGTACCAGGGCACGCCACCCCAGCGCCACGAGTCCACGTGAAGCCGGAGTGCACAAAATGTATCCACATCCGATGCAGTGGCGACGTTCCGCTCGTTACGGTAACCAGCATATTGGCCCCGAACGAGCTCGTCAGACTGCAATGGCCGCATGGCGGCAAAGACGTCCGCCTTGTGGCGGTGCACAGCCTCGAAATCGCGACTGGCTGGCGGCTCCATGGCCAGCAGCGCAACGATCTGTAACAGATGATTCTGTACGACATCGCGCAAGCAACCCGCGCTTTCGTAGAATGCGCCCCGCCCCTCGATACCGAACTGTTCAGCCAGAGTGATCTGGACGCTGGCCACATGATTCCGGTTCCAGAAGGGCTCGAGAAATGAATTGGCAAAGCGAAAGTAAAGGATATTCATGATCGCTTCCTTGCCCAGAAAATGATCAATCCGGAAGATTGCGTCTTCTGCAAATACGGATCGGGCTATCCGGTTGAGCTCACGTGCCGAGGCAAGATCCCGCCCGAACGGCTTCTCCACAATCACACGGGCGTGGGCGACAAGGCCAGCTCGCGCGAGCCCCTCAATTACCGTCTGAAAAAGCGCAGGAGGAATGGCAAGGTAATACGCAGGTCGTTCGGCCTCACTGAGAACTCTCTTGAGGCCGACGAATACGGCGGGATCCTGGTAGTCGCCACGCACGTAGCTCAAAAGGGACAGCAGCCTTTTGAGAACAACCCGGTCAACATCGACGACATCGCGCGCGATACTCTCTGTCACGCGGGCACGCAACTGTTCGGTGCTCCAATCGGATGCCGCGACACCGATGACTGGACAGAGCAACGCCCCGCTTCTGCACATCGCGTATAGCGCCGGAAAGATCCGCTTGCGCGCCAGATCGCCGGTGATGCCGAATATGACCAGCGCATCGGATGCCGCAATGGTTCGGGAAGTCACGGCACCAGATTCGCTGTCCAGTTCAACCATTGCGCAACCTGTCCGGGGTAGGTATTTCAGCGTGGCCACCAAATTCCTGGCGCATCGCCGACTGCATGCGATTGGCAAAGTCGGCCTCGCCGCGTGAACTGAAGCGCGCGTAGAGCGCCGCGCTCAAGACCGGCGCAGGCACCGCCTCGTCGATAGCTGCCTGGATGGCCCAGCGTCCCTCACCCGAGTCGGAAACGCGGCCCTGGAACTGCGCCAGTGCCGGATCAGCGGCCAGAGCCACGGCTGCCAGATCGAGCAACCAGGAGCCAATGACACTCCCGCGCCGCCAGACTTCGGTAATTTCCGGGATGTCCATCGTGTAGCGATAAAGGTCCGGATGTCGCAGCGGCGTAGTTTCAGCGTCAACAACGCTGGCGCGACTGCCAATGTCCGCCCCACGCAGTATGTTCAGACCCTCAGCATACGCGGCCATGAGGCCGTATTCGATGCCGTTGTGAACCATCTTTACGAAGTGGCCCGCTCCATGAGGACCGCAATGCAACCAACCCTGGTCAGCAGTCCCGGCATTGCTCCGCCGCCCTATCGTGGGTCCGATCGCGCCGACGCCAGGCGCCAGCGTTTCGAAGATCGGCGTGAGATACTGCACCGCAGCAACCTCTCCGCCGATCATCAGGCAGTAGCCGCGCGTCAATCCCGCAACTCCGCCACTGGTGCCCACGTCGATATGCTGAACGCCTGTCTTGCCCATTGTGACCGCGCGGCGCAGGTCGTCGTGGTAATGGGAGTTGCCGCCATCGACGACGATGTCCCCGGCCTGAAGCAAGTGAATCAGCTGTTCCATAAGGCCGTCGACAGCCGCGGCAGGCACCATGAGCCACACAATGCGCGGGGCTGCCAGTGCAGCAACCAACTCCTTCAGGGACCTCATGCCGCGCGCACCCAGAGCCTCCAGCGGCACGATGGCGTCAAGATGTGAGTCGAGGACGACACATTCATGGTTCCCCCGGAGCAGCCGGGTAACCATGCTGGCCCCCATGCGGCCGAGGCCGATCAGACCCAATTGCATGGCGAGTCCGTGCTGGGGTTGACTTGGACGAAAGGCCAGCTGTCCCCTTGGCGCGCATGTACAAGTTTGTTCCGGCAACGCCCATGTCGATGGCATACCCCCTGCTGTAAAGGCAGCGTGTTGCGCAATGTGTTCATGACAAATCCCCCACAAGGAAAAACGCGGGCCACAAGACACCAAGCACCCGCCATACAACAAGCTTGCGGTCGGGCAACCGGATGGTCTGTTCGGTGCACCACACGCCCGATTTATCCGGCGTGGCGCATTGAATCGGGTCGACCCTGTCCGCCATCAGGATTCAGGACTACCAGGTCTTTTCGGAGGTGGCATCGGGAGACGGCGAGCCCTTGCGAGCGATCAAGCAGCCAATTGGGGCCACACTCGGCAGTGCGTGAGAGGTGACCGGCTCCCTTCTTGCCGTGCAAGACTATAGCGATTCGAATGAATTGGTTTCCTGAAAGCTGCCATTCGCGAACGGCGGCTTCTTAGTAGGCTTTGCGATCACTCGATTTTGAGATTCATTGAGGCCGCTTGAACACACGGCCGATCTTTCCCGGCCGACGTCAATTCTTCGGCTGGTTAACACAAGAAAAGTTTATCTCGTTGAATACATCGCCACGGCCACTATATACAGCGACCTGCGGATAGGGACAAAGCATGCGCGTTCGCTGGGGCTGAGCAGGCGCGCGAACAACGATCTGTTCGGGTGCTTTTTTGTCTTCGACCCAACTGCGCAGCGCATCCATAGGGTCGAACTGGTCTGGGTGAGGTCCTGCGCTACCGCACCCGCTGGAACCCGGAATCATGAATAGTCGATAAAAGCGGGCGACGCGATCGCCCGCTTGCCCCTGTGGCGTGCTCCGGCCGAGTGTCGCTACTACATCGTCATAGTAGCGCACGCTTTGCATAGGCGCATGGTTCACGTCACCCCACCCGTGGTAATGCAACAGCTTGCCACCAGCCTGCTCTAATGCCCGTAAGTCCGGATCGTCTGCGTTTACCAATGGCCCAAAGTTGGCCACGGCGAATTTCCAGTCCTTGTCAAAGTCGAATCTCCTCCAATCCCAGGCTGCATCGCGGAACACCATATTGCGAAAGAACTGCTCGGCTGTCGGAAATACATTCGGCCCAGCGATAATGCTAGCCCATTCCAACTCGCTGCCCAGCGCCCACCCGGCATAGATCCGTTGCCCGGTGAGTGGGTCGGATGGACCTTCATAAATCTTGGTGACTGCCCCGGCCTGCGCGGGTGTGAGGCATTCTCCCGGTGCTTGACCAGCCTGGCACGCAAGCGATTCCGGCCGGAAGTGGCACTGGCGCGGGTCCCCGATCACCCCATCGGCTACACCATCGAGTCGGTCGCAAGCCTCCAGTACCTTGGCGTGCACCAGTCTGAGCTGAGCGGGAGTAATGCGCGTGGCTTCATTCATGAAAGTGGCCTGGGCGTTCCAGATATATTGCGCCCGATTGCCGATTTGGTCGAAGTTGGGGTCACCGACGGCAATGCCCTGGAAATCGCTGGGATAGCGTTGCGCCTCCATCAGCGCTTCCTTTCCGCCGGTGGAGCAGCCATTGAAGTAAGCGTATTGAGCAGGTCGACCGTAAAAGGCCGCCGTGAGAGCCTGGGCCTTCATTGCAGTTTCATGAACAGCCCGAGAGCCGTAGTCCACCACTTGCTGGGGGTTCTGCATCCATGGCAATGCTGCCTGACCCGCATGGCCTGTGTCAGAACTGGCCACAGCGTAGCCTTGCGCAAGTTGCCAAGCCATGTCGGCATAGTCTAGTTCTCCGCCGAAGCGGTGCACACCAATTTGCTGAAAGCGACCATTCCATCCGGCCTGCGGAAGCCACAGCTCGAAGTTGATCGCCGGAGAAATACGCGACTTTACCTTGCAATATGCAGGCAGTGCTTCAGCCCTACGCATTGGAGGGTTGGTGGTGGCAGGTGTTCCCGCGGGCAGCGGACCGGCCACAATAATTTGCGCGTTGAGCACGGTAAATGCGGAGGAAGGCGACGACGGGAGCGCGACGCTCGCTAGCTGCGCACATGAAATCGCTGGCGCAGCTTCCACAGGAGACGGAACAAGTGCGACGTGGCTACAGGCTGCAGCGCATGCTGTGAGTGCCAGGAAAAGGCCATGCATGGCCCGTGGCAGGACGGAATTTGCGATGTTCATTGCGGCGCTCCTCTTCGGTTTTGAAGGTCAGGATGGGCCCTTTGTGAACGTGAGCCTTGTGCTGATTTAGCCAGTATTAATAATACGTCCCCTTGCTGTACGCGGGATTTCTAGCTCAGGGTATGGTTCGACTGGCTAGCGCCGTCAATCCTGAACTACTGAAGCTTACTGACACACAGAGAGCCGCATTAGACCTTGCGCATGCCCTTGGGCAATACTTCGCGAGTAGAGCAAGCGAGAGGTAGTCCAAGAGCAATGTAGGTATCTGCCGCAATGACCTACGCCCCGACTACGATGCCAGGCTGAAAGAATCGAGCAAATTCACTTCCCGATAGCGGTCGATCGGCAGTGTCCTCTTCTTAGGGGGCATAGCCGACGTTGAATTCGACGCAAATGAAAGCCTGATTACCTGTTGGAATAAATGAGATGGGAATCTCGCCTCTGGCCACTACAGACATTGATAATTGTGATCATCCAGGCTGTCAGGGCTTCATTTGGTGCCGCAGAGCCGTCTGAAGGGCCACAGGCCAATTTGCATCCATCAGGCGAAGGGCGAGTTACCTTTGGGCGCTCAGGCCGACAGGCGGGTGCGTTTCATTGGATCAACAACATTGCGAGCGAGGCCAACATCACCCCATGGGTTTCACGGGAGTTCTGAAGCAAATTCAGAGTAGAAAAGCGCACGGAACTTCAGGGTTTGACCCACTTGGCAGCAAAGTAGGTATGCGTAGTATTCAAGGGTGCAAGGTGCCAGCGTGTGCATTCTTGTTTGAATGAATCCCTGAACTGTTCACCGTACTGATGCCCCCTACCCCACTCCCACCTGTTCGCCACACCACTGCCCGCTATTTTTTGGAAGGGCTTCAGGAATCAGGTATCCAGTACCTGTTCGCCAATTTGGGTACCGATCACGTGACTTTGATTGATGAGATGGCTCGTTTGCAAATTGAGGGCCAACCAATGCCCCAGGTGGTTTTGTGTCCACATGAAAACGTCGCCATCCATATGGCGGGTGGCTATGCGGCAGTAACCGGACAAGGACAGGGCGTCTTGGTGCATGTGGATGCGGGCACGGCTAACGCGGCCATGGGCCTGCACAATCTGATGCGTGCACGGTTGCCCGTTCTGCTGATGGCAGGCAAAGCCCCGTACGCCTTGCATGGCGAAGTTCCCGGATCTCGCGACAACTATGTGCATTATGTGCAAGACCCATTTGACATCGCCTCCCTTGTGCGACCCTATGTGAAGTGGGAATACAACCTGCCTTCGGGCGTTGTGGCCAAAGAAGTCTTGCGCCGCGCCCACAGCGTGATGCACACGGAGCCTGCCGGGCCGGTGTACATGACACTGCCGCGCGAAACTTTGATAGAGAACTGGGCGCACGAACAGATCAAGTCTTATCCTGCAGCTCGCTACGGCCCCGTGCGCATGGGAGCGCTGCCTGCCCAAGCCACGATGCACATTGCCCAAGAATTGATGGCGGCCGAAAATCCGCTGGTCATCACGTCCTACCTGGGCCGCAAACCTGAAGCGGTGGTGGCCTTGCAGGCTTTGGCCGAGTTGTGCGGCATCCGGGTGGTGGAGTTCAGCCCAAGCTGGCTGTGCATATCTCGCGAATCGCCTTGCTTCTTTGGTTTCGACCCGACGCCTGTTTTGCCTGACACCGATTGGGGTTTGCTGCTGGACATTGATGTGCCGTGGCTGCCGCACCAAACCCGGGCCCGTGAAGACACCCGCTGGGTCCACATCGATGTAGACCCGATCAAGAAAGACTTTCCAGCCTGGGGCTTTGCCAGTGATGTGCGTTGGCCTGCCGACTGCGCGTTGGCCTTGCGCGATCTGTATCAGGCTGTGATGGCTTTGGCTGACGAGGCTTTCCATCAGCGCGTCGCTCGTCGCATGGCGAGCTGGGAACCGCAGCGGCAAAAGCGGCTGGAGCGTGTGGCGGCAGCGGCAAAGGACCAGGGCGGCGAGGGCGCGCTGAATCCGGCCTGGGTGTGCGCCCAAATCGGTTTGCAGTTGCGTCCCGACGATGTGGTGATCAACGAAGCCATTCGCAATTCACCGGCAGTGTTGCAGCACATACTGCGCACCCAGCCGATGAGCTTTTTGGGCGGTGCGGGTGGCGGATTGGGCTACAGCGGTGGCATGGCGTTGGGCGTCAAGCTGGCGCGGCCGCATGACCGCGTGGTGCACATCGAAGGGGATGGTGGATTTCATTTTTCGACGCCCAGCTCGGTCTATGCCGTAGCGCAAGCGCAGGGATTGCCCATCTTTACCGTGGTGTTGGACAACGGCGGCTGGCAGGCGGTCAAAGAAGCTGTTTTGCGCGTGCATCCTGACGGGCCTGCCGCCCATGCCGGTGAGTTCCAGGCCCGACTCCGAGGTGAAAAAAGACACTTTGAACAAGTGGCACAAGCGTTCGGCGCCCATGGCGAGCGCGTCAGTCGACCTGAGGATTTGCCCGCGGCGATCGCCCGATGCCTGCAAGCCGTGGACGCTGGTCGTACAGCTTTGCTGGTGGCCTGTGTGGCCAAAATTTGAGTTTCTTTTTCAATATTTCAGTAAAAACGCCATGCAAAGAACTTTAATCTCTATTGGCCGCCGCCATTGGCTAGCCGTTGCTGCCTCCTCTTTGGGCACACTGTCACCCGTTTTGTCCTGCGCGCAATCCGCATGGCCCGCAAAAGCGGTGCGCATTGTGGTGCCTTATGCCCCGGGTGGCGCCAACGACATTCTGGCCCGGGTGGTCGCTGAAAAACTCGCGCCGGCACTGGGACAGCCTGTGTTGGTGGAGAACAAGCCTGGCGCTGGTGCTGCAGTGGGCACGGAGTACGTGGTCAGGTCTACACCCGATGGCTACACCTTGTTGATGGCGGCCAGTGGGCCCATCGTGTTCAACCCGGCGTTGGTTACCAAACTGGCCTACAACCCGATAACTGATTTGGTACCGATTTCTCTGGTGGGTTCATTCCCCATGATTTTGGCAGTGAATGAGGCCTCGCCCGCAAAGAACTTCACAGAATTGGTCGCGAGCTCCAAAGCCAACGCCGCCAAAACCAACTATTCCTACCCTTCGGCCTCATTTCAACTGGTGATGGAGTTGGTCAAGGCCAAGTCGGGTTTGAAAGCCCTGAACGTGCCCTACCAGGGCAGTGCCCCCTCCATCAATGCGGTATTGACCCAAGAGGTACAAATGACGTTGATTGATTCAGGCCCCATTTCCGGGCTGGTCAAGTCGGGCAAGTTACGCGCGCTGGCCGTCACTTCGGAGCAGCGATTGGCCAGTTACCCGCTCGTGCCTACGCTCAAAGAGCAGGGCATCGATCTGGCTGTCAATTTTTGGAGTGGCTTACTCGCACCCGCCGGGACACCTGCGCCCATCATTAAACGTCTGCAGGAAGAAGTTGCTCGCATCATGGCGCGACCTGATGTGGCCGAGCTTATGGCCAAGCTGGACATTCGCCCGGTGGGCGGAAGCTCCGCTGACTTTGCCAAAACCATCGCCACAGAAATCCCACTGTGGAAACAGGTGGCCAAAGACAACGACATTAAATCCGAATGAGCCAGGCGCAAGGCAAAATACCGCGCATCGCCATTGCTGGTGGGGGTATTGGTGGTTTGACAGCGGCGCTAGCGTTGTTGCAGCTAGGCTTTGAGGTGGACATTTTTGAGCAAGCGTCCCAGTTGGGTGAGGTCGGCGCCGGCTTGCAGATCGCGCCCAATGGCACGCGGGTGCTGAAGGCTTTGGGCCTGGATGCGGCATTGCAAACCTGTGTCAGTCCTGCACGGGGCAAAGAAATCCGCATGTGGAATACGGGACAAAGCTGGAAGTTGTTTGATTTGGGTGACGATTGCCTGGCGCGTTTTGGTGCCCCTTATTGGATGGTGCACCGGGGTGATTTGCACCGGGTGTTGTTGTCGGCTTTTGCGCAAAGATCGCGCAGGCCTGTGCATTTGAATGCGCGCATCCTGTTAGCGCAAAGTCATGACTCGGGTGTGACTTTTCGGTTGCACGACGGCAGCTTTCACGAAGCCGATGCTCTGCTGGCGGCCGATGGCGTGCATTCGGTCTTGCGAGAGCAGTTGCTGGGCGAAGAAAAAGCCCACTTCACCGGCCTATTGGCTTGGCGTGGTTTGGTACCCATGGACCGTATTGCGGCGCATTTGCAAAACCCCGTGGGTACCAATTGGGTAGGGCCGGGTGCCCATGTGGTCACCTACCCGGTTCGCGCCGGCGAATTGATGAACGTGGTCGGAATCATTGAGCGCACGGGCTGGCACAATGAGTCTTGGACCGAACCGGGCACCCACGCTGAATTGTTGGCTGATTTTGGGAATTGGCATGCTGATGTCTGCGAGCTGATGCGCCAGATCGAGCAGCCTTTCAAATGGGCGTTGCTCGGTCGTGAACCGCAAACCGGTTGGGCTCAGGGCAATGTGTGTTTGATCGGTGACGCAGCCCACCCCACCCTACCCTTTTTGGCACAAGGGGCGAACATGGCATTGGAGGATGCAGCCGTCATGGCGCGATGTTTGGCAGCGTACGACACGCCCGCGAAAGCCTTTCTCCGCTTTGAAGAATTGCGGTGGCAACGTACGGCGGATATCGTGAACCGCTCGCGCGACAATGCGAAGCGTTTTCATAACCCCCAATTGTCCGACCCTAGCCAAGCGTTGAACTATGTCAGCAGCGAATGGGAACCTGAAAAAGTGCGCCGTCGCTACGACTGGCTATTTGAGTACGACGCTTGGACAGTGCCTTTGTAACACTGCACATTCCGGATTGACGAGTGATGAGGGGTCGGATTGACTGGAAAAATAAATGCAAAGGTGATGATCATTGCTGGTGGCCTCGGCGGCATGGTCACAGTCAAATGATTTGAGTTAGCCCGAAACCGGCCATTCGCTTAGGCCCGCTTTGTTACGGCATAGCAGACATTAGCTTGCCTCTACCTGCTAGGGCGGTGCGCCTGTCATGCTCTGCTGGCCATCTGCGTCCCGAGCCACTCCACTATCCGGTCAGCAACTGAGCGCCACAGAGGCTCCAGCATCATGTCGTGCGCCATTCCAGGAAAAAAATTCAGCTTCAGTGTTGTAGGACCGCGCGGTTGCCTGAACCTCCTAAGCACTGAACACGCCGTCCATTTCCGCACCCAACACCAATACCTTGGTGCTGACCTTTTCTGGCTTGGGCGGATTGAGAGCGAGCATGTCCAGAAAGCCAAGAAACGACTCGTTTTACGGTGTTACCCAGCACGCCCATGACCTTGGTGGGCAAGATCTTAAAACCGGAGTTAAGGCAATTGGCGGCCAAGGCCAAAAAGAACTCGTTGGACCAAGGGCAAAGAAACTGACCCGAAAGAAAGTGACATGTTGCCTGGCATTCGTGCCAATCCAAATAAAACAGGATCAATTGGCATCCTGCAATCAGCCATTAGCCATTAGCCAAGGTCCGGTTCTTGGTAGAGATCTTACAGAAGCAGCGCCTTCCGCAGTTCCGTCCCACTCAGGCGCTGTCCTTTTTTGTGCGCAGTCACCAGTGCGCTGATGGCGGCATTACGCGGAGCTGACAGGCCGTGCTGCCCAGCTAGGCGAACTACGGCGCCACACAGGTCATCAATTTCGGTAGTGCGGCCCTGTTGCAGGTCTTCCCACATGGAAGAGCGTGCGGAAGCATCCATCCGCAGCATGCGCGCCGCCAGACGTGTGAATAGCCAGTTGGGAAGATTCAGCAGGTGCGGCAGCAAACTTGGCGCGACACTGGTCGCCTTGACCGGCTCTATACCGGCGCGCGCCATGGCATCCAACGCCTCGACTTGCAATGCGGCCACAACACGGCGGTAATCACGGTCCAGCAGCTCTTCGCGCAAGGGCAGATCGGACAAGGCATTGACCGGATTGTTCAGGTTCAGCAGCAGCTTGCCCCATTGGACCGCACGCATGTCCGCCGCAACCACCGTGGGCAGGCCCGATGCGCACAGCACATCCGCAATGCCCTGTGAGGCAGGCCCATCGGCCAGGCACAGGCTGCCGGTGGTGCCGCGGTGCACGCGGTTGGGCTGAAGTGCGACTACGTTGTACGGAACCATGCCGGCTACAGCCTGCAACTGCGGCGCGGCAGCGCGAATGCGAGCTACATTGTCCACGCCGTTTTGCAGCGATACAACGACCGTATCTGCTGGGCAGGCCGCACCGATTTCACGTGCAGCGGCTTCGGTGGCTCCCCCTTTGACGCACAACAGCACAACGGTAAGTACGTTGCGGGCGTGCATTTGCCGCCAAGCTTCTGCCACGCTGATGGCCAGCGCCAGTCGCGCGGCATCGATGTGGACTTGAAAGCCATCCAGGTCGGATACCGTCAGGCCGTCTTGCGCCATGGGCTCCAGGGTGCGCGGGCGACCGACAAAACACACATGCTGTCCCTCTGCAGCGAGCCTGCCGCCCACATAGCAACCGATGGAGCCGGCGCCTACGATTAGAAATTGCAGGGTCGCAGTGGGAGGGAATGGTGGTGTCATTTGCTATTCAAATTGCAGAGATTGGTAGGCAAGCGATCTACCGTATTGCTTGGCTAACCATTTGCACGTGGTTCAAGACGACGCAGTTCTCATTTTCGCTTACTTACCCTTCAGCGAGAGCGCCGAAAGCGAAATCCTCGGACTGGATGAATCCGTAACTTGAAGGTTGTGCGCCATAGTAGTTCCGGTTCACGTAAGCTGCAGAACGCCCTAATTAAGGGTTCGAAGGGGGTATCAATTCCAGACGGCCCTGACTCAACGCATCGACGCGCTCAAACACAGTTTTCATGCCAATTGTCCCCAACTGGTACTGGCGTAGTGGAAGGCTGTAGATCCAGCCATCAATGTGGTCGGTTGCCAGCTGGAGCAGCGAGCTATC
>Ga0208617_1000332_pt1 | contig 14023 bp, 16 predicted proteins | sample CryBogCBE06Nov07_FD_184581 | JGI IMG/M metagenome (GOLD analysis project Ga0208617, IMG submission 184581) | Freshwater microbial communities from Crystal Bog, Wisconsin, USA - CBE06Nov07 (SPAdes) (version 2) | ecosystem: Environmental > Aquatic > Freshwater > Lake | place: Crystal Bog...
CGACGGTCGCGGTGGCGCCGATGTTGGAGCCCTTGGAGCCGCCGCTCGTATTCTGGTCGATAGCCAGTACGCGAACGTTCCGCATCACGGTCTGGGATGAAACGTCAGTTCCCACCTTCCGGATTTGTACGACATCGACGTGATCTCCGGGCAGCACAAATCCGCCAGCAGAGCTTTCCGCTGACAATGGAATGGCCATGGCTCGCATGCCGGGCTCAAGACGAACCGCCATGACACCTGACTGGCCCGCCTTGACAACTTTCGCGGGCAAGACCGGCTCGCCTTTGCGGACGGTATCTTTCACGACAGCGCCCAGGAAAATTTCCCCGGGTGTCCCTTGCATCCCCAGAGCTTGCTTCTTCACGACGTCGGCGGCCGCCAATGCGACGCCTGCGCCTTTGATCACATTGTTCGAATTCGATACGTCTGGAACCGGCCCATTGGTGACGTAGTTCGGATTGACGTTCGCCGCCGGCCAGGGTTGCCACTTCAGATCGGATTCCGACACGCGATCACCGACATTGAGGTCGTGATCGGCGACTGCGACGTAAACGAGGGCAGGGGCCTGGTGTTGAACGATTTGGATCTGGGGCGACTTGTTGGCTTTTCCGTTCGCAAGGCCACGAATCAGAAAAAGCGCGCCAAGCGCAGCTATGCCCGCAACGCACAAAACCATGATCCGTTTCGGATCCATACCCATCGCCTCCGACATGCGAACTGGGACGAATCGAAGACGCAGATTCACCACCAGTTCGTCGGCCGACTTTCGCTGTCGTAAGTTAACGATCAGCTAAAATGGTTGCCTTGATTGGGGTTTCGGTCGGGTTTGACTAACGATAATTAATTTAATCTGGTGATCTGAAGGGCCTGGATCACTGGACTTTCCGGAAACGTCGCGAGAGCGCCCAGAGCGATTGCAATCCCGTAAGGAACGTCACCGCCGGGTGTCATCAGGCGGCTCCACCAGTTCGGGCCCTGCCGAGGCCAGGCTGCAACCAGTTTGCGAAGTCCAAGCAAGGTAACGGCCAAAGCGCCCCCTGCGATCGCTGTCCACACAACGAACGGCAATGCTTCATGCCAACCCAGCCAGAGCCCGCAGACCGCAAAAAGCTTGGCGTCCCCGCCTCCAATCCAACCGGCGGAGAACATCGCGATACCGGCGACCAGCGCCGCCAAACCAACCGCCAAGGCGGCGCCCGCAGTTGCTGGTGAGAGCCCGGCGGCGAATACAACAGGGACGAACAGTACGGCGCCGAGACCACACAACCAATTGGGTATGGTCATGGTAGTTGTGTCCCTCAGCGCGGCCACGATGACCAACGCAGGAAACACGGCGGAAATAACGAAATTGAACACCAGGGATTCGCTTTCGGAGCTTGTCGTTTTCTATGAGGATCGTGGCGCCGTAGATTGAATGAACGGTTTACGACATGGCGTTGGCGACGAGTTGCAGCTTGGCCCACAGAACGTTCCCGAGATTGTTCAGCGAAGCTGCGATGACGACCGCCAGCAGGCCGACCAGGAGACCGTACTCGATCGCCGTGGCGCCGGACCTGTCTTCGATAAAGCGCTTTAGGGTGGCGATCATTCGATGATTTTCCTGAATGCTATGGCGGTGGAGGCCCTAGCCTCAACTGTCGAAGAAATATGTAGCTGGGGTCTGGTCGAAGTCTGGGTCCCGATGGGCTTGAGCCTTCACTGAAATTCGATGCCATTCGGCGCACTGGCGCCCACTCGAACGTTCAACTGGCGTTGCTCGAACACTGTCGCGTTCGCATGTTTTACGGCAGGCGTATGCGGGTTGGCCAAGGCGACCGGGTTTGGTTGAAGACTGCCGGAATCACAGCTTTTCATTCAGGCCCCCTGTGGTCGCACGTTGGAGCGGCATGGATCACTTCTCCGCCTTGTAAATTGTAGAGTGGGATATTTGAGTTAATTAGTGATGAAAAATGACGCATTCTGAGCAGATGCGATTAGAAAAGCGCTAATCATTGATGGAAATTTACGATTCTTGGAAAGTATAAATGATCCCAGGGCGTTTTTTGAGCTGTTAAATTTGCTCGGAATTCGCCGTGTTGCTTCGCAACTTGGTTATCGGAGGTGCTTCTCTGGGTCCGGGCGTAATCCGTCTACAGGGCAGCGATCGTGACACTATGTCGCAAGTGATGATGATGAAATGTCCTCATGAATCCGGCTGTGGAAGGTGTTCCGGGGCATTGATGTCCTAAAATGGAACGCTGAACGCGGTCGGAACCTTCTCAACTACAGAAATGAAGGGGATCATTACAATTTCCCCGGTCCGCCCGACAAATAGAAATTTTGTTGACAATTCTCGCGCAAAATCTCTGTCCGGAATTGTGCGACCGAACTGGCGGTTCAGTTCGATTGCAAACTCGAACATGGAGTTGACCTCATATGGGTACGACGCGACCAAGGAAGCTGGGGCCGGTCACTCTGATCGCTTTGGCCGGGACAGTCACCTGTCTGCTGGGGTCCGTTCGACCCGCGCATGCGGAAGCGCTGGTCGTGCCCTTGGACCATTCGACGCGGCTCCGCGTGGCGGGCGCGGCGTCGTCGGTCGTCGTGGGCAACCCTTCAGTCGCGGATGTCACGGTGGTTGACAGCCACACGCTGTTCGTCAGCGGGCGTGGGTACGGCGTTACGGACGTGGTGGTCCTCGACGGGACCGGTCGCACGCTTTTCTCAACCGAGGTGGTTGTGGGTGTCGCTCACACGGGTCGTGTCAGCGTATGGCGCGGTCCTACGCGTGTCGACATGGCGTGCACGCCGAGCTGTCAGCCCAGCATTCGTTCAGGCGGAGCTTCCGCTGGCGCGCCCGCAAGCGCTTCGGCCGGTGCGGCGCCCGCCGCTGCGGCGGCCGGGTCGCCGGAATAGGAATTCGCCGATGACGTCCGCGTTTATCCAACGGGTCCGGTCGCTTTCGGGCGCCATGTCTCGGTGGCGTGCGGACCGCAAGGGCGCCATGGCCGTTGAGTTCGCGATGGTCGCATTGCCCTTCATATTCACGATCCTGGCGCTGTTCGAACTGGCGTTGATCCTTCTGCTGTCGACCACACTTGATGCGTCGACGGCGAAAGTGGCAAGGCAGATCAGGACTGGCCAGCTCCAAACGCAAGGCACGCCGGCGACGCCCGACAGCTTTCGGACGCAGGTCTGCAGCAATCTGGGATGGCTTCAGTCCCAGTGCCTGTCCAACCTCTCGGTTGATGTGCGCGTGTTTCCGAAATTTGCCGGTGTGACCGGGAATTCGCCCCTCACCGGAGGCGCGATCGACCCAGCGAAGCTCAATTTCAACATTGGAAGCCCAGGCGATATTGTTGTCGTGACGACGTACTTCCAATGGCAATTGATCACGCCAGGTTTGAATCTTGGCTTCAATACCTTGAGCAATGGAAAGGCCCTGATCACATCTGTCGTGACATTCAGGAACGAGCCCTATGCATAAGCGCTCAAGGGGTTCGACGTCTTCCTCAGGTTTGCTCCGCTGGGTTCAGGATCAACGCGGCGTGTCTGCGCTGGAATTTGCGTTGATCATGCCCATCATCGTCGTGCTTATCTTTGGCATGGCGAATGTTTCACAGGCCTTGATGGCGCAGAGGCGCGTAAATCATATCGCATCCGCGATGGGCGACCTGACAGCGCAAAGCCAGACAATGGCGGATTCGGACTTTACGGATATTTTTTCGGTGGCCGGCTTCATGATGAAGCCATTGGATCAGTCGAATCTGTCCATCCGACTCACCAGTGTTATTGTCGATACCAATAACGTCCCTCGCGTGGATTGGAGTGTTGTCGGGCCAAGTCTTACAACTGGACTGGCGCACGGTACTCAGGTTTCAACGCTCCCGGTGGGACTTATCTCAAATACCGGCGACAGCGTGATCATGGCGGAAACCACGTACACCTTCATCGCGCCGATCCAGGCGCTGATGCCAGGCGGCATCAACTTCAAGGAAGTCTACTATTTCAGACCGCGTAAATCGTCGTGTGTCCTGTACGGCGCGGAAGCGTCGTGTCCGACCACGTTGAACTGATTACGTCGGTCCCTCAGTCACGCCTGCGTTCGGCCAACGCGTCGCCGCCGCGGACAAACTGCATCGCGATCAGACCTGCGAACAGCAACCCAGCGATCGCAGCAAAGCCTGATTGCTGGGTATGAAATACAGCCGTGAACACCCCCACGAGCATCGATCCGAGCCACATCGTGGCCGTACCCGACAAGGCGTAAAGGCCGAAGAACGACCCGATCCTGTCGGGCGGCGCCAGACGCGTGAGCAACATGCGACTGGATGAATAGGCCGCCGTCACGAAGACCGCAGTTCCGAATCCGACGGTCAGAAGCAGGATTTCGGGCAGCGTTCGAAACATCGGCCCGCTCCAGACAGGGCCATGCAGGGACGCTGGCCAGGGAATGACGTAAAAGATCGTTTCAAGGCTCATTCCCACAGTGCCGATCACGCAAAGGATCGAGCCGATGACCTCGATCATGACCGCGCGGCGCGGACCGAACGTCACATCCAGCCAGGCGCCGACAAATCCGCCGATCACAGCGAAAATCGACAAAAGGATGCCGTAGGCGAGCATTTCCAGGACATGCCAATGCATCACGCCCTTGGCGTAGAGGCCCCCGAACGCCAAAAGCGCCGTCTTGCCATCTGTGTAGAGCATCCGGGCGCCGAGATAGATGGCGATGTTCCTTTCGCCGCGGAGAACTTTCACGGTATCGCGCAGTTCCTTCAGACCTTCGGCGAAGGCGTCGCTCAGGCGAATACCCGTCTTGGGCGCGTCCGGAGAGAACAAGAAGAGCGGAATGACGCCGATGGCCATCAGGATCGCCACAATCGGCCCGACGATGCGCTCCGGTTCATGCTGCGCTGCGCTCAACCCGAACAAGGGCGCAGCCGGCAGGATCGGCCAATTGACTTTCCCGGGCAGGACGAACGCCCAAAGCACGGTGACCAGGACAAGGGTCGAGATTGCATTGATCAGGGAATAGGCGAGACCAGAGGCGATTGGCGCTTGCTCCGATGTCGCCGCCTGACTGAGCAAGGCGTTGTGGAGCACGTCCGTGTAGACCAGCATGACCAGGATCAGGACCAGCATGGCGCTGACCGCTAGAACCGGTGGTCCGCCGGTGGGCGTGACGAACCAAAGACAGGCGATCAACGGCGTCATGACTCCCACAGCGGCGGCCAGCCAGGGCTTCCGCGGACCCATGCGGTTGACCACGGCCCCCAGCAGCGGGGCCGAGAGGCTGAGGATCAGTCCCTGCACGGTGGTGATATTGGCGACGACGGCTTGTCCGCGAACCGGGTCGCCGATCACGGTCGTGGCGAAATAAGGGGCGAAGATATAGATGCTGACCACGACGACGTATGGGTCGCGAACGCCCTGGAACAGCGCCCACGCCCAGGCGGACAATGGCAGGCTGAATACACCTGAGAGATTGGGCGGCCCGGATGCGGGGATGACCTCGGACCCTGTATCCAGGCCCTGACCAAGCGCCTGTGACAGGCCGCCCTGCGGCGCGTCTGTGTCGACCGGCATATGTCCTCCCGGACAGGCTCATTGAACGGCCTGTTCTTCAGACGGACAGCCTGAACCTCGCTTGCCGGTTTGTCAGCAGAATTCCGACGAAGTCATGCGCCGGCGCGATTGCGGACAAGATCCTCGACCACACTGGGATCCGCCAGAGTAGAGGTGTCACCAAGCGCCCCCACTTCATTCTCTGCGATCTTGCGCAGGATACGCCGCATGATCTTGCCGGACCTCGTCTTCGGAAGGCCCGGCGCCCATTGAATGACGTCGGGCGCCGCGAACGGGCCGATCTCGCGCCGGACCCAGGCGATCAGCTCCCGCCTCAAGTCCTCTGTCGGCTCGACCCCTGCATTCAGGGTGACAAAGCAGTAGATGCCCTGACCTTTCACATCGTGGGGGTAGCCGACGACCGCCGCCTCGGCGACATGGGGGTGCGCGACCAGCGCGCTTTCAATCTCAGCCGTTCCCATGCGGTGGCCGGACACGTTGATCACATCGTCCACACGCCCGGTGATCCAGTAATATCCATCGCTGTCCCGCCGACAGCCGTCACCGGTGAAGTAGGTCCCTGGATAGGTGGTGAAATAGGTCTCGATGAAGCGCTTGTGATCACCATAGACCGTCCGCATCTGACCCGGCCAACTGGTGGTGAGGCAGAGGTTTCCTTCGCAAGCGCCTTCAAGGGGGCGACCTTCGGCGTCAACGATCATCGCCTGCACGCCGGGGAGCGGGAGCGTTGCCGAGCCGGGTTTCAAGGGCACTGCGCCGGGAAGCGGGCTGATCAGACAGGCGCCCGTTTCGGTCTGCCACCATGTGTCAACGATCGGGCAGCGACCTTCGCCGACGACGCGATGGTACCAGAGCCACGCCTCGGGATTGATCGGCTCCCCGACCGAGCCCAGCAGGCGCAGGGATTTGCGCGAGGTCCGCTTCACCGGCCCTTCGCCTTCGCGCATCAGGGCGCGCAGGGCCGTCGGCGCGGTGTAGAAGATTTCCACCTGATGCTTGTCGATCACCTGCCAGAAGCGGCTGTTCGACGGATAGTTCGGCACGCCTTCGAAGATCAGCGATGTCGCGCCATTCGCGAGCGGGCCATAGACGATGTAGCTGTGGCCTGTGACCCAACCGACGTCGGCGGTGCACCAGAAGATCTCTCCGGGGCGATAGTCGAAGACGAGTTCGTGGGTGAAGGCCGCCCAGAACAGGTAACCGCCCGTGGTGTGAAGCACGCCTTTCGGCTTTCCGGTCGACCCCGACGTATACAGAATGAACATCGGATCCTCGGCGCCCATGGGCTCCGGCGGGCAGTCCGTCGAGACCTTGGCGGCTTCGGCGTCATAAGAGACATCCCGACCTTCGGTCATCACGACCTCGGCGCCGGTGCGCGTGACCACGACGACCGTCTTGACGCTCGCACAGCTGTTCAGCGCCTGATCGACATTGGCCTTGAGCGGAATGCGCTTGCCGCCGCGCACGCCTTCGTCAGCGGTGATGACCAGGCTCGAGTCGCAGTCCTGGATGCGCCCCGCCAGACTTTCGGGCGAAAAGCCGCCGAAGACGACGGAGTGGATGGCGCCGATACGCGTGCAGGCCAGCATCGCGTAGGCCGCTTCCGGGATCATGGGCAGGTAGATCGTGACCCGGTCGCCCTTCTTGACCCCATGAGCCTTCAGAACATTGGCGAAGCGACAGACCTCATCGTGCAGTTCGCCATAGGTGATCTTCCGAGAGGCGGCGGGATCGTCGCCTTCCCAGATCAGCGCGACGTCGTTGGCGCGCTGCGGCAAGTGACGGTCTATGCAGTTGACGGAGACGTTCAGAACCCCGTCCTCGAACCAACGGATGCGGAAGTCCTCCACATTGAAGGACACGTCGCGAACCTTGGTGAAGGGCTTCATCCATTGCAGGCGGCGCGCGGCCTCGGTGAAGAAGCTGTCCGGATCTGTACGTGCGCGCTCGCGCATCGCGGCATAGCCTTCCGACGTCACACGCGCCCGCGCCGACCACGCGGCTGGCACGGGAAAGAGATCCGACTGTGTCACGGCGCTTCTCCATCTTGTATTTTGGCCTTACGCCGCCAGCTAATCCCACGGGTCGCAGCCGTGCAAGGCGGCAGATCAAATCCGGACGCTAGCCGCGAGGTGGGGCCGCCGCCATTTCCGCGATCACGGCCAGTGCGGCGGCTCTCGGATCGGGAGCCGCCGTGATCGGGCGACCGCAAACGAGGTGGCTGGCCCCCGCGGTCAGGGCCTGTGCGGGAGTTGCGGCCCTTGCCTGATCATCAAGTGACGCACCCATCGGCCGCACGCCAGGTGTGACGACCAGGAAATCCGGTCCCCCGAGACGGCGCGCCAGTTCCGCCTCATGGGGACTCGCCACCACGCCGTCCACGCCGGCGTCTATGGCCTGACGGATGCGTCTTTCGACGAGCGCTGTGACGTTCAATGCATAGCCGAGTTCCTTCAGGGCGTCGTCGTCAAGACTGGTCAGCACTGTCACGCCGAGGATCTTCGCGCCCGTCTCGTCGCCACGACCTTTGACCGCGGCCGCCATCACTTGAGGCTCTGCATGAACGGTCAAGAGGTCACATGCGCCTGAAGCCACGATGGCGGCGGTCGCGCGCTCCACCGTGGCGCCGATATCGTGCAGCTTCCAGTCGAGGAAAACGCGCTTGCCTTGTCTGGAGAGGTCCTTCGCCAGCATCATTCCTTCCGACGCCAGCAATTGAAGGCCGACCTTGTAAAATGAGACGGTCTCGTCCAGACACCCGATCAACCGCTCCGCGGCTTCGCGGGTAGGCATGTCCAGCGGAATGATCAGGCGCGGGTCGGCGGTCATGCGAGATCCTTGCGCTGGGGCAGGCGCGATGCGGGTGAAAACAAATGGCTAGGGCTTGCAGATGAGCCAACTCGGCGTGGCGGTCAACTTCTTCATCGCGCTCTTTGCGTTGATCGATCCGATCGGCACGGTGCCGATGTTCGCAGCGGCGACCGTGGGCGTCCCTCGCGCCGCCCAGCGCAGGGTGGCCGTTTACATCTCCCTGTTCGCCGCCGGATTTCTGGCGTTCTTCTACGTGACGGGAACCGGGATCCTGCAGTTCTTCGGCATCTCCATGCCGGCGTTCCGCATCGCTGGCGGCCTGATGCTGCTCCTGCTTGGATTGAAGATGGCGGGCGACAGCGGCGAATTGATTGAAGCCGCGGACGTGCTGACGTCGGAAGCCGGACAAGACGACACCCGGGCTGACGCCCGCCGACACTTCGAGCGACTAATCGTGCCCTTCGGCGTGCCGCTTCTGGTCGGTCCAGGCGCGATTTCGACGGTGGTCATCTATGCCAGCGAAGCCGAAGACTGGACGAACCGGCTTGCCGGCCTCGCCGCGATTGTCGCTGTATCCATGTCTGTTCTGGCGGCGTTTCTGTTGTCCGGCGTGATCGGAAGGGTGCTCGGCAAGACCGGTATGATGATCGTCGTGCGGGTTCTTGGCCTGGTCCTGTGCGCCATGGCCGTTCAGTTCATCATCGTGGGCCTCAGCGGCGCGACCGTCGGTCTGATCCGCGGCTCCGCCGTGCATCCCTGGCAGTCGCGATGACTCGTCTGCGGATCGCATTCATGGGCACCCCCGAGTTCGCGACGCCGAGCTTGCGCGCCATTCACGCCGCCGGGCACGAGATTGCCGCGGTCTACAGCCAGCCCCCAGCGCCGCGCGGTCGGGGGCACACGCTTCAACCCTCACCGGTCCACGCCGCCGCGGAAGCCCTAGGGCTGCCTGTTCTCACGCCCAAGTCGATGAAGGCGCAGGACGCCATAGACGCGTTCCAGGCGTTGGATCTGGACCTCGCTGTCGTGGTCGCCTACGGACAGATCCTGACCAACGCGGTGCTGCAGGCGCCGCGTCTGGGCGCCTTCAACCTGCATGGCTCGCTCCTGCCAAAATGGCGAGGCGCCGCGCCGATCCAAAGGGCCATCATGGCTGGAGATCCCGTGACCGGGGTGCAGATCATGCGCATGAGCGTCGGGCTCGACGAGGGTCCTGTCCTCTTCACCGCCAGGACGGATATCGGTTCGGAAGATACGTCCGGAACGCTGCATGAACGACTGTCGCACATGGGCGCGGAACTGTGGCCCACTGCGCTCGACGCGATCGCGTCAGGCGAAGCTATCGAAACCCCACAGGCTGATGAAGGCGTGACCTACGCCCGCAAGATCACCCCAAGTGAGGCGCGTATCGACTGGTCATTGCCGGCGAGGGAGATCGACCCACGCATTCGCGGACTGTCCCCCTTTCCAGGCGCCTTCTTCATGGCGAACACCACCAAGGGACCTGTTCGTGTGAAGGCCTTGTTGTCGGTCCGGACAGAGGGAAACGGCGCCCCTGGCGTTGTGCTCGATGACCAGATGACCGTCGCCTGCGGCGAAGGCGCGGTCCGCCTAATGCGCCTGCAACGAGAAGGCAAGGCTGCGGGGGAAGCGGCGGACGTCGCGCGGGGCCTGGCGATCCAACCTGGCGACCAACTCGACTGATGCCCCGCTATCGCCTCGACATCGAGTACGACGGCGGCCCGTTCAAGGGCTTTCAGGCTCAGGAGGACGGCCTGCCGACAGTGCAGGGCGCCATCGAGACAGCGATCTTCAAGTTCTGCGGAGAACGGCTGCGCATTCATGCTGCGGGTCGCACGGATACCGGCGTGCACGCGCTCCTTCAGGTCATTCACGTCGATCTGCAGAAGGCGTGGCGGCCTGAAGTCGTGCGGGACGCACTCAACGCGCACCTTGTACCGCATCCGATCACGGTGCTTGCGGCCAGGATCGTGACGGAAGACTTTCATGCGCGGTTCTCAGCGCGGGGCCGTCGGTATCTTTATCGGATCCTGGATCGCAAACCACCGCCGGCCATCGAGCGTCAGCGGGTCTTCTGGGTGAAGACGCCCCTGGATATCGCGCCCATGCAGGAGGCTGCTCGCTTTCTTGTCGGCACTCACGACTTCACCACGTTTCGCGATCTGGCCTGTCAGTCAAAGAGTCCGGTCAAGACGCTGGATGAATTGAACATCATCCGTGTCGAAGGAGAGGTGCGATTCCACCTCGCTGCGCGCTCGTTCCTGCACAGACAGGTGCGCTCGATGGTCGGCACTCTTGCAGAGGTGGGCGCAGGTCGGTGGTCCGTGCAGGATGTCGTCGACGCGTTGGAAGCAAAGGATCGGCGAAGATGCGGGCCTGTCGCCCCAGCCCACGGACTCTATCTGGCGGATGTCGACTATCCGGGTGACACAATCGTGGACAATTGATCGGCCGCGACGTCGATCCCGATATTCAACACCACAAGCAGGACAGCTGCAGACACGTCCGCCCCTAGCGCAGCCCTGGCCGCGCGCCACACAAAGAAGATTTCCACGGGGACGACAATTGCGAACCAGAAGAGTCGGAAAGCCTTGAGCCCCGGATCGACGAAATGGGCCATCGTGCAGAGCACCCCGGCCGCGATGGCGAAAACGAGATCCGCCCAATTGTTCAGAATGACGAATCCCAACGCTCCAGGGAGCCTGAGCAACCGGATCGCGATCATCGCCACCAGCAGGTAGACCATCGCGCCCAGAAGGTCGAACGAGCAGGCGAGGGCCACGTCTGGCCAGCTGGATGAGGTTCCGGTTCTGCGCTCCACCAAGGCGACAAAGACCGCAACGAAGGGCAACCGGACAAATTGTGCGAAGAATGAGCGGATCAATCCCACACCCGACAACTCGAAGTCTTCGGACCATCGGGGGTCGTTTCGGAGCAGTCTCCACACGCCCCGCGCGGCGTACGCCGTGTCACCGGTCAAGCTGCCCCTGTCAGCGAAGGTCATGAAGACTGGTCCGGGGTGAACGTTTGAAAATAGCGCCTTATGATGCGCCTGTAGATCTCTGACAGCGCCAGAACGTCCTTCGTCTCGACCCGCTCGTCGACCATGTGCATGGTCGCGCCGACAAGTCCGAACTCGATCACGGGGCAAAGGTCGCGAATGAACCTTGCGTCGGACGTGCCGCCGGTTGTCGACAGGACAGGCTCAACGCCTGTAGCGCCCTGCACCTCGTCGGCGCAAAGCTGAACGAAGGCATCACTCTGTGTGAGAAAGGCTTCCCCCGAAATCGTGGCCTCAATCTCGACGCGGCCCCCGAAACCCGCAGCGCTCGTTCGGGCTTCAAGGTTGAGCCAGTCCACCAGATCCTGTCCTCGGTGGGCGGGATTGAAGCGGATGTTGATACGCGCCCGCGCCCGCGCCGGAATCACATTCTGAGCCGGATTGCCGATCTCCATTTCAGTGATTTCGAGGTTGGACGGTGGAAACTCGGGATATCCCTGATCCAGCACGTGGGTGTCCAGTCTTGAGAGCAAGTTGACGAGGACCGGCGCGGGATTGGCTGCTCGCTCAGGGTAGCCCACGTGACCTTGAACACCGTGCACAGTGAGCCAGGCGTTCAGGCTGCCGCGACGTCCGATCTTGATCATATCGCCAAGCGTCTTGGACGAGGTCGGCTCGCCGACGATGCAGTGATCGATCCGTTCTCCGTCAGCCTGCAGCTTCGCGACCACGGCGCGTGTGCCATCGACCGCCTGACCTTCCTCATCCCCGGTGATCAGAAAGGAGATCGAGCCGTTCACGCCTCCGTCATCGACGATCCGCGACACGGCGGAAATGGCCGCCGCAATGGCGCTTTTCATATCGACAGCGCCGCGCCCGACAATCACGCCATCGAGAAGTTCAGCGTCAAAGGGGGGCTGGCTCCAGGCGGCGAGATCGCCCACCGGGACAACATCCGTATGGCCGGCGAAGCAGAAGTTGGGACCACGGTCGCCGAGCCTTGCATAGAGGTTCTCGATCTCGCCGAATTTCAGTCGACGGCACCGGAACCCCAATCCGGTCAACGCCGTTTCGACGAGGTCCATCGCGCCCGCATCGGCAGGAGTCACTGACGGCCGACGAATCAGGTCTCTGGCGAAGGCGATGGGGTCGATCAGGTTGGACGCGGTCATCATCACAGTCTTTGACGTTCAGCAGAAATGATACAGCTGAACAGTGTTCCGCCGCCTCGAAAGCCAAATGTCAAATTCAATTCGAGCTTTTATTGGGTCAATGGCGAGCGACGCGTGTCCGATTTGGGGCGCGTTCGACAAGGAAGGAATTGGTCAGGTGAAAAAGATTGCGATCGACCGGGCGCCAACGAAGCACGGGACCGCTTATCCGCCGCCCTTTGACGCACCGTGTCTGGCCAGGCGGCGCTGGAGGCTCGGAGAAGCCGCAGGCCTCAGCCAGTTTGGGGTCAATCTGCTCCGTCTTCCGCCAGGCGCCTGGTCCAGCCAGCGTCACTGGCACAGTCACGAAGACGAATTCCTGATGGTGATCGAGGGTGAGGTGGTTCTGGTCACCCAATCCGCCGAAGAAGTTCTGGTCGCCGGCGACTGCGCTGGTTTCCGCGCCGGAGACCCTGACGGGCATCATCTGCAGAACCGTAGCGACCGGGAAGTTGTGGTGCTCGAGGTCGGCGGCCGACAGCCTGGATCTGACGCTTGCGACTATCCCGATATCGATCTCAAGGTGAACGCAAGGGGTGAGTATCTGCACCGAGACGGCTCTCCCTATCCTGGCGTGACGCGCCGTTGGTGACGTCACCTCCCATTGTGCGGCGCAACATGATAAGTCGTCGTAACCCCTCTTTGGTCAGGATCTCGCCATGTCGTCATCGTTGAAAGATCACGTCGCCATCGTTACCGGCTCCACCAGCGGGATCGGCCTCGCCCTCGCGGAGGCGATGGCGCAGGAGGGAGCAAGGGTTGTTCTGAACGGCCTCGGCGACCCTGCCAAGATCGAAGCAACCCGCGCGGCTCTCTCACAGAAGTATGGCGTTGAGGTCCGGTATCACGGCGCGGACATGACGAAGCCGGACCAGATCACGGACATGGTCTCGAGTACGGTCAAGGCCTTCGGCCGGCTGGATATCCTCGTGAACAACGCCGGGGTTCAGCATGTGAGCCCGATCGAGGACTTCCCGACAGAGAACTGGGACCAGATCATTGCGATCAATCTGAGCTCCGCCTTCCATGCGACAAAGGCGGCCGTGCCGGTCATGAAGGCGCAAAAGCACGGCCGGATCGTCAACATCGCTTCGGCTCACGCTCTGGTCGCTTCGCCATTCAAGTCAGCCTATGTCGCAGCAAAACATGGTGTGCTCGGACTGACCAAGACGGTCGCCCTTGAAACCGCGACCTTCGGCGTGACGGTGAATGCGATTTGCCCCGGTTATGTGAAGACCCCGCTGGTCGAAGCCCAGATCGCTGATCAGGCCAAGGCGAGGGGCATCAGTGAAGACCAGGTCATGCGCGATGTGATCCTTGCGGCGCAGCCCACCAAGGCGTTCGTCACCTTTGAACAACTGTCCGGGCTGCTCCTCTATCTCGTGTCCGACGCCGGCGCCTCGGTCAACGG
>Ga0208617_1000334_pt1 | contig 13965 bp, 4 predicted proteins | sample CryBogCBE06Nov07_FD_184581 | JGI IMG/M metagenome (GOLD analysis project Ga0208617, IMG submission 184581) | Freshwater microbial communities from Crystal Bog, Wisconsin, USA - CBE06Nov07 (SPAdes) (version 2) | ecosystem: Environmental > Aquatic > Freshwater > Lake | place: Crystal Bog...
ATATTTACAATATTAGAACAATATGACAGAACGTGTGAAGGGGACATTATTATTTTTACCATTATGATTTTGTGTACTGTAAAAATGCACAATGCGCTATGTTATGTACCAACAAAAGATTGAAAAGGAAAGTGGAGAAGTCGTTCTGTGGGATGTTAGTGTAAAATTACATGTGTTTTTCTTGCAGAACTCTTTGAAACACTTGATATGCTTCCTGCATTTTCTCCGGTGTGATGTTCAAGATTTTTGAGAAATCTTGAAATTGGTCCAGATTCGTCTCCATTGTCGTTCCCATTCGTTGGTCCTCGTCCTCCTCTCGGGGTCGTTTGGCTGGTCTCTCCGGCATCCGATGGTGTCGGTCGTCATATTGTTGAGGTTCCCGTTGGTCGTGTCTCGTACGGTCTTGTTGTCGATGTTCACGTGGGAACCTGTTTTCCCTCGGGTCTCGTCTTGTGTTGTTCTCCCTTTTGAAGTAACCGTGGTAGTTGTTATCTTCTTGACGTCTGTATGGTTCTGACGTCCATCTAGGAGGTTTGTAGTCCCTGGGTGCGCTCCTTTCCCTTATAGGTCCTTGGAGTTGTTTGCTGTGCCATTCCCTTCTTCTTTGTACTCTGGCGCTGACTGTTGGTTGTGGCCTTGGGGATGGAGTAGAAGGTGGTGGCATTGGTGGTGTTTTGGGTCCTAGTCGTTGATGGGCCGAAATTGGTGCGAGTTGACGTTGTTGTTGCATTATGATGTTGAAAAACAAGTCCGGCGTCATCGTGACCATGGGGGCGGTGAGTGGTTGGCCAAACAGTTGTTCCATTTGCACTGGTTGAATTTGTGGTGCTGATGGTCCTTCTGTAGGTGCCGATACCGGTGTTCCTGTTGTATCAGGTGTGTGGTGTACCTCCCGCTCTCCTGTGAGTTTGAGCTGCACTTGTAAATTCGGTTTGGCTTGTCCGGATTTTGTAACGATCAGTGGAATCCTTGTTTGCGAGGTTTCATTCGTTACTATGTGCGCTTCATCTGACAGGCTCTGTTGATATGGCTGAGGTTGGATTTGTGTTAATGCATTCACCTGTACTTGAGATAGTTCGTTTTTGTATGTGGTGAGTGCATTGATCCATTCTGTCCTCGCTTGTTGGATGTCTTTGTCTAGCATGTTCAAGGCTTTGTCGGCGTTGTGGAGAAGGTTGTTGGTGGGTGTGTTGTAATCTCCTTCTAGTCCGACGTGTTTCTTAAGTGTCTCTTGCTGCTCAGTTTTGATTGGTTGTAACTGCATCTTCTGATGGAATCCGCATTCGAAGATGACGTACATCTTTTGGAACTCGTTAGCCGGATTCTGTGTTGTGGTGAATCTGTACGGTTCCGGGATGAGCATTAAATCATGATCCGTCGGGTATGACTTAAGCATGAAACACTTATGTTCCGTTTCTGGAAACTTGAACATTGGGTTTCGAAACTCCAGGGTTGGCATCCAAGGTCCCCTGAGCTGGTTGAAGGCGTTAAACGGGGCTGCTGTCATAAGGTTGTTCTTAGCAGCTGTCACCGTGGCCTTATAGAAGTCGATGTTGAGATAGGCGAGTGGGCTCCGGTTCAGCACGAATTGTGTGATGCATGTTTTCGGAATTTTGCGTGAGTCCACTTTTTCGCCATGATTTCTCAAACTGACGTAAATTTCCATCCGGATTCTTCCGTCAGCTGTTGGTTCTGAAAGTCTTCGAACCGTTTCCGGCTTTCTAAGTTGATTGCTGAGGAACGTATTTGGTGATGTTAACCCTTTTTGGGGGCTGTCTGTTCCTGATGGCGGCGATGGGGTCTGAAGCATGTCATCCTGTTTGTCAGCCTTGGATGCATTACTATGGTTATAGTTCATTGCTTCGGCCTCCTCAAATAGTTCGTTGTCCTCCGGGTGCAAATTCAAAACTGTGTCAGCTGAAATTGTGGGACATTTACAAATTAGAATCAGTCTGACGTTGAATAATGAATTTTAAATACAAAACTATTAAGTAGACTACTGTAAATGGTGGTAGCAATTTACAATTCAGTCATTCGCCTGTATTAGTTCCAAATGATACTCGTTTGGGGCCGGGTGTTGATGGTTCGGCATTATAGACAATTCTAGTGTTTTGTCTATTGTTTGGTACCATTGGGGGTGGGGGTGGGGGTAGTGAATCTGTTGAGTGGAGTAGACTTTCCCCTTGTCGACTTGCTTCTTTCTCTTTTTGCATATAGAGATTTGACATTGATCGAGCTTTGTTAAGGCTGGACATGATGCTTGTAGTTGATTGTTTCCATTTCTCAGCACCCATTCGAGCATTTTTCTTTATGATGTTTAACTCGTCTGTCAACATTTGAAGTTTTCGACTGTTCTCTTCTCTTCTTTCTTGTTCTTGTTCTTCTGTAGTTGGTCCAAAACAGCAACAGTACCATTTCCGTCCAAGCCAAGCTCTAATGTTTGGCCAAAAGCATTTAATAGCAATAATCATGACGATGACAAATGCTGTAATGCATGCTACTCTGATCAAAAATGGAATGGACCTGAGCGGGTGAAAGGCTTCGTATGTGAGTTGCGCTTTCGTAGGTACTTCTACCTGTAATAGTGACAATGGTGTGTCAGTTGAGTTAGGTAGAATTGACTGTGTTGCTGTAATTACAACTCCTGTAGGCATGGGGTAAACCTTCAGAAGCTCAAATATTTTTAGATCTGAAGTATTTTCCGTCGTCTTGGCTGCTGGAGTTGTGAATTTGGCTCCTGAAGGGAGTGTGACTGTGCAAGAGTATTTGAATACTGCTTCTCCCATTCCTCTAATCGTAACAGATTCGTCTTTGTATTTGTTAGACAAATTGCTTTCCGAACATTTGATGTACAACCTTGTATCTTGTGGTACAGAGTAAATGGTATAGTTGCCATCAATGTGGAAGAATGGTTTGTTTGGTTGGTTTTTCTCTTGCAGTGGACATGTGAGATGGTGAGAAATGTACGTTGATGCCACACAATGTGAATTTTGTGACATGGAGATGAAAGGTGAGGCAACCGTGCATTTCCAGGGTCTGTTGATGCATGTCTCTAGTTCGTCACTTGTGACAATGACATAGTCTGATCCTGATTTAGATATGGCAATGATTGTTGCGTCCGTTTGTGGGATCAGGGTGACGTTGCCAGAGAAGACTGGAACAGGTTTCACGTTGTAAAAGTTGAAGAGGTTATTATCATTGACTATCGGGATCTCGATTTGAATGTACAATTCGTTGTCGATAATTGAGGCTGTCATTCTGGTGAGGCTGAGGTCTCTAATCAAGATAATACCTTTCTTTAGTTTCAGATCGTCGGCTGTCTGATCAAGCTCTTTTTGTGAGAGTGCATATGGTGATGTTTGTCTGACAGATGCTGCCAACATGATGTGTGCATATTTTTGTATGGCATTTTGTTGGACTAATAGTAAATGTCTAACGTACATTTTTATATCTTGTTCGATTACTAATGTAGCTGTGGCTTTGAATGTACCATCTATGGCTTTTACTATTGTGACCATTTGTCTTGACATCATATTTACTGTGCCGGCAATTTCATTTTGGTTGATTTGTAGATTTTCCATTGCTCTTCCAACTCCTTCCAGAGCTCTGAGGTCTTCAGTGCCAGTTGTTTTGAGGCCGAAGAGTCCTCCCAGTGTTCGTCCTCCCCATGAAAGTGGGGCTTCTCCGGTGATGGATGATGACAGTGCGTTTGCAGCTGCTGTAGCTCCTGCTCCTATGCCCAATATTGCCAATGGGCCCATAGGTGCTCTTTTTGTTCTTTTGTGGGTTGTTATCAGGGATCGACGCATTGTAGATGGTGTTGTCTTGATCTCTGATTGCAAGTTGTCCCATAATTTGGTATTTTCATTGAGCTTTTTAAGAATTTGTCTTTTCTTCCTTTTCGACATATGCAATGAAAATTTCTTGTTGTTTTGTGAACGACGTTTTGTGTTACTTGAACGTCGCTTGCGCTTCTTGTCGTCGAAATTGTAACTCTGTATGATGGTAGGCAGAAAGTGTTCCATTGAGTTGATATCTTCCGGCAATGTTACATTGAGGTTCGTGATGGCCTCGATTTCTTCGGCAACAATTTTGATTGATGCTAAAAGTCCTTTTTCGTCTCGTTTGCATGCGTGGTCGATGACTTGAAGCAACAAGTTGTTTTCGTTTTTCACCTGTGATACTGGTGGTGGTTTAGGTACCTCACACAGGATGTGGTCTTGGAAGCCTTTGTCGTAGTCGTCTCCTAGCCTGATCCGGAATTCTTGTTCGGGATGGTTGTAAATGATCGGATAGGCTGAGGCGTAATTCTTGATGAGGGGTTCGTTTTCCCATATGTCAGTATGGTAACCTTTTCCGGTATAATATCCCCCGTACTCCAAGTAAGCAAACGGTGAGTTAGTACGTATGTTAACGTCATCAGATTCAAATCTGAAAATGTTGTTGGAAGTGTCGTATCTAACTCCCGCTGAGATCTTCTGTACGCCTTTTGATATGGCTGCAAACCTTATGGCTTCAAGAGAGTTTTTATCTCTTATTTCGGGTCTTCTTCCTCCCATTTCTTTGCAGATTTGGGGAGCATCCAACAGTTGGTGCTTGATGGTTGAAAACAGTATGTCATAAGGATGAACATAGCTGCTGAGTTCTTGTTCTTCTTGAACTTCTTGGTCACGTTTTTGCTTGTCGAAGAGGGTGACTCTATCGGCAACGTCGTGACAGATATCTTGGTACATGTTGCCAAGACTGCGAGCCATTTGTGCAGACTTGACTAGGATAGATGGGTCGGCTTTTCTGAAAAGGGTGATGCTCTCGACGTTGATGTAAACCGGACCCTGAGTCGTCTTCTCTTGATAAACTAACCCCCCTCTTAACATACTCGGGCTTGAGGCAAGGCTTGATTGGGAATGGACGAGTATCATTAGAAAAAGTATAAGTATCAAACGCTTTTTACCTTCAGTCGACATTGTAGAATTTTCCACCAGGTGTTGTCTTCTAGTCTTATCGAATTTCGGATGTGAACTGAATTTCTTGAAAAGCTTCATTTTGAGACGCTTTTTAATTATCCAGAGCGTGTATTCAAATGAGTGTGCTCCACCGGCCAGCTTGGTCTGTGGCTCGTCAGCTGCACCATATTTTAGCCCCTTAGTGATACTCTTTTGGCGTCCTTTTTTCCCGCCTTCCTATTCCTTAATTAACCTTGCGCTTTTTGGTTGCGCTCCTGCTGCTCAACCTACCTGCACACATCTCTGCGGGCTGTGCTGTACAGGCTGCTAGGCAGGTTTTGCAGGCCGAATATTTCGTTAAGTGGGTCCGACCGTTGCACCGGATAATGGTGCATTCACAGGTGTAATAAAACTCAACAGGGTGTTGATTGTCGAGCTACTTTATTATTACAAAAGATAGATCGGTAATTTACAGTTTTCCATGCTCTCCATCTAATAACAAGTGTGCGCTTGTTATTAACCCTCCCTCCTTTGGGAATGCTCTAGGGTAACACCAGGGTTTTGATGAAGTCAATTAAATACCGCAACCTAGAGTACGGAGTAAGGTTATCGCTGGCCTTTTCAGGTTGTTGCGAGCCTCGAGGATTGCATGTGTATCAAGTAGGTGTAGACGTCGATGTTATCGAAGTTGTCGATGGTGCAGAAGTGTGAAATCTTCAGGGACTTGTGCCCGGTGAAAAACTCTCAGTTATCGGCAGGGTTACCTAGCTGAAAGCTACCTTTTTCGGTGAAAAGCCAAAGGTGAAATTGAAGAGAAGAGAATTACAAGTAAGACCATTTTGTAACACTCTGTAATTTTGAAGATTTGTTTTCCAAATCCGTAGATTGTGAAGATGGAAAACGTTTGTGAAGGGAAAGTTTGTCATTGAATAATTTCCGTGAGGGCTATTCTTGTTTTGCTTTATGGCCCTCCCTCTTCTTTTTCGGATATTTGCTGAATTTGACTCCAACAATTATCTTTCTTCTTTCGTATTGGTCGTTTTCGTCGCAGATGATGTTTGAATAGATGGAATGTTTGTGTTCTTTTTGGGTCCCCTACTGCGCCTTTTTATGGGACTCAATTACCGTTGAATTTGAAGAGGGAGATTCGTTAAAACACAACGAGAAATGTGATCTAAATATGTAGAGACTTTTCGCATTCTCTATTTAGTCAACATTTTCAAATTCTTTTTCGGTTAGATTGTTGTCGTTGTGGTTGCTGTGGTCCCCACCGTTGTCAACCACTGAATCGTTTCCAAAGTCGGTGTCCGTTTCTGGTTGGTCATCGTCTGAGTCTGATGCGTCGGGGTCTCCAGTTCGATGAAAGCCATGTTCTAAGTAGAATTGCGAGTCTGCTAAGGCCGATAGTTTACATTTAAGTTCGGTCACTAAGACTGCAAATTGAGCAAATGCTGCCTGATCAAATTCTAATTCGGATTCTGATTGTCCGGATTCGTTTGATTCTGTAGGAGATTGTGTATTTCTTTGTCTATCTTGTGTTGACAATACAGCTTCAGATGGGTCTATTTGAAGTTCGTCTCCATCGGAATCAACAAATTGGGCCCTAGTTTGGTTATCTGGGTCATTTTGCCAATCCGGGTCTCCCAAATGTCTGACTGTGCGTGAAAGTAATGTTGATCTTTGTGTTAGCATTTGGCTCAAATCCTCATTATCTTCATCTTCTGGGTCTTTGTCGAGTGAAGCTTGAAGATCATTATCGAAATTAGCGTGTACTCTATTACCAGCTGGGTGGTAGCTAATGACTTTGAGGTTGCTAAAATGTGCTTTCATTACATGACCTGAGTGCATGTGTTCGATGATTGCTGAACTGCCATCAGGTAAAAGTTCTTCGACTGTGTATGGACCTGTAAAACGCGGTTTCATGCTCATAGCTGAACCTGTTGCCACTTGCAATTGTCTGTGTGCAACTATTTGTCCGATTTGAAATTTCTTTTGGACTCGGTCAGCATTTTTGTATGTTCGATTCTTTAATCGTTTTTCTTCAGCTCGTTTTGCAGCTAATTCGCGATTTTTCTGGGCCACAGGAATGATGTGTTCTGCATATTCTGCATGAGAATCTGTGTTTGGCCAAAATTGAATCAAATCATTTGCATTAGGATTTTTGAACGCGAATAGTAATTCTTCCGGTGAAAACCCATATACCGAAATCGATTTATTATGGGCTGCTGTAAAGTAATCAACGTATTTTTCCCAATCTTGATCAGCCTTCTCTTGTAATAAGAAGTTTCTCGCTGCATCTTTTATGGTTCTCACGCTTCTTTCAGCAGTCGAATTTGCCCATGGAGAGCCGACCGATGTAGGCAAGAACTTAATCCCGAGAGGCTGTAAATAATCGTAAAAATCCTTACTATTAAACAGTCCCGGTTCTTCGTCCGAACGTAAAAATTTCGGAATCCCGAAAGGCTTAATGATGGTTTTATCAATAGCCGAAATGAGTTCTTTCGTTGTCCTATCTTTCATTGGGCATATTTGAATGTACCCTGTAAATAGGTCAACTGCCAATAGGGCGACTTTTCGATTGTCTTTCGACAGTGGCATATTCGGTATAAGATCAACACCCCAGGTGACTCGTGGTGCATGGATGTAGTCAGATTTTCTGAGATGGTGATCCTCTTTTTCTGTAGAATTAAATTGGCATACCAAGCAGTTATCTCGCAATCTTCGTAACCTTTTGTTCAACGTTGTATGTTGGACGTAATATCTTTCTGATATGTCCCTTAATATTCTTGTTTTCGAAAAGTGTAATCCAAAGACTGAGAAATGTTTTGAGTTGATGACTATGTCTAATAATGCAACTGGTAGACATAGTTTTAGACGATTGCGTTTTCTTGAGTAGAGTAGACCATCAATGAGAACAAAAGCTCTGTGAAGATGTGGTGAATTCTTGATTTTGCTGCAGAATTCGTCGTTATCTTGAGCTTCTTGAAATTCTTTTTTCGATAGTATCCCTCTCAAAATTGCTTTCGAGGACATCTTAAAGTCAGAGTAGGACATGGTTTCTACTGAATGACTCTGTATTATGTCCATACCTGAAGGGGCCAGTTTCTTTTTTCTTGTTGGTAAGATAACTCCTGGTCTCTTCATGCTTTCTTTAGGAAGTCGAATTTTTCGTGGAGAAAGAGTTTTAGGAACATTTTTGATCTGTCGTTCTCCTGTTTTTGCTGCTGATTGTTTTTTCTTTTTATCTACAGGATTAGGTAAACTGTCAAGTTCCAGCATTGTAGCTACTTCTTCTCTAGAAAATATGTAATTTTCCGGTATACAAAGTCTTTTCAAAAATTGGACCGTTTGTTCTTCTGTCATTGGTCTGAAAGACTTGGCCTCTTCTAGTATTTTGTCAATGCCTACATGGTGTCGGCTTAATACGTCCGAGACTTCATTGTTTACTCCTGGCACGTGGTGAACTTCTGCGTCATATTTCGATAATTCCAATGAAAATCGTAGTAATATGCCTTGAGAGTCTTTGCACAGTCTTAGAAAGACAATGGCTTGTGCATCAACTAGTATGACCAATTTTGGTGCATATCGAAGGAAGAAGTCCATAGTGCGGAGTGTATAAAGTAGAGCTAAGACTTCCTTTTTAACTGTACTGTACACTCGTTCTGATTTTGTGAAAGTACGGCTGACGCAAGCTATTAAAAGCTCGTTGCCATCTTTGTCTTTTTGAAAGACTCGGCCGGCTCCACAATTCTGTGATGCATCCGTTTGAACATAGAATTCCTTGGTTGGATCTGGAAGGTGAAGAGAGGAGTTTTGAACAATGGAATCAATTAGCGTTCGGAATCTCTTTTCGTGGTCTTCGGTCCATTTGAATTGTTTCGGATGCAGGGTTGCCAAATCCATTAGGGGTTGAGATATTTCTGCAAATTTAGGAATGAATTTCCTATAATATGCTAGTGCACAGATGACTGATTTTGTGCGTTTGGGTGTGTTTGGTGAAGGTAAATTCTTGAATGCAATGACTTTAGCTTCTGGTATAGAAATTTTTCCTTTGGTCCAAACCACTCCTAGGAAATCCACTGTATCTCTGGCAATGTTGATTTTTTCTGGTCTGATTTTTACTCCGTGCATTTTAAGTCTTTTTAGGACTTGTTCTAATTTGATGAGATGGTCTTGCAACGTTCCATTTGAAGCCAACATTATATCATCTGCGTAATGAATAACTTCTTTTGCCATGCTGCCAAAACATTTGTCCATCAGTAGCTTTAAGTGCAACGGCGAGTTTTTCAAGCCTTGAGGGCATCTCTGAAAGCAATATCGTTTGCCATGTGCTTCAGAGTAAAAGACAGTGTATTTTTGTGACGATTTTTCTAATGGAATTTGAAAAAATGCGTCACTTAAGTCAATTGTTGTGACCCAGCTTGCGTTTGATAAGTGCGCGTATAATTCAAGGTGTGTCACAAGGTTGGTTGGCAAACGTCTAGTTTGATTATTTAAGAGTCTGCCGTCCAACAGAATGCGAATGTTTTTGCCATCTTTCTTTTTGACAACTAACAAATTGCTGCAAAAAGGTGATGGTTCGTCACATTCTCTGATGATTCCATATTCTACCATTTGGTCTAATATGGCTCTGACTTGGTCTCTGACTGCATGGGGTAGGGGTGTGTATTTTTGGATATGAGGTTCTTGGCTTATCGGGTCGATCCTCATTTCAATATCTGTTGCACATCCTAAATCGGCTGCATGTTTCGAAAATGCTTGTTGTTGTCGTCGAAACATTTGCATTGCCCATGTTCTTTGTTTTAAAGGTAAATGAGCCAAATCAAATTGTGTTTCGAAATCTTCGTCTGATAATGGTTGATCATTTCGAAGAGTTAATTCAGTCAATGATGCATTTTCTTCTACTTCTTTCGTCATTGAAGGGTGGTGGTATCCAAACTTCATGTAGTGTAAAAATGCTTCTTCTTTTTCTTCTTCATTCATTCCTTGGTCATCGTGAATGAATTTTGGCATGACACGATTGCATTCGATAATTTCTGAGTCAGCAAATGCAGGTTGAGCTAAGTTGCATGCTATGACGTCTGGTGAAATTTCATTCATTGACATAGAGTGTGCCTCGTATTCATCAGGTTGTGTGATAATCTCTATGTCAGCGAAAAATGCATTTCTTTCAATGATCATGTCATGTGGTGTGTCATTATAGACTGGAATGCACACTTCATTGGGTCTAATGTAATCCATAAGCCATGGTAGATTTTTAAGCCCTGGTTGAGTGCAATTTTTGACAACATATTGAGTCATGTCTTTTGTTGTCAATGGTAATTGGTATTGTTTTTGTGGATCTTTAGCCAATGTACCAATAATATTTGCATTTGTGAAGGGTGCGATGATTGCTATGTGATTTGCTGTCACATGCATTGGCGTAGGTGAGGACCCTAATATTGGTACCTGGCACAAGGTTTTGTTTAACAAGGCTGTGCCTATGGGCTCCAGGTATCCGTCAGGGTCATCAGTCAAGAAAAGAAACTTGTTTGTTTCAAAGGCTCGTGCATCAGAGCCTGTGAAATCTTGACCTAAGAGGAAATCTTGAGTTATGCCGGAATGAACAATGACATTGAGTTCAAAAGATTTCCGGACATTATTGAGACCTTCAAAATGTAGGAGAATGTCGGCTGTGCCCTCTATGGGTTGGGGCTCTCCTGTACATGATACTATGACAGTGGGCCTATCTGGTTGTTTGACTTCTATTTGACCTTGTTTGATAAGTTTGTCAAATATTGTTTTGTTCATGATAGTTTTTGCGCATCCACTGTCATGAAGGGCTAAGACATGTGTTTTTGCTTCCTCGAAGGTGTGGTCCAGCGAACTTAAAGTTATATTTACATATGCTAGACCTGGTATGGCATTATAATCTCTCAGATAATACTTCTTTATTTTTTGTGGAGCTTTCCCTGTAGAGCTCTCATTTTTTCTGTTTTTTTCAAGTATTGTCTGAATTTCTTCTTTTGACGTTTGTACATTATTTACAATTAGTTCATCTCGAGGCGTAGGTGTGCATGACAGGGATTCTGCACCTACTGGTTTCCCGCCGCTGGGCAAAGTTGTTTGTAGGGGGGATGGTCAAGTGAACATACTGTGCATGTCAAGTAGTTGCTTTTGTGCCAGATATCGACTGAAACTTGCGTCGATCCCGCTTCTTTGCCGCTACCTGCGCTGTTGCTTCGGCTCTGACGTCCGTCAGATCTCTGCGATGAGTTGGAGGCCGATCTTTGATTGGATCGTCCGGGTGTGAGGCTACGACCTCGCGAATAGTCAGTCTGATTGGATGAATTTCCATACTGTTGGCTTGGTGTCCATCCACTCTTTTTCTTTTTCTCGTATTCTTCTTTGAGACGTTGTTTTTCTTTGCGACCTTTGTCACTATCCGCGCGAGCCTTGTTGTCCGGGTATTGCGATCCTTGAGGCTGGCTGACGTCCGTCATAACCACATCTTGATTGCTTGATGTCCGATCTTTGGATTGTGATCGGTACGCTGGTTTTGAAGATGCAGATCTTTTGTCAGCTGATCGGTCTCTTTTAAATGATGTTGATGCAACTTGTAAGAGATCTTCCAATTTTTTGGCAACTTCAGCTGTCTGATTGTTTGTTTTTTCAAGTGATTTGATAGTTGAAGATTGCTGTGTGATTTTTCTTTGCAAATCCACTGAATTGGTGCCACATGTGAGAGTCATCGTGGGAACTTCATTGTAGCTTTTTTCATACGTGTTAGCTAATTGAATCAGTGACTCCACTGTGAATGGGGCTCCTGCCATTGTAGCTTTGTTGCTCTCAATTTCCAAATATGCTTTCGTTTTTGGTGTAATGAGAGCAAATAATCCTGTTTGAAGTTTTGCTTCCAATATAGCTGGGAAGGCCGCCGAATCGTACAAGTGCTGTAGCTTTTGTACTTTGCTACTGTAACGGGCCATTACACGATTGATGTCTTCATTTGGTTTGCGAGCAAATGTTTCTAGTTCTCGCTTATCATCCTCAATGGTCTTGGTCCTTGTGTATAATTTGCCAAGATATTCAACCGTTTGTTCGATGCTGTAATCGTTTTCTTGGCATGTGTTGAATTCATCTCTGGCCTCGCCTCTCAGGAGGTTTTGGAATATAGCGAACCAATTGTGTTCTTGTAGGTATTGGCCTTTTGCTACTTTGTTAAGTTCGTGCATGAACTTTGCAAAACATCTGTTCGGGTCTTTGTCCGGGTCAAAGTGGGGGACTCGTTTGTCAATGTGACGGAGGTCTAGTACTTCTCTGTCGCGTACGAATCCATATGGGGCCGGTTCTATAAGCGGCTTTGGGACTGTGACCGTAAATCGATTAGCCAGATTTGTCACTTTCGTGATCTGTTGCTTAGTCGACAGCAATTGTGCAGCCGATTGTTGAGCTGTATTTGACATGTGCTCGATAATAGGCGTGAATTGTCCCTGTGTATTCAGAATCTGTAGGGCAGCTATGACACTTGCTTGTGTGTCCAAGTGTTGAGCATCTTTTTCTGTTCGTTCCGAAATGGCCTTTATATGCTGCTCTTCTGCCGGAGCTAAGTGCAATCGTCCGATTGGTTTAGTCTCTGTGATGGCTTTTGCTGTCGCTCCCAGGTTTTGTAGCACGTTGTTGACCGGGTCGACGGCCAATCGTTGGAATTGGTTAGCTAGGCCTGTCATAGTGCTTTGTGTGTTGTTCAACTGGGGTCTATTGTGTGTCCCCTGTGTCCATTGTTGAACAAATTGACGTGTGGCTGCTTGTTCTTGAGTGCGAGGGTCTGCGTGAGGCTGTTGTCCTTTGAGTCGTGCCAATTCGTATTCTACTTTTTGGCGTTCTTCTCTTTCTCTTTGCCTGTCATCCTCTTTTTTCTGCATTTCATTTCTCATAGCAGCCAATTGAATACGAAGTGATTCGTTTTCTTTTTCTCTGTCGCTGTCTGTGTCTGACAGAGTGGTGCTTGAGGGTCTGTAAAATTTTCCCCCTCTTGCATACGGGTCTGGTGACAACGATCTGTTTTCCGGACTTGTGTTTGATGCTCCAGGTCGTGGGAATCGTTGTGTCGATCCCGATCCATTTGCTTGCGTGAATGGATTAGAATTGTTTCCCATTTGGGAGGGTCGAATGAACGGCCTTTGTGTACCTTGTGGCGGCGCTGGGCCTCGGGGTCTACCCGATATGTCCATTATGTCTTCTTTTTGTGCGCTACTTCACTTATTCAGTGAGCAAATTCTTCTTTTTATGCGCTACTCTACTTTTTCAGTGAGCAATTTCTTCGCTTTTCGCTACTCTACTTGTTCAAGTGAGCACTTTCTTCAGAGGATAACCTCCGACTCAACACGCTTTCAGTGGAGCCTAAAACACCGTGTGTGTGGTACACAATTGTTTGTGAATGAAGTGAGGTTGAAATATAATTGAATTTCAAACTTACTATCCGCGCGATCGCTTTTCTTCGTCTCTTTTTGGATGAAAGATGTGATCCGTTACGTGGTCGCCATGCTGAGGTTGTCTCAAATGGCCTCGAACCCTGAGGTCGGTACGGGGTAGATCGTATCCGACACGTTATTATTTACACTCGTTTTAAATAATAACACTTGATGCGAAGCTTGATATCTGTTTATTTTATATCGAAATAAAGATGTTTAAAATATACAGAAAATGTCATCAGCTTTACTTCTACCTGCCTCATGGCTTGGTCAAAGCTAACTAACTCTCCTCAGTGGTTTGTACTTCACCCCCATTGTGTGGAGGGGTGAAGTACAAACCTGTGTGTGTGTGTGCCACGTCATCATCACCTCAGAGTGCTTAAAAACCCAACGGTTTTTATTGCCCTCTCTGCATCCGCGCGTGAAATCGGATTTGTTGAGGGTTCCGGAAATTCGGTTTCAAAATATTACCGTGATATGACGTGATTCACACTCAGACAGTGTGGAGTTATGATACTTATTTTACATTGGATAATAAGTATCATGAAAAATGGGTTAGTAAATATTAA
>Ga0208617_1000336_pt1 | contig 13908 bp, 12 predicted proteins | sample CryBogCBE06Nov07_FD_184581 | JGI IMG/M metagenome (GOLD analysis project Ga0208617, IMG submission 184581) | Freshwater microbial communities from Crystal Bog, Wisconsin, USA - CBE06Nov07 (SPAdes) (version 2) | ecosystem: Environmental > Aquatic > Freshwater > Lake | place: Crystal Bog...
GTCCGCGACGATCCGATAATCTCTGTTTCAAAGGACAGTCCCATGGCTTCCGCCATATCCGCTCAAAGTCCCATGCAAGGCATGATCCAACGCGCCACAGCCGATGCGCTCATCAAGCTCGACCCTCGAAAACTGGCCGGCAACCCCGTCATCCTGACCACGGAGATCGTGGCTGTGCTGGCGACCCTCTCGACCGTCGTCGAGGCAGGGTCGCACCGTCCGGCGGCGTTTGCAGGCCAGATCGCGGGCTGGCTCTGGGCGACGGTGCTCTTCGCCAACTTCGCCGAAAGTATAGCCGAAGGCCGGGGCAAGGCCGCCGCCGACGCACTCCGTGCCGCCAGGGTGGACACCAAGGCCAAGCTGATCATCGATCCGCAGTCGGGGACGACCGTTCCGACCTCCGCCCACAAGCTTGCGGTCGGCGACATCGTCTTGGTGGAAGCTGGAGACATGGTCCCGGCGGACGGGGAAATCATCGAAGGCGTCGCCTCGGTCAACGAAGCCGCCATCACCGGCGAAAGTGCGCCGGTCATCCGGGAAAGCGGCGGCGACCGGTCGGCTGTCACCGGGGGCACGACGGTCGTCTCTGACTGGATCAAGGTGCAGGTCACAGCCGCACAGGGTGACAGTTTCCTCGACCGCATGATCGCCATGGTGGAAGGCGCGGATCGTCGCAAGACACCCAACGAGATCGCGCTGGCGGTGCTGCTTGCGGGCCTGACCCTCATTTTCCTGATCGCCGTGGTCAGCCTGGTCGGGCTTGGCCGATATTCCGGCGTGGTCATTGATCCGGTGATCCTCGGGGCGCTGTTTGTCTGTCTCATTCCGACGACCATCGGCGGTCTGTTGTCCGCGATTGGCATTGCCGGGATGGATCGGCTTCTGAAATTCAATGTGCTGGCGACGTCGGGACGAGCGGTCGAGGCCGCGGGAGACGTGGACACGCTTCTGCTGGACAAGACGGGCACGATCACGTTCGGCAACCGCATGGCGACGGAAGTGATCTCCGCGCCCGGCCTCGCGCCGGACAGGGCCCTGCGAGCGGCGATGATGGCCTCTCTCGCAGATGAAACCCCTGAAGGACGGTCCATCGTCGAGCTCGCCAACGCCCAGGGCGTGACTGGAGAGGTGCCCAACGACGCCATCGCCATCCCCTTCAGCGCGACCACTCGTTTGTCAGGGTTGGAGATCGGCGACATGTCCTGGCGCAAGGGTGCGGTCGACGCGCTCCTCGGTCACCTCGGTATGTCGCGGGCGGACATGGCGCCGGAACTGGCGATGGCTGTCGATCGCGTCGCCCGCTCCGGCGGCACGCCACTCGCGGTGGCCGAAGGAGACCGACTGGTCGGCGTCATTCACCTCAAGGACGTGGTCAAGCCGAACGTGAAGGCGCGATTTGCCGATCTGCGGCGGATGGGCCTGCGCACGGTCATGATCACCGGCGATAACCCGCTCACCGCCGCGGCCATAGCCTCCGAGGCCGGTGTGGACGACTTCCTCGCCGAGGCGACGCCAGAGGACAAGCTGCGGCTGATCCGTGAGGAGCAGGCCAAGGGCAGGCTGGTGGCCATGTGTGGTGACGGCGCCAATGACGCACCTGCGCTGGCGCAGGCGGATGTCGGCGTCGCCATGCAGACCGGCGCCCAGGCCGCGCGGGAGGCCGGGAACATGGTCGATCTCGATTCCGACCCCACCAAGGTCATCGAGATCGTGGAGGTTGGAAAGCAGATGCTCATCACCCGCGGCGCGCTGACGACCTTTTCCATCGCCAATGACGTCGCCAAGTACTTCGCGATCATCCCGGCCCTGTTCGTTGTGTCGTTACCCGCGCTCGGCGCGCTCAACGTGATGCGACTGGGATCGCCGCAAAGCGCCATCCTGTCGGCGGTGATCTTCAACGCGCTGGTGATCGTGGCGCTCATACCGCTGGCGCTGCGGGGGGTGAAGTTCCGGGCCATCGGCGCAGGCGCGCTTCTGGGGCGCAACCTCGCCATCTACGGGCTGGGCGGCGTCATCGCGCCTTTCATTGGCATCAAGCTGATCGATCTGATCGTTCACAATCTAGGCCTCGCCTGAACCGGCGACCGGAGGAGTTTTCCCCATGCTGAACCACATCCGTCCTGCGCTCACGTCGCTTCTGGCTCTGACCCTGGTTCTTGGCGTCGCCTATCCGCTGGCTATGACCGGCGTTGCGCAAGCCATTGCGCCGGACGCCGCGAATGGAAGTTTCGTGCGGGTCGGCGGCCGCATCGTCGGGTCGCGGCTGATTGGTCAGACCTTCACGAGGGACGGGTATGTCCACGGTCGCCCTTCCGCGGCCGGCGACGGCTATGACCCGACCCAGTCCGGCGGCTCGAACCTTGGCCCCATGGAGCCCAAGCTCGCCGACCGGATCGCCAAGTCGGCGGCGGCGCTAGGCGTCGACCGGAGCGCGATCCCGGTGGACGCGGTCACGACCTCTGCCTCCGGTCTGGACCCGGACATCTCGCCGGCTTTCGCGAGACTGCAGGCGCCGCGCGTCGCCGCAGCGAGACATGTTGACACAGGCGCTGTTCAGGCGGTCATCGACCAGCACACGGAGGGACGCTTCGCCGGACTGATTGGCGAGCCCCGCGTCAATGTGCTTGCAGTGAACGTCGCGCTGGACCAACGGTTCCCGACAGGAAAGCCGCGCAGCTGATCTCGCCCCCATGAACGACAGAGACCCCAACCGTCCTGACCCGGACGCCTTGCTGGCGGAGGCCAAGAAGGCCGGACGCGGGCGGTTGAAGGTCTATCTCGGCATGGCCCCCGGTGTGGGGAAGACATCGGAAATGCTGTCGGCCGCGGCGCGTCGGCAGTCCGAAGGCGTCGAGGTGGTCGTCGGACTGGTGGAAACCCACGGACGGCCCGAAACGGCTGCGCTGCTGCACGGACTTGAGGTGCTCCCGAGGCGCGTGATCGAACATCGCGGTCGCCAGCTCATGGAGTTCGATCTCGACGCCGCCCTGACGCGACGTCCGAAACTCCTGCTCGTCGATGAATACGCCCATTCCAACGGACCCGGCTCACGGCATCCCAAGCGGTGGCAGGATGTCGAGGAGTTGTTGAACGCCGGCATTGATGTCTGGACCACCCTGAACGTCCAGCATCTCGAAAGCCTCGTCGATGTGGTTCATCGGATCACCGGCGTGTTGCAGCGCGAGACCGTTCCCGACACTGCCCTGTCCGCCGCTGATGAGATCGAACTCATCGACATCACGCCGCAGGAACTGCGGGACCGCCTCGCCCAGGGCAAGGTGTATGTCCCGGAGACCGCATCGCTCGCGGCGGAACGATTCTTTCGCCCCGAAAACCTGACCGCGCTGCGGGAACTCGCGCTGCGGCGGGCGGCGGAGACAGTTGACGATCAGCTTGTCGGGGTGATGCGTCGTCAGGGCATTACCGGCCCCTGGGCGGCGGGGGAGCGGATCCTTGTCCTGATCGGCGCGGACGCCTTGGCTTCCAGTCTCGTCCGCAGCGGCCGGCGCATATCCGACATGATCGGCGACGCCCCCTGGACGGTGGCGCATGTGGAGCGGCCGAGCCAGCCTGTCCTGGCGCCCTTGGCCATTGACCGGCGCGCAGAAGCCCTGCGGCTGGCTGAGCAACTGGGTGCGACAACCACGATCCTGACCGGCGATGATCTGGTCGAGACAGTGCTGGACTTCGCACAGAGGCAGAACGTCACGCAGATCGTCATCGGCCAGCCGGGACGAAGTTCTCTTGGCGTCCGCCTGAGGCGAACGCTGCCCCAGGCCTTGATGGAGCGATCCTCCGGCGCCGCGCTCCACATCATCACCGATCATGGCGTGGCCCGCGAAAAGCCGCTGCGGATCCCGACGGTCACGTTCCAGCGCGGCTGGAGCGGCGCGATCGTGGCGATTGTTTCGGTGGGTTCGGCCAATGGGATCGCGGCGCTGGTCGATCAGTTTTCCAAGGGCGCCAACCTGGCGATGATCTTCCTCGTCAGCGTCCTGGTGACCGGCCTTGGATATGGCCTGTGGCCCGCGATCCTGGCGGCTGCGCTGGCGGCGTTCACCTACAACTTCTTCTTCCTCGATCCACGCCTTTCCATCACGATCGGCAATCCCGCCGACCTGTTCACCTTTGCCGTGTTCTTCGGCGTGGCGCTGGTGACCGGCGGGCTGGCGGGACGCGTGCGCGATCAGGCCGCCGCCGCCGCTAGAAGAGCAAGCGCCGTGACGGCTTTGCTGGTCGCGAGCCGCAGCCTCTCGGCTGTCGCCAATCGTGACGACGCGGCCAGGACACTCGCCGAGCAGGCCGCCGCCGCGGCGTCCGCCGCCACGGTCGTGCTTCTGCCGACGGACGGCGAGATCCAGATGTCGGCAGGCTCACCGTCGGCGCCCGCACTCGACGCCACGGTCATGACAGCTGCGCGGTGGACGTGGGAGCGAGGGGAACCCGCCGGTGCGGGCACGGGCACCTTGCCGCAGATCGACTGGACCTTTCTGCCGCTGCAGGGCCTGAAGGCGCGGGCCGGTGTGGCGGGCGTCGAAGCTGGTCGCGTGCGTCGTGGTTCGGAAGAAGAGCGTTTGCTGCTGGCGCTTCTGGGTCAGGGCGCGGTGGCCATCGAGCGGGCGGAGCTCGCCGCCGGCGCGGTTGAGCATGAAACCATCCGCCGGTCCGACCAGCTTCGCGCGGCCCTGCTGAACTCCATCAGCCACGACCTGCGCACGCCACTATCCACGGTGCTCGGCGCCGCCACGACCCTGATCGATTTCGGCGGAACACTCGCCAAGGCGGTGCGGCAGGATCTCCTGTTGTCCATTCGGGAAGAGGCCGAACGGCTCAACCGTTATGTGGGCAATCTCCTCGACATGACACGGCTGGAAGGCGGCGGCCTCAAGACACGGAGCGAATGGACCGATGTGCGCGACGTGATCGCGGGCGCCATCGACCGTGTGGCGCGCCGCGCAACGGAGCGCGCCTTCACCCGGGACTTTCCCGCCGAACTCTCCGCCATCCAGGCCGATCCCGCCCTTCTCGAGCAGGCGATCGTGAACATCCTGGAAAACGCCGTCGCCTACAGCCCGCCCGGCGAGCCGATTGATGTGGCCGCTTATGAAGACAGGTCCAACATCGTGATCAGCATCGAGGATGAAGGTCGAGGGATCCCGACGGCCGAGCTGGAAAGGGTGTTTGACAAGTTCCGCCGCCTCGACGCCGCTTCCGACCGCGGCCAGGGCGTCGGCCTTGGCCTCTCAATTTCCAAAGGCTTCGTCGAGGCCATGGGCGGCCGCATCGCAGCAGCGAGCCCCATACATGGCGATGCGCTGTCAGGATATCGTGGCACCCGTATTCTGATCAGCCTGCCAAAGCAGACGCCGACGCACCATATGTTCCTCTGACATCAACCTTAGAGCCCAGCGATTGTCCGCTTCCCGCCCCCGCGTTCTCGTGATCGACGATGAACCGCAGATCCACCGGTTCCTGACCCCGGCGCTGGATGCGGCGGGCTACGAGCCGGTGCGGGCGGACACGGGCGCGGCAGGGCTGAGCGAGATCGCCCGCAAGCCGCCGGACGCGGTGATCCTGGACCTCGGCCTGCCGGACATGGACGGCCACGACGTGCTTCAGGCGGCGCGCGCCTTTTTTGACGGGCCGTTGATCATCCTGTCCGCGCGTGACCGCGAGCAGGAAAAGATCGTCGCCCTGGACAACGGCGCCGACGACTACGTGGAAAAGCCGTTCGGCGTGGGTGAACTGCTCGCAAGGCTCAGGGTCGCCTTGCGCAATCGCGTGGTGCGGGACGCAGGCGAGCCGCTGGTTCGCGCCGGAATGATCGAGATCGACCTCGTCAAGCGTATCGTCAAGCGCTCAGGCGAAGCTGTGCGCCTGTCGCCGCGGGAATATGACCTCCTGGCGGCTCTGGTGGCCGGAAGGGGGCGGGTCATCACGCACCGACAATTGCTGACGGCCGTCTGGGGGCCCGCGAACGCCGATGACGTCCAGTATCTTCGGGTCTTTGTCGGCCATCTTCGCCAGAAGCTAGAGATCGACCCTGCCTCTCCGCGACATCTGATCACCGAGCCCGGCGTCGGCTATCGGTTTGTAGGCGACGTCTGAGCCACCTCTGGAAACCGAGATCCAGACACCTTGACGCCAATGACGGCCTGGTCTCGACGGCAAGCCATGTCGCCTGGGCGCGCGACAATGCAGGTCAGCTAACCGACCCCTGACTGCTTCCGTCTCCCAAAAGGCTGGACGAGGTGGCGCATCTGGCGTGATATCCATGAACTGGCGAGACTGGGTCGACGGTCTTGCGACTGTTCGGTCTGGATCAGCGATGTTCGGGGGCGGCGGAGTCGATCCATGAACCTTCAAGACGCAGCGATCGCCGCCAATCGGTTTGGCCTCGGCGCCCGGCCCGGACAGATCAGGACAATCGCTTCTGATCCTCGCGGATGGCTGAAGGCGCAACTGACGCCGGAGACCACGCCGCCCGCCCCCATTGCCGCCCTTCCCAGGACCGAGGCGGCGACCGAAGCGTTCAACACGTGGCTCAAGTCCATCGGATTGACGGCCGCCAACGCCACCGGCCTCTATGAAAAATCCTCCGGTGTCGCTTCCATGGGCGCGGGAGCTCGGATGGGCGCGCCCGGCCTTCCCCCGGGCGTCAGCATCGAACAGTCGTTCATTCGCACGCTTGGTCCCGGCTATGCGCAGGCCGTTCAGGCGCGCATGCAGGTCGCGATCTCCACGGAGCGGCCGTATTTCGAACGCCTCGTGCGCTTTTGGGGCAACCACTTCACGGTCTCCGGTTCGAAGCCCAACGCGTTCCCCATTGTCGGGATTGTCGAGCGCGACGTCGTTCGTTCCCGATGCACGGGCCGTTTCCACGACATGCTGCTCGCCTCCTGCAAGCATCCGGGCATGCTGATCTATCTCGACAACTACGTCTCCATCGGCCCGAACTCGGTGATCGCGAAGAATCCCGGCGTGCTGCCGCCGTTCCTGCGGGAAATCCTCAAGGGCCTGAACGAGAACCTCGGTCGGGAGATCCTGGAACTGCACACCCTTGGCGTCCGGTCCGGCTACACCCAGGCGGATGTGACAAGCCTGGCCAAGGTCATCACAGGCTGGATGGTGCGGCAGCGAGAAGGCCAGGACCGGACCGAGAGCAATAGCGGCGCAGACGCCTCTTCCATGTTCATCTTTCGGAGCGCCGCGCACGAGCCCGGTCCGCAGAGCGTGCTCGGCAAGACCTACGCGCAAACCGGGCTCGCCCAGGGCGAAGCGGCGTTGACTGACATCGCACGTCACCCCTCAACCGCTCGATTCCTTGCGACCAAGCTGGTGCGGCATTTCATTTCCGACGAACCGCCGCCCTCGGCTGTCGAGCGGATCGCCAAGGTCTTTCGTGATACGGAGGGCGATCTGCTGGCGGTCTCCGTCGCCCTCGTCGATACGCCCGAAGCGTGGGATGCGGGCCTGCAGAAATTCAAGCCGCCGGAAGATTATCTGACGTCTGCGCTGCGCGCGCTCAACGGCAAGCCGGAGCTGTCGGGTCAGCAGTTGATCGCCTTGCTGAGCCGCATGGGCCAGCGACCGTTCTATGCGCCAGGACCCAATGGGTGGGCCGATACAGGCGGCGAATGGATCGGACCTGATGCGATCTGGAAGCGCGTGGAATGGGCCGATGCGCTGGCCAAGGGCGTGGCCGACGCCAAGATCGACCCTTCCCTGATCGCCCAGGAGGCGCTTGGTCCATCCCTCACGCCGTCGACACTGCACGCCATCAAGCTGGCCGAGAGCCCCGCCCAGGGGCTCGCGCTCTTCCTCACCGCTCCGGAGTTTCAACGCCGATGAGCTTTTCACACCTCAACCGTCGCGGCGTGATCGCCGCAGGACTGGCGTCTGCGGCTCTGCCAAGGATCGCCTTCGCGTCCGGCCTGACGGACAAGCGTCTGGTCATCGTCTTGCTGCGCGGCGCGATGGACGGCCTGACCGCTGCGCCCGCATTCGGCGATCCTGACTATGAGCGCGCGCGCAACGGAATCGGCACGCCAAGACCTGGCGATGGAGACGGAGCCGCCCTAGACCTCAATGGCTTCTTCGGCCTCTATCCCGCGCTGAGGGGAATGCATGCCCGATACAGCAAGGGTGAGCTGGTCGTCTTTCACGCAATCGCTTCGCCCTATCGGGACCGGTCGCACTTCGATGGCCAGAACCTCCTCGAGAACGGCTCGGCCGCGCCCTTCGGGCTGGCCGACGGATGGGCGAACCGGGCGCTCGAAGGGCTTCCCGACGCCATGAAGTCGGGTCGGAAGGATCTCGGGATCGCCATCGCGGCTTCCATGCCCCTGATGATGCGTGGGGCGGCGCCGGTGACGTCATGGTCGCCGTCGATCCTTCCGGCGCCGAACGTCGATCTCGTCGCGCGGATCAAGGCCATGTACGACGTCGGCGATCCGGTTCTCGCCAAGGCGCTCAGCGCCGCTGCAGACGCAAACGGCGCCGCTGCGGGAAGCGGGCAGGGAAGTGACGCCTTCGCCGTCCTGATGGGCGCTGCAGCGCGTTTCATGAAAGCGCCCGACGGCCCTTGCCTCGCCATGGTGGAGTCTGCCGGGTGGGACACGCATGCCAATCAGCTTGGCGCGTTCGGTGTGTTGTCGCGCAATCTGGCGGGTCTGGATCAGGGTATCGACGCCCTGGCGGACGGTCTTGGCGCAAAGTGGAGCGACACGGCCGTATTGATCATGACCGAGTTCGGACGGACCGTGGCGATGAACGGAACACGCGGAACAGACCACGGCACTGCGGGCGCGGCGTTCCTGGTCGGAGGCGCGGTCAAGGGCGGTCGCGTGATCGCCGACTGGCCGGGTCTCAGGCCGGGCGATCTCTATGCCGGGCGAGATCTGAAACCTACGGCGGATCTGCGATCGCTCATGAAGGCGATGCTGGTGGAGCATCTTGGCGTAGACTCCGGCCACGTCGAACGGGTCGTTTTCCCGGACAGCCAGGGCGCGCCCATGACGACTGGATTGTTCAGGACCTGATGAGCCTGAAAGCCGGGTCTGACTTTATCATCAAGAGGCGCACGGGTCGGCGCGTGATCTCGTCAAGGTCTTCGGAGGGAAGTAGCCATGATTGTTCTGAGGTATCTTGCGACGCTGCTGAGTGGTCCATGCGTATTCATCGGCGCCATCTGGATCCTGCAGGGCGTCAATGTCCTGCCCGGCAGTTTCATGACCGGCGACATCAAATGGTCAGTGATCGGGACAGGTCTTGCCGGCGTCGGCGCCGTCTTGGCGTTCTGGGTCAATCGGCGGCGAGCGGCGTAGTCCGCCTCATTCGGTCTGCGGCCGACATCAACGCATACCCGTTGCTTTCGACGGTTCTGGATGTTCGAGCGATGAAGGCGCACGGGTGATCCCGACGCCGACTCGACTCACGGGCGATCAATGATCGGACTCCCTTTCGAACGCGACAAGAGTCGGGTGGACAATGCCGCCGCATGCGCCAATCTGTGTTCCGAACCAGCGCATCGGTCATGCGTTCTGGGCTTGTCGGACAAGGGGACTTCTCGTGACATTCAAGTTGCTGTTCGCATTCGCTGCGGCGATCGCCATGACGACCTCCGCCTTCGCCGCTGACCCGCCTCGCCCTCCCGCGGCTCAAGCCTTCAAGATCGGCGCGTTGCAGGCTTGGAGCCTGCGTGACGCCGACTTCGGCATCCCGAACGATGGAAAGACCTTCGGGGCGGACGTGGGCCCCGAGGAGGTCACAAAGGTGCTCGCCGCCGCCGGTAAACCTACGGACAAGATCCCGGTCGACATCGACGCGCTCCTGGTCAAGACCGGCGACCGTCTGGTGCTCATCGACACAGGGCTTGGCCCGCTGGCTGCGAACCAGTTGGTCGCCAGCCTCAAACTCGCGGGCTTCGAGCCCGGACAGGTGACTGACATCCTGATCACCCACTCTCATAGCGACCATGTGTTCGGCCTCATGACGCCGGCCAAGACGCTCACCTTCCCCAACGCGACGGTCCGGATGACCACCAAGGAATGGGCCTGGATGAAGTCCCTGCCTCAAAACGCCGCCCTAGCGGCCTTGATCGAGGCCAAGGTGAAAACCTTCGAACCGGGCGCTGAACTGGCGCCCGGCGTCACCGCGGTTGCGCTGGACGGCCACACGCCTGGTCACACCGGCTACGAAGTCCGCTCGGGCAAGGCGCGCCTTCTGGACGTCGGGGACATGGTCCACTCTTCGGTGGTGTCCCTCGCGAAGCCAGAGTGGTCGATGGGATTCGACAGCGACAAGGCGCTGAGCAAGACCACCCGCCGCGCGGAACTCACGGCCCTCGCCAAGAGCGGCTTGCTCGTCTTCACCCCACATTTCCCCTTTCCCGGCGTCGGTCATGTGGTCGCGCAAGGCGACGGTTTCGTGTGGAAGCCGGGTGCGGAGTGAGAGCGGCTGACCTGAGGTCCAACCGACCAAGAGTCGCCTTGAACTAGACAGGGGATGAAGGCGTGTCTGGTGGAGCCCTTCCGGTTCCCCAACCCCTTGATGTCATATGCGATCCAAGCTGGGCGCCGCTGGACCGCCAAGGTGATCCCCCATGGCCCCCGCGTTGACTCGATATTTGGAACATGTTCCAAATCTATCAGGGGTCTTTTGAGGGTGAGACGCGATGGGCGAGTTGTCTCGGGTGCGCAGGTCGGTGGTTCCTGCGAAGGGCGACGACTGGGCGGATATCGCTCGGCGCGAACTTCCCGGCGTTGATGTGGCCGACGGCGTGGCGCGCCTGCAGAGCTGGAACCTGCACGTCTACATGCGGGCCGTGATCGGGACCGGCGGCCCCGGCAATCCGATCCTGCCCAGCGACATCATCTTCGTCGAACCGCCGCTTGCCAAGGCATGACCTTTGCGGTGATCAGCAAGGTCCGGCTCGGCGCGGCGCATGACGGTGCGGCGGAGATGGTGCTGACGATCACCTATGAGAACGGCGGCGAGTCGTTTGTCGCTCTGGATGACCATGCGGCGGAACATCTCATGATGGCCTGCGCCGCGAGGGACGCGGACGATCTCGTGGGCCAGGGCTGGGAGAAGGTTCGTGACGCACTTGAAGCGTCGTCCAACCGATTCGCCGCCGAAAACCAGAACAATTGAGGACAGGGAAGCGCAAGATGTACGATCTCGTGATCAGGAATGGCAGCGTGGTGGACGGCTCCGGGCTGCCGGCCTTCAAGGCCGACGTCGCCGTGCAGGACGGACGTATCGTCCGGATCGGCCGGGTGACCGAAACGGCTAAGCGCGTCGTGGACGCTGCGGGCAAGGTCGTCGCCCCTGGTTTCATCGACCCGCACACGCACTTTGACGCCCAGCTTCTGTGGGACGGATGCGCCAAGCCTGCCCTCTCGCACGGGGTGACGACCATCGTGCCGGGCAACTGCTCCCTGTCGCTGGCGCCGCTGCGGGCCGAGCACCGCATGAAGCTTGTCGGCATGTTCAATCAGATCGAGGAGATGCCCCTCAAGGCCTTCAAGGAGGGCGTGGTCTGGGACTGGGAGACCTTCTCGGAATATATTTCCCGCATCCGCAAGGGCCTCGCGATCAACGTCGCGCCGCTGGTCGGGCACAGCGTCATCCGCCTCTGGGTGATGCGCGACGCGGCCATGGAGCGGACGGCGACGGACGCCGAGATTTCCGAGATGCAGGCCGTGCTGCGCGAATGCCTGGACGCGGGCGCGGCGGGCCTGTCGACCAGCTATGTCGACATGGATGAGCGGCTGCAGCCTGTGCCGAGCCGACTTGCAGCCCCCGCCGAAGTCGACGCGCTGGCCAGCGTCCTCGGCGAATATGGGCGGATGCTGCAGATCGTTCCGGAGTTCTATGACGCCGACCTCACCATCGCCCGGATCGATGAGCTGGCGGAGCTGTCCCTGCGGCACAACATCCCCACCACCTTCTCGCCCCTGTTCGTCAACGCCGACAACATCGAGGCCGTGAACCGCGTGATGCGGCGGGTGGACGAGCAGTTCGCCCGCGGCGCGCGGGTCTGGCCGCAGGTGCAGACGCGCCCCATCGACATCAGCTTCTGCTTCGCGGTGCCGAGCCTGCTCTTCATCCGCTTCCGCAGCTGGTACCGGATCATGCGCTTCGGCACGCACGAGGAGATCCTGGCCGCCTTCCGGGATCCCGAGAACCGCCAGAAGCTGATCAGCGAGGCCGCGTCGCTCGGCGGTCTCTGGCCGAAGCTGGTCCTGCGCCATGTGCAGACGGAGGAAAACCGCAAGTATGTCGGCATGACGCTAGGCCAGATCGCGGAGCTGCGGGGCGTGAGCCCGGTGGACGCCATGATCGACCTTTCCCTGGAGGAGGATCTCGACGCCCACTTCCTCGCCGCCGGCATGGGGCACAATGACGACGCCGAGGTCGGGCGCCTGCTCGCGCACCCCCGCGTGCATATCGGCGCCAGCGACGGCGGCGCGCACATCCTGTCCTTCTCCACCTACGGCGACACCGGTTATCTGTTCGGCCACTTCGTGCGGGATGTGAAGGCGCTGAGCCTCGAGGCGGCGGTGAAGAAGGTCACGTCCGACACGGCCTCGATCTGGGGCATTCCCGAGCGGGGCCTGCTCCAGCCAGGTTATGTGGCCGATATCGTGGTGTTTGACCCAAAGACCATCGACCGGAGCGGCGAGGACTATGTCGGCGACGTCCCCGGCGACGGCTTCCGGTATGTCCGGGAGTCCTGCGGGGTCGAGGCGGTGTTCGTCGGCGGCGCGCTCGCTTGGTCGACGTCGGACGGCTACCAGCCGGCGCAGGGCCAGATCCTGCCGGGGATCGCCGCATGAGCTGGCCGGGCGTCAGCCAGCGCCGGGTGCGCACCAACGGCATCGAGCTGAACATCGCCGAAGCGGGTAAGGGGCCGCTGGTCCTGTTGCTGCACGGCTTTCCGGAGTCCTGGTACTCCTGGCGGCATCAGTTCGCCCCTCTGGCCGCGGCGGGCTACCACGTGGTCGCGCCGGACATGCGCGGCTATGGCAAGAGCGACCGGCCGCACGAGATTTCGGCCTACAACCAGGTCGAGGTCTCGAATGACGTCCTTGGGCTCGTTTCAGCGCTTGGTTACGAGCAGGCGGTGGTGATCGGGCATGACTGGGGCGCGCCGACGGCGTGGATGGCGGCGCTGCGCCACCCGGAGGTCTTTCGCGCGGTCGGCGGGCTGTCGGTGCCGTTCATGCCGAGGGCCCCGGTGTCCCCCATGTCTATGATGCGGGCGATGTTCGAGGGCAAGTTCTTCTACCAGCTCTACTTCTACGACCCAGGCGTCGCCGAGGCCGAGTTCGAGGCGGACCTTCGCACCGCGCTGAAGAAGTTCCTCATCATGCTTGGCGGCGAAACGGATCTCTACGCACTTCTCCCGAAGTCGGTCGATGACGATCTGTTGTCCGGCATTCCCGACCCCAAGACCCTGCCGGGCTGGCTGAGCGAGGCGGATCTCGACTTCTACACGACCGAGTTCACCCGTTCAGGGATGTGCGGCCCGCTCAACTACTACCGCAACCACGACCTGACCTGGGAGTTGACCGCGGGCGGGCCTGAGGAAATCCGACAGCCGGCCTTCTATATCGCCGGAGACAAGGACGGCGTCGTGATGATGGCGGGGGCGGCGATCGAGGCCATGCCCCAGTACGTCAAGGATCTTCGCCTCACGAAGATGATCCCCGGCATCGGCCACTGGACGCAGCAGGAAGCGCCGGACGTCGTCAACGCGGCCATCCTTCAGTTCCTGCGTGAGCTTGATGCATGAGCGAAACCGTAGTCGTTATCGGCGCCGGGATCGGAGGTCTGTGCGCCGCGCTCGCCCTGGCCCCGACGGGTCGCCGGATCATCCTGATTGACCGGGACGGCCCGCCG
>Ga0208617_1000344_pt1 | contig 13788 bp, 9 predicted proteins | sample CryBogCBE06Nov07_FD_184581 | JGI IMG/M metagenome (GOLD analysis project Ga0208617, IMG submission 184581) | Freshwater microbial communities from Crystal Bog, Wisconsin, USA - CBE06Nov07 (SPAdes) (version 2) | ecosystem: Environmental > Aquatic > Freshwater > Lake | place: Crystal Bog...
GAATAATCTCAAGCAGAATTCTTTCATGACTTGCGCATTCTTCGGCACTTGCTTTTAAGAGTTTAAGCTTGCTTGGCAAGGCTTTGGTTTGTCCCATTGCGTCCATATTAACAGTGTAGTCCACTAAATCAATGGTGAGGTCTTCTTGACCTCTAGTCATAGAGAGATAGACTTCCGCCAATAGTTGCGCGTCTAATAAAGCGCCGTGCAAAGTCCTATGTTTATTGCTAATTGCAAAACGATCACACAACGCATCCAAAGAATTACGTTTGCCTGGGAACATCTGGCGTGCATCTAGCAATGTATCAGTGATTTTTGCAGCAAGACCTCTAAAGGAAGGGCGCTTTAGCAGGGTGAACTCATTATCTAAGAAGCCTAAGTCAAAGGCTGCGTTATGAATCACGATTTCTGCACCATCAACGAATTCAATTAACTCTTCAATAATGTTGGCGAAGATCGGTTTATCAGAAAGGAACTCACGTGATAAACCGTGAACAGCAAAAGCACCAGCATCAATATCGCGCTCTGGATTGATATAGTAATGAAAGGTTCTGTCAGTAAGGCGACGACCCACCATCTCTACGCAACCGATTTCAATAATGCGATCACCAGTGGCTGGATTTAATCCAGTGGTTTCCGTATCCAGAATAACTTGGCGCATTAGGTGCCTTCAAGTACAGAAGCGGGGATTTCCATTGGACCATTTCCTGCGTATTTATCAAGGTAGAGATAAATCACGGGGGTAACAATCAGTGTCACAAACTGCGAGAAGATCAAACCTCCAGCTACGCTAATACCAAGAGGTTGACGTAACTCAGCACCAGCACCAATACCAAAGGCAATCGGTAGAGCGCCCATTAATGCAGCAAAGGTGGTCATCATGATTGGGCGGAAACGCAAAATACATGCTTCCCGAATTGCTTTTTCAGGTGACATGCCTTGGTTGCGCTGAGCATCCAAGGCAAAGTCAATCATTAAAATTGCATTCTTCTTGACGATACCAATTAAGAGCAAGATACCAATTGAAGCAATGATGGTCAGCTCAAAGCCAAAGATTCTCAGTGCTATTAGGGCGCCGATTGCTGCGGAGGGTAAGCCGGCAAAAATCGTTAGTGGATGAATATAGCTCTCGTACAAAACACCGAGAAGAATATAAATAACACCTAGTGCAGAAAGAATCAAAATCATCTGCCCCGACTGATTATCTTTAAAGACTGCGGCATCGCCACCATAACTTGTGATGATTGAAGGTGGCAAACCAATTTCTTTCGTATAGGCTTCAATTTTCTTTGTAGCATTTCCTAAGAAAACATCCGGGGCAAGATTAAATGAAAGCGTAACTGCAGGAATCTGCCCTTGGTGGTTCACTGCTGTTGGACCTACGGTACGCACAAAACTAGCAACACTAGACAGTGGCACCAATTTATCTGTAGCCCGACCACGTACGAAGACTTTATTTAAATCGCTTTCATATTGACGATCTTCTTCTGCGGTCTCAAGGATTGCATAGTATGTGTTAACTGGTGTATAGATAGTAGACACTTGACGTTCGCCATAGGAGTCGTAGAGGGCGGTCCGTATATCTGCAATCGTGACGCCAGCATTAGCAGCCTTTTCTCGATTGATTTCAATTTTGACATTAAGACCCTTGAGCTGAGAGTCGCTGGTCACGTCGCGGAAGATTGGGTCGGCACGCATTTTTTGCATCAACTTATCAGCCCATTCATTGACGCCTTCAAAGCCAACGCTTTGCAGGGTAAATTGATAGCGACTTTTACTACTCTTGCCACCCAACTGTAAGTTCTGGACAGGACGCATGTAGACCTGGAGGCCTGGTAATTCTCTAAATCTAGCGCGTAAGCCCTCCATGACTTTAGTCATTTTTTGGCGATCAGCCTTGTCTTTCAGGATGATGAAAATACGTCCTGTATTGGTTCCTGAGCTTGCGCCACCACCAACAACAGAAATCAAGCTATCAACGTTAGGGTCTGCGCCAACTAAGGCAGCCGCTTGATCTTGTAATGCCAACATGGCTTTGAAGGAAATATCTTCAGAGGCCTCCGTGGTAGCCAGTACTTGTCCGATATCCTCTTCAGGGAAGAAGCCTTTCGGACTGTATATGAATAGAAAAATTGTGATGGCGAAAGTGGCGAATGCCCCGATTAAGACCTTCTTGCGATTCTTTAAAGCCAAGTCAAGATAGTGGATGTAAGTCTTGAGCATCCAATCGAAGAAGCGATCGAATTTCTTGTTAATCGCAAATTCCTTGGCGTGTTGTCCAGGTTTTGGTAAAAATCGACTGCAGAGCATTGGCACAACGGTGAGAGACACAACTGCCGATACCAAAATAGACAGTGAAACGACTACAGCAAATTCTCTAAAGAGCAGGCCGATCGGGCCCGCCATAAAAAACAGTGGAATAAATACTGCTACCAATGAAATAGAAATCGAGATGATCGTAAATCCAACCTCTTTACTTCCCTTAAGAGATGCTTTGAGCGGATCCATGCCTTCTTCAACATAGCGCATGATGTTCTCAAGGACAACAATCGCATCATCCACTACAAGACCCACGGCAAGCGTAATGCCCAATAAAGAAATGTTATCGAGGCTATAGCCTAAGAAGTACAGGAGGAAGAATGCGCCAATCAGGGAGATCGGCAAACTAATTGATGGAATCACCGTTGCTGAAATATGCTTCAAGAATAAGAAGATGACCAAGACAACTAATAGCACCGTTAAAGCTAGCGTCAGGTTGACGTCATGAATCGATTCAATAATCGAGAGCGAGCGGTCATTTAGAAGTTGCAGCTTGATTGATGCAGGCATTTGTTTTTGCAACTGGGGAATCAAGGCTTTAACAGAATTAACTACCTGAACAGTATTGGCGCTTGGTTGGCGCAAAATAGCAATTGCAATAGAGCGTTCCCCACCTGCTGTTGCCCATGTTTTTACATCCTCATAGCTTTGAGTAACGTCAGCTACATCCTTCAAGTAAACCGGCAGACCATTCTTCTGGCTAATCACCAGATTTGCAAACTCTTCGGGTTTGACTAATTGCGCATTGGCATAAATAGTGATCGATTGACGCGGACCATCTAAAACACCAACTGGGCTGTTTGCATTGGCTTTATTGATGGCAATTGCGACGTCATCCATGGTGAGGTTGCGATTGGCCAAGGCATCAGGATGGGCGCGGACACGAACTGCATATCTTTTGGCGCCATAGACGAGAACCTGCGCAACACCACTAATCGTAGAAAGATTAGGGGAGAGCAAGTTTTCGGCAAAGTCATTGAGGTCGGAGAGATTCATTGAAGGGGAACTCATCCGCACCACTAGCACTGGCGTATCTGCGGGATTAATTTTTCGATATGACGGTGGGATGGTCATTTCGATTGGTAAACGTTTTTGTGCGCGCAATAGTGCAGCTTGTACGTCTACAGCAGCCTTATCAATATCTCTATCGTTATTAAATTCCAGCGTGATATTGGTTGTACCCAAAAAGTTACTCGAGCTAATGACCTTAATACCATCGATGGTTGAGAATTCCTTTTCTAAAGGAAGGGCAACCGAGGCAGCCATGTTTTCTGGCGATGCGCCAGGCAAACTACCGCTTACAGAAATAACGGGGGAGTTAAAGCTTGGTAGGGCTGCAACAGGAATATTAATGTAAGCAACGGCACCTGCAATCACGGTTGCTATAGAAAGCAACACCGTCATTACTGGGCGCCGAATGCATAATTCGGAGATATTCATATGTTCTCTGGATGGCTGATGTTAGTTTTGAGCAGGGGCTGCGGCTTTAGCCTCGCGTATCTTGCCGCCAGGACGCAGATTCTGCTTACCTTCAACAACCACTCTGTCGCCAGCCTCTATACCCTCTATAACAGATTGACCTTGGTAGTCATAAAGCACTTTGACTGTTTTAGAGACGGCTTTCTCATCCTTATCAACGATGTAAACCACTTTTCCTCGAGGGCTCAGAATGACTGTTTGTGAAGGTACGGCAATCACATCTTTTAAAGTCTTGGCAATGAGGGAAACACGTGCAAACTGACCTGGAAGAAGTGTCTTTGAATCATTGGGGATTTGTGCTTTTACACGCACCGCTGCAATCGAAGGATCGACTTGATTGTCAATTACCAATACTTTGCCATCATAGGTTCTTTTGGCTTGATCCCCGACAGTAACTGTTACTGGAATCGCATCACCATCAAGTTGGTTCTCTAAAAGAATAGGGATATCTTGTTCGGGGATGACAAACTGCACATTGATTGGGTTTAATTGTGTAATTGTGACCATGGCACCAACGCTCGATGTAGCGGTAGAGCTAGTGGCGGTCGAGACAACGTTACTTGCCTGTACCAAGGAGCCAGGAAAGACGTTCACAATGCCGGCACGACCATCAATTGGTGAGCGGATGTAATCGAATGAAAGCTGTGCTTCCGCAGCTTTGGCAGCAGCCATTGCGGATTTGGCGTTGGCTGAAGAAGTTTCTAAGCCTGCCTTGGAGATAAAGTTCTTGGCAACCAACTCTTTAGCGCGAAGATATTGACTCTGAGCATCGTCTGCCAATGCTTTGAGTTTTTCATAGGTAGCTTTGTCGTTGCGATCGTCAAGCTGAAACAACAAGTCTCCAGCTTTCACCTCTTGGCCATCTTTTACTAAGATCTTGGTGACTGTATTGGTAATCATTGGGCGAATATCAACAATATTGTTCGAGACAATGGTGCCAGTAGCCTCCAGAATGAGAGGGATATCTTTTTTCTCAACTACTACTGTAGTAACGGTCACTGGGCCGCCAGCTTTGTCCGTTGCCGGGAAGAAATAGTCGTATGTCTTAGAAAGGGCGTATAGCACAATGATGATTGCCAGAATGTGCCATTTGTACTTCAGGGCGAAGGCCTTTACCTTGGCAAAATCCAATTGCTTGAGCTGGGGTGAGTATTTTTTCCACAGGGCACAAAACTGAGCCAAGGCCCAATTTTTGAGTGTGAGTAACTTGCTTAATAGCTTATTGGCTAAAGTTTCAATTTTTGACACGGTCTCGACGTTTTTTCTTTTGATTTATATGGATTTAGCAGAATTTACAGCATCTCTGCCTATCGGCACATTCTCTCATAAGCCTCTCAAAAACGTGCTTATGACCCTAAGGAAGGAATTCTTCCACACCGCGGTTTGCCAACGTGTCTGCCAGCTCGTTCCCAGGGTGGCCGTTATGGCCTCGGACCCAGTGCCAAGAGATCTTGTGTTCCGGCAGTAGCATATCTAATTCTTGCCATAAATCGGCGTTTTTAACGGGAGCCTTGCTGGCCGTCTTCCAACCTCGTTTTTTCCAGCCTTCAAGCCATTCTGTGACCCCTTTTTGGACATATTGGGAGTCGGTCCAGAGCTCAACCGAGCTGGTTTGCTTGAGGGCTTTTAGCGCATGAATGACGGCACTAATTTCCATTCGGTTGTTGGTGGTGAGCTCTGCGCCACCATGAATGTGTTTCTCATGCTCCCCAGAACGTAAAACTGCCCCCCAGCCACCAGGGCCAGGATTGCCTTTGCAGGCACCATCGGTATAGATGATGATGTGGGGAAGTGTTTTGGTATGGGGCATATTGATACTGTAATCAGTCTTTAATTTGCTTCAGTTTATTGCGCTCGGCCGCTGGACTGAGTTGTGGGATGGTCGGGATGCGTTTAGCTTGAGCTTGGCCGACAAGGCGCATACCTTGCTGGCGTTTGATCGCAGAAACTAAAAATATTGCCCCAAATATCGGCCACCATCGGTTACCCATAGGCTCCAGAAAATCCATTCTAGCCATGCCAGACTGACCTTGGAGTGGGAGCTTGTAGCATCCAAAATGACCGCGATCGAGGGTAAAGTTGAGGAGTTTTAGCCAGTCCTTAACGCGTATTAGGCTGATAAATTGACCATCTCTTGGCAGATAGGGGCTACCAATTAGGCGGCTAAGGTATTGGCGGACACCCCAAAGGCTGGCGGGATTAAATCCGGAGATCACCAGCCTGCCTTCCGGACGAAGCACCCGTTCAGCCTCTCTCAAGATTTGATGGGGATCGGCTGCGAATTCCAGAACATGGGGGAGTACTAATAGGTCGATGCTCTCAGTCGCAAAAGGCAGCTCATGGGGATTACCTTCAATCGGATGCCAAGAAAATTGCGCGGCTCGCGCGAGGCTGTCGTTTGATTGCACCAATAGCACCTGTAAAGGCATGCGATTTTCGGCTAAGGCATTCATTTGGGGCATGCCGACCTGTACAGCGTAAAAACCAAAAACGTCCGTCACGATTTGGCCAAAGCACTTTTGTTCCCAGGCCAGCACATACTTTCCGGGCGGGGATATCAGCCATTTCTCCCAGGAGCTCCATGGGGGTGCTGGCGACTGAGAGGGCGGGGTTGGGGTTGGTATCATCGGTCTATGGTGAAGAATACTTTATTGCAAGTTTGGCCGATACCAGCCTTTGATGACAACTACATCTGGTGTATCCATGATGGTGAATCAGCTTTAGTGGTCGACCCTGGAGATTCTGTGCCGGTGCTGCGGTATTTGGATGAGCACAAATTGACTTTAACGGGGATTTTGATTACCCACCACCATGCCGATCATACGGGCGGCATCTTGCAAATATTGCAGACTCTCAAGGAGCCGATTCCCGTATATGGCCCTGCAAGCATTGATATTCCCGGGCGGACACAAGCCATGATTGAGGGCGACAAAATTGAAATCGCCGCCCCCAGAATGAGTCTTAAAGTGCATGAGGTTCCAGGTCATACCCTGAGCCATATCGCCTACTTTGCTAATATGCAGGCCAACGTCGTAGAGCCTATGCTGTTTTGTGGTGATACTTTATTTGCCTCGGGTTGCGGACGTTTGTTTGAAGGTACACCAACTCAGATGAGTGAGTCATTAGCAAAGTTTGCGGCGCTACCAAAAAATACCTTGGTCTTTTGCACGCATGAGTACACCTTATCGAACATCCGTTTTGCTTTAGCAGTCGAACCGAATAATGCGAACTTACTATCTTGGGCCGAACGCGCTCAAGAGATGCGCGCAAAACATTTGCCAACTTTGCCAACCACGATTGGCCAAGAACTTCAGGTCAATCCATTTATGCGTTGTGACACTAAAGAAGTTTTGGAATCTGCTTTAAGTGTTTCTGGTGAAACTACTTTGCCAACACCCGCGCACGTACTTGCAGTCATTCGGGCGTGGAAAGATCGATTCTGATGTTGTGGAAATATGTGGCAATCATGATGATTGCAGTGTTGTCTGGATGCGCCAGCACTGGGGATTGGTCATCCGATGCTCCGACTAAAACAAATGCACGTGCCAGTAAGGCGCCACGCGTTAACTTAAACAATCAGTCTGTCAGCAATGTCTACGCACCATCCAGTAATTTATGGATTCGGATTCGGGATGGCTACCAGATGGAGCCCATGAACTCTCCGCTGGAGATAGAGCAAGTCCGCTGGCTTAGCTCTAAGCCCGATTATGTGAATCGCTCGATGACGCGTTCCTCGCGCTACCTCTTCTACATTGTGCAAGAGGTCAACGCCCGTAATATGCCAACTGAAATTGCTTTGCTGCCTTTTGTTGAGAGCGCTTTTGTGCCTCAAGCAAAGTCAGGCGCTAAAGCTATGGGACTTTGGCAGTTCATGCCAGCTACCGGTAAAGATTTCAAGTTAACGCAGAATGTTTTTAGAGATGAGCGACGCGATGTACTGCAGTCCACAGATGCAGCGCTAGATTATTTGCAGCGACTGAATAAGCAGTTCGGTAGTTGGGAGCTTGCATTGGCTGCCTACAACTGGGGTGCCGGAAATATTGCCAAAGCTCAGAAAAAAAATCTCGCAGCAGGCTTACCAACAGATTACGAGAGTTTGAACTTACCAAAGGAAACGCGCAACTACGTTCCTAAGTTAATGGCCTATCGTCAGATAGTTTTAGATCCTGATGCGTACGGTATTGTTCTTCCAGACCTTGAGAACCATCCCTACTTTGTGGCGATTGATGTGAGCAACGATATTGACGTTGCTTTAGTAACCAAGTTGGCAGAGATACCCACAGAAGAATTTCAGGTGCTCAACCCATCATTTAATAAGCCGGTGATCTTAGCTGCCGCAAATCAACAGATCTTGTTGCCATTTGGCCATGCGGAAGTTTTTCAAGAAAATCTAAAAACATACACCAAGCCCCTGTCGTCATGGACTGCGGTGCAGGTGAGTAAGACAGAGATGGTGGATCAGGCTGCAAAAACTTTGGGGGTGGACGTCGATACTTTAAGGAGTGTGAATGGCATACCTAAGGGGATGCGTATTCGGGCAGGGTCAACCGTGATTATTCCTAAGACAGCTCGTCGCCCAGGAGATGTATCGATGGCTCTTGCTGACAATGCCAGCTTGAGTCTTGACAAGCCTTCACAACCTCCGTCGCCAAAAAAGTGCAAAAAAGGGACTAAATGCCCCCCTGTGAAGTCTGTTAAGGGGGAGACTAAGGGTAATTCTTCTCTAAAAAATGCTGCATCTCAGCATAAATCCGCATCGACAGGGCTTGCAAAATCTGCGAAAAATGGATCTGTAAATACCTCTAGCAGTAAAGGGGTGAGCAAAATCTAGTAAACCCACTTCATTATTTAGGTTGATCATGTCCTATAAATCAGAACACGAACGCTCCATTAAAGACCCAGACGGATTCTGGGGCGAGCAGGCAAAACTAATTCATTGGGAAAAGCCCTTCGATAAAGTTTTGAGTTATGACAATCCTCCTTTTGCAAAGTGGTTCGAGGGTGGTTTAACCAATCTTTGCTACAACGCAGTGGACCGTCATCTCAAAGATCGCCCCGATCAACTTGCTTTGGTTGCCGTTTCAACCGAAACCAATGTAGAAAAAACATATACATTTAAAGAGCTATACGAAGAAGTCAATCGTATGGCCGCAATCTATCAAGCCAACGGCGTTAAAAAGGGCGATCGCGTTCTTATTTACATGCCGATGATCGCAGAGGCCTGCTTTGCCATGTTGGCATGTGCGCGCATTGGTGCAATTCACTCTGTGGTGTTTGGGGGCTTCGCTTCGCATAGCTTGGCATCGCGCATTGATGATGCACAACCAAAAATGATTGTGACGGCGGAGGCAGGGGCTCGTGGCGGTAAAGCGGTTCCATATAAACCTTTGTTAGATGAGGCTATTACCTTAGCGAGCTATAAGCCAGAAAAAGTATTGATTGTGAATCGTGGTTTAACGGAGTACACAACGGTCGCTGAGCGTGATTTGGATTACGTCACAGAGCGCCAAAAACATTTGAATGATATTGTTTCGGTGGAGTGGGTTGATGCAACACATACTTCATACATCCTTTACACATCCGGCACTACTGGAAAGCCTAAAGGCGTGCAACGCGATACAGGTGGTTATGCAGTAGCCTTGGCTGCAACCATGAATCACATCTTCTGTGGCAAGCCAGGTGAAACCATGTTCTGTACTTCAGACATTGGCTGGGTGGTTGGTCATAGTTACATCATCTATGCGCCATTGCTCAACGGTATGGCAACGATCATGTACGAAGGTACGCCATTGCGTCCTGATGCTGGTATCTGGTGGCAGCTGGTTGAAAAATATAAAGTCTCAGTAATGTTCTCTGCACCAACTGCGGTTCGTGTTCTCAAAAAACAAGATCCAGCATTCCTGACCAAATACGATCTTTCTAGTTTGAAAGCCTTGTTCTTGGCTGGCGAACCATTGGATGAGCCAACGGCGACCTGGATTCATGGGGCGATCAATAAGCCCATCGTGGATAACTACTGGCAGACAGAAACCGGCTGGCCAATGTTGGCTATTCAGCGTGGTGTTGAAGTTATGCCCCATAAGTTTGGTTCACCAGGTGTGCCATCTTTTGGTTACAACATGAAGCTCTTGGATGACGCGACTACAGAAGAATTGGGTCCAGACCAGAAGGGTGTGATTGCAATTGAAGGCCCATTGCCTCCAGGTTGTATGCAAACCGTTTGGGGTGATGACAAGCGCTTTGTCAGCACCTACTGGGAAACTATTCCTGGAAAGATCATCTACTCCACGTTTGACTGGGGTATTAAAGACAAAGATGGCTACTTCTTTATCTTGGGTCGTACCGATGATGTGATTAACGTTGCAGGTCATCGCTTAGGCACTCGTGAAATTGAAGAGAGCATCTCTGGCCATCCAAATGTTTCTGAAGTTGCCGTAGTTGGTATTGAAGACAAGCTAAAAGGTCAGGCTGCGATAGCGTTTGTGATTCCGAAGGATGCTGCTAATACCGCTACCTTGGAAGCTGAATGCATGAAGACCGTTGATACTACCTTAGGCGCGATCGCGCGTCCTGGCCGTGTATACGTGGTAACCGCTTTGCCGAAGACCCGTTCAGGCAAGATTGTGCGTCGCTCCTTGCAAGCTGTTGCTGAAGGGCGCGATCCTGGGGACATTAGCACCATGGAAGATCAAACCGTCTTAGCTCAAATTAAGACCATCATTGAGCAGAGCGCTAAGTCCTAAGCAATCAGCTATTACACTCCCTCGGCCCTAGGGTTGGGGGAGGCATCTTCCTCCAGAGCCGCATTGGCTGGGAACCCAAGGGTTTACGAGACAAAACTGGTATCATTGCTATGTTCGAAACTTAATAAATACCCTAGCGCTTAAAGACACTCAACTCCCGCAAAAACAGCCTCGGGTTAGTCTATTTGAGGGTTTTGAGCGTCGGATGGAGCAGGGACTGGAGATGGTTTGTCACCCTTGCTTCCTTCTTTTCCCCCCGCCGTGTTGGCTCTAGCCGACGGCACTACATTTCCTGGTTTTAGCATTGGCGCTCCTGGCGAAACTGCTGGCGAAGTTGTTTTTAATACTGCGCTTACTGGCTATCAAGAGATCATCACTGATCCAAGTTATTCCCGCCAAATTGTCACTTTGACCTATCCCCACATCGGTAACGTCGGTGTGAATGCACAAGATGCGGAATCAGGGCAAATTCATGCTGCTGGCTTGGTGATCAAAAATCTCCCACGCCGCGTATCGAACTTTCGCTCCGAAGCTAGTCTTGAGGACTATCTAAGCAAGGCAGGAGTAGTCGGGATTTCGGGGATTGATACCCGCAAACTGACCCGCATCTTGCGTGATAAAGGCGCTCAGTCTGGCGCAGTAGTTGCCGGTAAACTGGGCGACGATATCGAACCCTTGGCTAAAAAGGCCTTAGAGCTAGCAAAAGCCTTCCCTGGTATGGCTGGTTTAGATCTGGCTAAGGTTGTTACGACCAAGACCCCCTATGAGTGGCGTGAAGCCGAATGGGAATTACATGGCGCTGATGACAAGCCTGCCTACAAAACATTGGATACCAGTAAACCTCTGAAAAAAGTCGTTGCCTATGATTTCGGTGTGAAGCGCAATATTTTGCGCATGCTCACAGAGCGTGGTTGCCAGTTAACCGTAGTGCCGGCACAAACGAGTGCTGCTGAAGTTCTGGCCATGAATCCTGACGGCGTATTTTTCTCAAACGGACCCGGAGATCCCGGTCCTTGCGATTACGCGATTGCTGCTGCAAAAGAAATCATTGAAAAAGGCGTACCAACTTTTGGTATTTGCCTCGGCCATCAAATCATGGGCTTGGCTGCTGGCGCCAAAACCTTGAAGATGAAGTTTGGTCACCATGGTGCCAACCATCCTGTAAAAGATTTGGATACTGGGCGCGTAGCCATTACTTCTCAGAATCACGGATTTGCTGTGGATGCTAATACTCTGCCAGACAATATTCGTGTCACACACGTTTCATTGTTTGATGGATCTTTGCAAGGCCTTGCCTGGAATGATAAGCCTGCATTGTGTTTCCAAGGTCATCCAGAAGCTTCACCTGGTCCGCATGACATTGCTTATTTATTTGATCGTTTTGTGCTGCTAATGAATGCTAGCAAGAAGGGGGGCAAATAATGCCTAAGCGTAGCGACATTAAGAGCATCTTAATTATTGGTGCTGGTCCGATTGTGATCGGGCAAGCTTGTGAGTTTGACTACTCTGGTGCCCAGGCTTGTAAAGCTTTGCGTGATGAAGGTTACAAAGTGATTTTGGTGAACAGCAATCCTGCCACTATCATGACCGATCCTGAGATGGCTGATGTGACGTACATCGAGCCGATTACCTGGGAAGTAGTTGAGCGCATTATTGCCACTGAAAAACCGGATGCCATTTTGCCAACGATGGGTGGTCAGACCGCCTTGAATTGTGCGCTCGACTTGCATCGTCACGGTATTTTAGAAAAGTACGGTTGTGAATTGATTGGCGCTTCCCCAGAAGCTATTGATAAAGCAGAAGATCGGCAGAAGTTTAAAGATGCGATGACCAAGATTGGTCTGGGTTCTGCAAAGTCGGGTATTGCGCATTCGATGGAAGAAGCACATGAAGTGCAACAACGCATTCAGGTGGAGACTGGTAGCTTGGGCTTCCCAGTAGTGATACGTCCTTCATTCACCATGGGTGGATCAGGCGGCGGCATTGCTTACAACCGTGAAGAGTTTGAAGAGATTTGCAAACGAGGTTTGGATTTATCTCCAACACGCGAGCTCTTGATTGAAGAATCTCTGCTTGGTTGGAAAGAATTCGAGATGGAAGTGGTGCGTGATCGTGCCGATAACTGCATCATTGTTTGCTCAATCGAAAACTTAGATCCAATGGGTGTACATACCGGTGACTCGATTACCGTTGCCCCAGCCCAAACATTGACGGACAAAGAATATCAATTGATGCGTAATGCATCGATCGCAGTATTGCGTGAAATTGGTGTGGATACCGGTGGTTCAAACGTACAGTTCTCGATTAATCCAGAAGATGGCCGTATGGTCGTGATTGAGATGAACCCACGTGTTTCCCGTTCGTCTGCATTGGCATCTAAAGCAACAGGCTTCCCCATTGCCAAGATTGCGGCGAAGCTTGCCGTAGGTTACACCTTAGATGAATTGAAGAATGACATTACTGGTGGCGCAACTCCAGCATCTTTTGAGCCATCCATCGATTACGTCGTGACGAAGATTCCACGATTTGCTTTTGAGAAATTCCCACAAGCAGACTCTCGTTTAACGACGCAGATGAAATCCGTCGGTGAGGTAATGGCGATTGGCCGCACCTTCCAGGAGTCCTTCCAAAAAGCTTTACGCGGCCTCGAAGTTGGCGTTGACGGTTTAGATGAGTTCTCGACCGATGTGGATGACATCATTCAAGAAATTGGTGAACCTGGTCCAGACCGTATTTGGTATTTGGGCGATGCCTTCCGCATGGGCATGGGCCTTGATGAGGTTTATGCTGAGACTAAGGTTGATCCATGGTTCTTAGAGCAAATTCAAGAGCTGATTTCAATTGAAGCTGGACTAAAACTGCGCAAGATTGATATCTTGTCTGCTGCTGAGTTACGCTTTGTGAAGCAAAAAGGCTTTTCTGATCGTCGCTTGGCCAAACTATTGGGTGTAGATGCTTCTTCTGTGCGGGCTGCACGCCATCGCCTGAAGGTAGTACCTGTCTATAAACGCGTAGATACTTGCGCTGCAGAGTTCTCAACCAATACTGCTTATTTGTATTCGACTTATGAAGCAGAGCATGGTGAGTGTGAATCGCAGCCAACTAACCGTGACAAGATCATGGTACTTGGTGGCGGCCCAAACCGTATCGGCCAAGGTATTGAGTTTGACTACTGCTGTGTGCATGCTGCTTTAGCCATGCGTGAAGATGGTTATGAAACCATCATGGTCAACTGCAACCCAGAAAC
>Ga0208617_1000350_pt1 | contig 13669 bp, 9 predicted proteins | sample CryBogCBE06Nov07_FD_184581 | JGI IMG/M metagenome (GOLD analysis project Ga0208617, IMG submission 184581) | Freshwater microbial communities from Crystal Bog, Wisconsin, USA - CBE06Nov07 (SPAdes) (version 2) | ecosystem: Environmental > Aquatic > Freshwater > Lake | place: Crystal Bog...
CCATAAAAGAATGTTTCATTATATGCTATAAATGCAAATGATTGTGTAAGTGATGTTACCACTGCATTAGATACATTTAACCATTGAACTGTAATACTCAACGCTGTATCTTGTGATAATACATCTAACACAATAGATGAATCAGCTAAGTTCCAAACTATATAATTAGTATTTGTACCAGCTGGCACCAAAAAAGTACCATTAGCTTGTAAAAGATAAATTCTACGAGATGTGATTGTTACATCAGATCCTGTAGAAGTATCTGTTAAGGTAATATTCTGAGGTGTGCCACTAAATTGGCTTGCCGTAAAATTCGGGGTAAGAGGCATATTACTTAATTTTACCCAAATATAAGAAAAATATGGCTATATTAACCCATTTTCTTTTTCTTCATAGCCTCTAATTTTCCAACTTTTTTAGGCAATTTAATTCCTTTACTTGCTGCATCCCATTCTGCAACTTTTGCTGGGCCACCTAAAGCCTTTTCACCTGCTTCAGTATGAGCCCATTTTCTTTGTTGATCTGATTTGTATGCCATTTTTATTTAGGTTTTACTTGTTGTCTTAATCCTGGAATACCAGTTTTTAATTTATCCATAAAGGTTTTAGAATCTCTTTTAGTCAATTGTCCATTTTTGTAATCGCTAAATTCAGCTAATTCCTTAATTAATTGAGGTTCAATGAATCCTTGAGCTTGACCTCCTATATATTTCTCAAAAGCATCTTTTGATTTTGTTGCTCTTGTTATTTGTTCTGTCCCTCCTGCAAATGGCACCTGACTAACAACTCCTCTAGTAGCTGGTAAAACTCCTGTAAACATATTCAAATCTCTCTTATTATAAGCACGACCTGCTTCATCTCTTGCCCTTCTGATAGTTGCTCCAAATTGCAATGCTTCTAATAATGGAGTATGCAACATCCAGTGTGACAATTTAATACCTGCAACTTTCAAATCACCTGCTTCTAAATCACCCTTTTTTCTTGGCCCTGAATAATATCCACCTACTACATTTGGGTTTGCATATCCTAATGCAAGAAATGCAGCTCCTATGCTTTGTTTTTTCAAAGCTCTCATTATATAATCTTTTTCATCTGGAGTCAATCCTGAAACACCTTTTCTTAAAGCATACAATGCTTTTATGCCACCTAATATATAAGAAGATTCTTCGGCTACATAGTTTGTAGGTACTTTAATAATTGGGAATATGAATTTTAAAATTTCTGCTCCCGGCTTACCTAAACCTTTAGAATTTTCCAAAAATCTAACTACATGCTTATACAAATCTGTTACATAGTTATCTTGCATATAGATTGATCTTTGAGCATCAATATATGATTGTGCAGCTATATCTTGTTGTACAATTGGATCTGTTATATCAGCTCCATTTTCTAAAGCATGTTGTGTTCTTATCTCTAATGATCTAAAATATTCTGCTCTTTTTGGCAACACTTTTATTGCAGCGTGTAATTGACCAAAGAAATCTAACCATCCATCAGAAGGATAAAGTTTTTTATCATGAAGATACTCTAACTCTCCCCTACCTGTTTTCAATGTTTCTTTAATATCTCTATATGTTGCTTTATCTACAAATTGAGAAAATGCTTTTGCTTCTGCTTTTATATTTGTACTGCCTTCTCTTGGTGCACCTTTAGCAATTTTAGAAATACCGGGTATTTTAGCCAATCCTTTGCCAATAAAAGATTCAATAGGTGTAGTTACAGCAGCTCTTAAAGTACCAGATAATCCAATTTTACCTAAAACTTTAGTACCACTCAATAAAGCAAATCTTCTCCACTTTTGTAAATAATCTGTTACCTTTTTAACTCCTGTTCTTTGTGTTCTTTTTATTACTTGTTTTTCTAAATCAATTTGATTTTTAATTCTATTTACATTTGCTTGCAATTCCATTTTCTTTCTATCTACGACTGGAACCTCTTTCTTTTTGGTATATTCCCCTGCTAATATATCTTTAACATCTCTTTTAGTAATTTGAGGAATTGACTTAGATATGTTTGCATGCAAATCATCAACAATATCTTCTAATTTTGTTATACCCTGTTCAGCATAACTTTTTACTAATTTCAAAACTTCTGGAGATATTGCAGCTAATTGTGCTGAATATGGAACTGGAACAGCTGTAACTATATTTGATTTAGATGCACTATCCCATTTATCCTTAATATTTTTAAATATATCTTCTCTTTCTTTTTTGAAATCTTCAGCAGTCTTATTAACTTTTCTAGTTTTTTTAACTTCAGCATTAACCCTTTTGTTAGCTTCTAAATCTTTAATTTTTTGCTCATATTCTTCAAGTTTTTTCTGAGCATCATCTAATTTATTAATATTTTCTTCTAATCTCTTTTTAATTTCAGGTGATAATTCTTCTCCATTATTAGCTAATCTATATTGATTAATTTGATTCAATAAAGTATAATCTTGTTTAATCATTAATTTTCTGATAGCTAATCCCAAACCTTGCTCATAACCTGTTTTTCTTGATGCCTCATCATTTATCAAACCTGCTTTTTCAATTTGATCTAATTGAGCCAACATTAAATCTTTTCTTATACCTTCTGGTTCTGCCGCTATTTCTGCAGATAATTTTTGATATTCATTACGAATTTTCATTCTATCATACAATAATGCAACACTTTCATCAGTACTCAAAGGTCTTGGTTTTCTAACCAATTCTTCCGCTAAAAGTCTTGGATCTATTTTACCTTCATCAACCATTTTTTTACCGCTTTCAAAAGCATCACCAAATGATCTTTTAGCCTCAACTTCTATTTCATCTAAACCTTTATCAGCTCTTTCTTGTGCTGTAACTTTGTTTTTAATTGATGTTGTACTTGGCTCTTCTACTTTTTCTCGTTCTTCAACTGTAGCTTCTTTTCTACTTGTTCTGCCGCTAACCTCTTTAGGAGCTTCTCTCTCACTCTCGGATCTAAGTTGTTGATCTTCTGCTTTAATTTCTGCTTCATATTGTTCTATTAAATTGTTGATATGTTCTTCAGATGCTTCACCTTCTATTTGTTCATCTAATGGTTGTCTTAATTGTTTTTCTAATTCTTCTTGTTCTTTTTCAAATTCCTCTTTTGCTTGTTCAGCAATTCTTGCATAATGCTGTTCTTCTTGATATTCTGGGCTATATCTTTCCAAGTATGCTGTAGCAGCTTCAAGTCTTGAATTATGACTTCCAATTTCAGCCATTAATCTATCTTTAATATCTCTTTCTGATATTTTTTGTCCACTTTCTTCCCATAATTTATGAGCTATTTCATCTATTGACTCTTTTCCACCTGCATAATCTTTAGATTTAACTTCTGTAGTTTTACCTTCTTTACGACCTGTATTCAATTCAGCTCTTTTAACCGTACCATAAGCTTCATTAATTGCAGATTCGCTAACTTTTCCTCCATCTGCCAAATATCTTAATGCAATTTGCTCTGCATCTTCTGGAGGATTCATTTTATCTACTTTACGAAAAATCTCTTTTGTTCTTGTTGCTTTTTCTGCACCAAATTCTCTATTTTGTTTCTTCTCTGCTTCTTGCTTTTCTTTTAAAACTTCTTGATAAGTTTTCTTAGGGCCCTCCTCAACTGGAACTTCCTCTTCTTCAAATTCTTTAGCCATTCCGGCTTTTCTTTCTTTTGATGACAAATCTTGTTCTCTTAATAAATCACCATTTTTATTTACTCTTATTAATTTTACTTTTGTATCATCAGGATTCTTTTTTTCAATAAATCCTTCAACAACATAATCTTTATTAAATATATTTATTACATCACCTATTTTTGCATTTTTATACCCTTCACTTTTCATAGCAAGCATATTGGTGTATAATGAACTAAAACTTTTTGGATATGAAATAGTATGATAATCTTTATCTTCTTCTAATATTTTAGGATTTTCTTTTAAATCTTTAGCATTATATGTTTTAACTTCTCCTTTTACTTCAGTTGGTTTAACTTCTTCAGTTGGTTTAATTTCTTCAGATTGCTTAGCTTTTAATTCTTCTTCAATAGCTTTTTTATTGTTATCGTAGAACTGCAAATCTTCAGGAGATTCCATTTTTTCTCCAGATGCAATTCTATTAGCAAAATCTTTTATATCGTTTGATGTAATTCTTTTTTCACCAAGTTTTTGACCTGTTAAATCATCAATTTCTTGATTAATTCCTGTATCATTTTTTGATTCTATAACATTTTTTATTTGATTATTATAAAATTCAATTTCTTTATTTTTATCATTAATTTGATTGTCTATTTGATCAGCAATAGGCTGTGGAACATTTTTCTTTTTTTCTTCTAAATCAACAATATCATTTTTTAAATTATCTGTTTTTTCGGTTAATCCTGTTACGGATGCAGCTTTTTCTTCAGGTACAAAATCAGAAATTTTAGATCTTGTATCAGCGAATGATTTTACTTCATTTAATGTTTGTTGTCCATCTGGATGATTTTCTGCTTCTGCTTCTAATATTGGTTCAGGTACATGAGATAATAAATTCTTTGCTGCAGCCGCTATAGCTTTAGGAGCTACATGTACTAAATTAAAAGCAGCATGCATTAATCCCCATTCACTTGCACCATTCAATCCATTTTTTAATAATTCATCATTTGTAACATTATAACCTGCTTGTTTTTGTATTAAACCTTTTGCAACTTCGCTACCACCACCTAATGCAGTTACTCCTGCTAATTCTTTTCCAAATGTATTTGTAGCATCTATAAATGATTTTTTTGCTGCAACAGGTAAAATATCTTTACCAACATTTGCAGCTGCTTCTTCAGCTACCTTTCCTGCACCACCTGTTCTAGCTAAAGTTAATCCCATAACTGCTTCTGGTATTGCAGCTGCTGGTGCTGTTTCCATAGCTTTTTTAGCTGCATCATGCCTACTTAAACCTTCTTGTAAACCTCTTTGATACAATTCTTTCCTTTGATTAGCCATTGCATTGTTATACATTTCTGTAGTCATGGCAGCTTCTCCAAGATAAGGAATTGATAATAAAGCCGCCATTTTAGGCAATCCACCAGCCAATGTACCGAAATAACCACCAAATTTTGATGGAGCTTGTTCTGGATAGTTTGGCTCTTTAGCCATTTTTTGATCCAACAAATTAGCTAAATCATCTGGAGTATTAGCTGTATTTATTTGTGTAGATTCAATTGGATCATATAAACTTTTACCTAATGATCTTGCTGTTGTTTCCCAAAATCCTGTACCTCTAGTCAAATATTCTTTTCCATCTTTTCCGGCAACCCTAACTAAATCATTGTTGTTTTCTTTGTCAATATAATCTTGTATTTGTTTTTGTGCAGCTGGTTTTGTAGGATCAAATGTTAAACCTTTTTGCTGATATATATCATTCAATGTATTTATAGCAGCATCTTTAGTTCTCAATTTACTTTCGTATGCTTGAGCTTCTTGCTTAGGTAAATTTGTAGGTGTAATTAATCCTTCGGTAGATGGAATATTTTTATCAGCATAAACAACCTTTTGTGCTGGTAAATTTTTAGCTATACCAGATTGTGGGTTTTTCTTTAGTGTTTCTACTAAAGCTTGAGCTTCACTAATATCCTTTGGTGAAGGTAATGGTAATCCTGAAGGAGAAGATTCTGAAGTACCAACTTTTTTTTTTAAAATTGGCAAATCCCCTAAATCAGAAGTTGAAGCATCTGATTTTTTAAGTATTGGCAAATCCCCTAAATCTTGATCTAAATTATCCATTATTTACTTATTTTAATGCTTTTATATATTCATCTGTAGTCATTCCAGATGCCTTAGCTGCTTTATCTAACTGTGCTTGTGTATATGTTTTACCATTGTATACAAATCCTTTACCTGCTGATGGTTGTTGAGATGCAGATTTACCGTATAATCCTTCTATTGCTGCGTCAATAGCTAATTTTCTATCTTTACCAGTTGTTTCTTTAGTTAAAATATTTGAAGCTATATCTCTTTTATTTAATTCAATTTCATCAAATTTATGAGGAATAGGATTTCCATTCTGATCTAATTTCTCATAATATGCAAACCATTTTTTCTCTCTTGGATTATACAATACTTTATCTGCTTCTCTTTGAACAGTTTTTTGACCTACTACATCTCCATTTGCTTTTTTAATGTCTACTTGAACTGGATTAGTAAATTGAGATTGAACTGTTTTTGTCAATGGAACTTGATACCAAGTTTCATTTTGTTTTGTATTTTGATTATAAATTGGAACTGGAGAATTTTGAGATTGATTCACTAAATCAGTTAAGGTTGTACTATAATCACCAGCTACATTTTTTCTTCTTAAATTTTCCCTGTAATCAATATTTCCTCTTGTATAAGCATTACGCATAGCCATTAAAGCTACTTGATCAACCGCAGGTCTTGTTTTTTCTCTATCTAAATTGCCTAAACTTAAAGCCAATGCTGCAGATACTTTTCTTGGCGTAGCATCTTGAATATTTTCATTAGGGAATAATTGTTTATATTCATTTTGCAATGCTGTATATTGACCTGTTTTAAATAAATCATCTACATATTTTTTAGTTCCAGTATCATTATCATAATGTGCCATAGCTCTTGATGCTATAGTTTTTTTATCTTCAGGATCTATGGAATATTTATATGTTTCAATCAATTGGCCAGGTGCATTTGGATTCGGAGCAGTTTTAATTATATTTTCATTTGGTTTTATACCACCATAAGTATCTTTTACAAATTTTTGATCATCAAACTTTTTATAAAAATTCCATTGTGTTGGATCAACAGGTGCATAATTTGGATCATTAACAGCTAAATGACTTCTTCTAATAGCTTCTAAATATCCATCAGGGACACCTAGTCCTTGATTAGTAGCTTGACTATAATGAGCTGCCGCTGCTTTATCCATTGCCGCTGCCTGTTTTGATTGGTCAATTAAATTTAACATGCCTTTATAATTAGACATTAATTGACTTTGCTTATCATATCCATATTTAGATGGATTTAATATTGCATCTCTATTTTGTAAATAATATTGTTTTGTTTGAGCTAACTGATTCATGAATTGGTCTGCCTCTTGCTTTCTCATACCAGCAGGATTAATAGACTTTTCATAATCCATTAAGTATTTATCTAAAGCTTCTCTTTTAGCTTGTTCATGTTGTTCATGTTGTATGTAAGATTGTGTTGGCTTTGATGAAATATCCAAAGCTACTCCTTCACCATATGGGTTAAATCCTAATAATCCTGTTGCCATTTTTTATAATTTTTTAATATGCATTTGGGAAATATGGACTTGCTCCATATACTTTAGGCTTATAATTAGATAACATGTTAGCACTTGCATAATCAGCATATGTTGTTCTTGGAATCAAATTAGGATTTAATTGATTTGCAGATTGCATAGCATTCATTTGATTATTAAAATAAGACTGATTTTGCATATTCTGATTTGCTTGAGCAGCTTGTATTTGAGAATTACTCATACCATTGGTACTACCACCACCACCAATTCCCCCGTTTGCTGATGCCATATAAGTTGATGCTAAATTACCTAATCCACCTGCAGCTGTTTGTAAACCTGCATTTTGTCTAGCATTGGCAGCTTGTGCAGCGTATTGTGCTAATCCAAATTTTCTTAAATATGGATCTTCTTGATTTATTTGGAAAGCCTTAGCTTGTTCAGCTGTTTGTTGTTGAGCTGCTTGACCATATTGACCAAAATTAGCTCTTCTCTGAGCTTCTGCTTGGGTTCCTAAATTAGTTAATGCTGTATCTTGACCTAATGCTAATCTTCCTGCTCCAGCAATTGCAGCTCCTCTACCTTGCAAATTATTCAAAGCAGATGCTGTTCCTCTCTGAATTGCATTTTGTCCTGCTTGATATTGTGCTGATTGATAAGGATTTTGATTATATCTATTCATTGCTTCTTGATAATAATCCTGAATAGATTTACTTGGAGTGTAAAGTGGACTTTGCTGTGCAAGGCTATTTAAATTTCTTTCAGCTTTTTTTCTACCGCTGAATAATGCTTCTGCACCTCCGATTAAAGCTTGACCGCCTGCTGCTACTGCTGCTACTGTTAATGGCATAAAATATATTTTAATCTTTTTGCTTCTTTTATTTTACATGGGACTTCAACCATCCCACATTTTTTCAACCAATTAATAGCTCTTTCATTTCTTTCCCACATATAACTTTCAAATTCGCCATTAAAATTATTTTTCATTTGCTCAAAAGCACTTGTTAATTTTTCTTTCGTTCTATGATTTTTATTTATTCCAAAACTTACTAATAAATTTTTAAAATAAAAAGCATATCCAATCACCTCATTATCAAATACTAATTTATCAAACTTACTATCACCAACCTTTTCGTAATCAAGCAATTTTTTATAAATACTAATTATTAATTTTTTAATTGCTTTATTTTTATATTCTGGATCACAATATTTACTTATATCATCATCGCCTTCAAAAGCAAATTTAATTAAATTAATATTTATCATCGAATATTTAATGGAGAATCAATATATTTAATTCCAACATTATTCAAATATACGAAAGAATTTGCATTAGTTTTCTCAAATTTTGCTACAATATAGCCTCCTTTTAAAGAACTTCCTTCAATTAGACCTCCTTGGCTATTTCTATCTTTCAAGAATGATGCATTATATGTAGATTCCAAAGTAACAAAATCTACTTCTTTAAGCTCACTTTCTTGTCTAATTGTATCATAGCTATTCATTTGAGTATAAATTAATGGACACTCCCATACCGTATTTGATGTTTCTGCCAATGAAATCCAAGTCTTTTTATTAATATTTGCTTGATTAAATACCGTAGTAATTGAAGCCCCATATTGAACCCCAAAAAAGTTACAAAATGTACTATCATTAGAATGAATCCACATTTGGCCATTTTTAAAAGAAAACAGATTAGTTTCTAAACTTCCATAAAATTCTGGGAAATATGAATAAAAAGACTCAAAAGCATTACCAACCTCATCAAATGAGATAGTATAAGGATCTTGATGGTATAAAAGTGTTGACATTTTAATTAGTAATTTCTAATAATAATGAATTTGTGCAAGTTCCGGTAGAAGTAATAGTTATTTGTGTTGCTGTATTATCAACAGAAACTACATATCCTGCTAATAATTGATCCTTTGTAGCTGTTGTTGGGGTTACCAATCCAACATCTGTAGATAAATTAAAAGTAGGGCCTAAATTAGCTCCTAAACCACTATTTAATGTTAATGTTACATTCATGTTTTTAATTTTTTAAATTATGCACAATGACAACTTGAATTTGTTAATGTACCTACATATGTCATAGTAGGATATAATGCTAACATTGCAGTTAAAGATCCTGAATCTATCTTAGTATAACATTTAGCACCTGCATCTTGTGCGTTAGCTGCATTTGCTGTAGCTGCTTCTACATAGTAATTTAAACCATCTAAGCATTGTTGATAAACTGATACTGTTGGATTATTAACCGCCATATCTACATAATTAGTGCAATTTATACTATTTGATTTCACTCTTACAGTTGATGTAGAATTTGGTACCAAGCTAGATACATAACCTGCCAATAGACTTGATTTGGAAACACCAGTTTCAAATGGTGTTGCATAAGAATCTACATTTGAATATAGATTAAAAGGCCCTGTATCTGAACCTGCTGCTGCTAATGTTATTGTTGCTGAAAATGCCATATTTATTATTTTTAAGGTACTACTATTACTGATCCTGGAGTTAATGTACAATTTCCTGTTACAACCGATCCTGCTACTAATGTACAATCTGGCGCAGCTGATCTTATTGCAGTTCCACCATTAAATGAACATAAAACTGGAACCTTTACTGCACTACCTCCATTAAATGTACAATTTGGAGCATATCTATTTATTTGCTCCATAGCTATTATATACTTATTTGTATACGCATCAAATACACCATATATGCAAGGATTTCCAGTATATACTTGCCCATCTGGTGCCACTCCATTATTTAAATCTTGTCTATATTCTTGTAATTTTGGTACAAAAAATGCATTAGTATGATAAATAATACTCAAAGGAACAATCCCATCTTGAGATAATCTGCATACAACACCCCTATAATTATCTACAAAATAATCTGCAAAATTGTTCCAGGCTAAACTTGTAGATGCATCTCCAATACCATAATCACCTGCATAATACTGTATTTTATTAATTAATTTATCTGTATTAGCTTGTAATGGGTTATTTGCACTATCCTTGATAATTTGTGTTAAGATAGGAACATTACCAACTTTGAATTTTTGATAAACCTTTAAATACCTTTCTCTAACATGCAATCTCATTACATCCCCAAAACTTCTATCATATTCATCTAAGTTTTCAGGATAAAATCTATTAATATTATTAATACTTGTATTTGCTTGATATTCTAAACCAAATCTAATAACTACAGGATAATAAACTTGAGCTGCATTTTCATCTATTACTGATGGCCTTCCATTACTATTTTTTACTAAATTGTATGTATCATTATAACTAGATTCAATAATATTTATTGTATCATTCTTAAGTACACTAAAATTTAAAATAAATGGATTTAATGTAAATGAATTTGTAGAACCAGCATTATCTGTATATACAGCTATCCATACTTTTGTACTAACTGGAACTGTAAATGAAGCATCTAAATTAAAAGATGTTTGAACTTGAGATTGAACAATATGTGTTTCAGTTAAAGGTATATATGTGGTAGTTGTACTATTTATTAAAATTGCTTGTAAAGAAAAAGTTGTATTATCTGAAAGTTCAGATTGATAAACACTAAAATCACCTTTTAATCTAACTGTTTGTGCTTGTGTTGTAAGTAAGTTTTCAAAAAAGAAATTAGTACCACTAAAACTTGAAGGCAATGTGCTTGTGAATGGCTGACTTTGCAAAATATAACTTGTTGTATTTACAGGTGTATTTGGAACTGTAATTAACATCAATGAGTTAATATCTTGACTTTGAGGCCCAGCTGATAAATTGTAATTATCATTAAAAGGTACTTTTCTTTCTCTAAAAAATAAATCACCATTTGTAGCAGATATAATTGCAGGAATTCCTACTGGATTAAATGGAGATTGACTTTGCTCTAAACCTATATGATAAGCTAAATTTGTACCAGGATTACCAATTCCAAAACATTTTCCAAACTCATAAAAAAATCTTTGAGTTGATGATGCATTTGATGTAAAATTATAAAGAAATATTTCATAATGTAAATAATCTCCAGATCCATCAAAATTTATATCATAACCTATATCATTAGTTGGATATGCAATTTTTACAAAATTTCCGACTTTAGTTGTATTATCTGATAATGTTATTGAACCAACAGTTCCTAAAACCTCATAATCATATACACCTACAAATGTATGTTGAGCATTTGCGGCATCATATCTTTTAATAAATCTAATTCTATCCCCAGCAGTGAATGAATAAGAAACAACACCCTGTGTTGATGATATAGACAAATTATAATCTTCTATATTAGCAACATCTATATATGCAAATCTTTGTGTAGTAGTATCAAATGAACTACTAGAATAAGCTCCTAAACTAATCCAAAATAATCTTTTATTAAATGTAGTATTATTAGATCTTACTACTTGATAATAAACTGCCTCTAATGGAGGTCTATTTTGTATTTCTAAATATGTATATGGATAATTGTATTCAACATTTGTTACTCCATTATAAACTGTTGAAGTAGGGGTAGTAAATGAAGAAATGCCTCCTATTTGAGTACCAATAGTTCTTCCAACACTATCAAAATATTGAACACCATATTGATATCCTGCCTCCCATGAATTAGCAAGAACAGTATTAACTGGCTCACTTGAATTGTATAAATACTTTACACCACTTGAATATAATGTAAATCCATTGCTATAGTTCATAGTTAGAACATTAGTTCCAAGAGAAACAAATGACCAACCTTTAGCAATTAAAGCTGTTTTTATAGCATTAAGCAAATCTGATACTTCTACAGAATCTGCATCTAACTCATATGTTGCACCTATATTTTCATAAGCAGAATCTATAGCGTTTATTACATAAATACCTCTAGGATTATTTAAAGTTGTTACATTTCCAGAAGTATTTGTTCCTGTTCCATAAACATATACATTCAATGTATTACCGCTAGTTCCACTGTCCAATCCATTACATGTTGCAAAAAATCCTAATCCACATTTGTCAAAAAAATATCCATCAGTTTCTCTACCAGAAGATGCATATAATTCCATTGGGGTTTTATTATATCCTTCAGTTATACCAGCATATAATAAAGTATTACCATTTGCTAATTCTGCTGCATTTGCTTTTTGAGGAACCCAATCTTGCAATTGAGAAGTTTCAATAACATCTAATGGCGTGTATATACTATTATTGTAAAATTTATATGTAAAAATTGAATTATCTGTTAATGAATTATTCAATTTATTAAATGAACCTATTAAATACCAATCGCTTGTTACTCCATTTGTTGTTTCTCTAAATGCTATTTCTATTGCTTTTACATTTTGAGGGCCTGTACTAACTGAAACTGATATTCTACAATTATTAGATAATACAGGATCAGTCAATAGTAATGTATTTTGTTGTGGCAATGGTACAATACTATTTGAACTCCAAACAGATTTTTCATTATTTACATAAACATATCTATATGAAAATTGGAATAATACATTTCTTAAATTATTTGCCGTAACTGTAATATCATTTTCATAAGTTACTTTAGGAGGCATAATTGGAGGTGCTTTTGCAACTAGCAAATATTCATACTCCCAATGTGTTCCATAATTTGAAATAATATTAATATTTTTTGGCGGATTTAACCCATCATTAAAAAATAATAAATCACCCTCTGTATCTCTATAAAATATGTTTACAGATAATACTTTATAAGAAGGATTGAAATTTAATATATCTATTCCATCACTATCTGTTTTACTTTCTAAAACCTTAACGACAGTATTATGTGTTAAATCATAATATAAAATGCTATTATAACCATTACTATTCCAAAGAAAATAATAAGCTCTATTTCTGATTTTATCAGCATAAAAACCTATTATTTTATTTGTCCCAGATGGCAATGTGTAAGGTATTAAAGTATTACCTAGCATATTTGATACAACCCTATCTTGCCCAATACCTTGAGCATCTTTAGTTATATTTAATGCATCTATATAGTCGTTATTATCTATTCGATATTCAGCGACATCAAGATTCAATTTACCATTAAAAGGATTGTTAATTACTGGCATATCTTATCCCTTAACTGTCATTCTTTGATTAATTAAATTCCACTCGTAAGCTTGATCTAAATACATAGGTTTAAATTGTGCATTAGCCAATCTTCTTTGGTTGAAAAATTCCTGCTTTCTATCTCTTTTATCGCCTAAATTACCCTTTCTATTGCTTGGCATAGTCGCTATATCTCTCCATGCAATCCAGGCTAATAATGCCTCTCTAAATTGCAATGGGATCATATACTTCTCTTCTGGATTAGGACTAGATAAATATTCAATCATTAAATAATCATAGTAAAACTCTTGATTAAGTAAGATTACTCCATTTGCATCATCTATATTAAATGAACCTACAAATGGAGATCCACTAGGATAACCATAAA
>Ga0208617_1000352_pt1 | contig 13644 bp, 10 predicted proteins | sample CryBogCBE06Nov07_FD_184581 | JGI IMG/M metagenome (GOLD analysis project Ga0208617, IMG submission 184581) | Freshwater microbial communities from Crystal Bog, Wisconsin, USA - CBE06Nov07 (SPAdes) (version 2) | ecosystem: Environmental > Aquatic > Freshwater > Lake | place: Crystal Bog...
GTCGCGGTGGCGAACCCGAACGTGGTCGGTTCAACGGCGACGGCCAATCCGGCCTACCTCGTGACGACGGGAAGCACTCAGGTCTACTTCGCGGATCTGGCCACGTTCAACCAGTTCAAGTCGCTGGTGAACAAGTTCAACCTGCCGCAGGGCCAGATTGTTCCGAAGGGCTTTGGCACCAACCCGTGGATCGGCCGCATCGACCTGCAGTACTCGCAGGAGTTCCCGGGCTTCGCGCCGGGTCACCTGCTCCTCTTCACGGCGGATCTGACCAACCTCGGCAACCTGCTCAACAAGAAGTGGGGCGTGGTTAAGGAATACTCCGACACCCGGACCGGAACGACGATCATCAACGCCGACTGCGCCAATGCAGCGGGCCAGAAGTCGACCTACAAGGCGACGTCGGCCAGCTCGGCGGCGGCTCAGCAACTCGCGACGGCCTGTTCGGCCTACTACTACAGCTACTCCAGCGCATCGACGCCGACCAACGCGGCCAAGCCGTCGACGATCGACCAGGTCGCCAGCACCTGGCAGCTGGAGCTGGGCCTGAAGTACAAGTTCTGATCTCTCTGATACGTAACACCTGATGCGAGGCGGCCTTCGGGCCGCCTCTTTTTTTGACCAGCGGGCCGCCAAAGACGACGCAACGGACCGGCCCTGTCACAAAGCGACAGGCTCGATCACGTCAGCTGGTCGGGAGGTGAATCTTCAGGCGTCGATGCGGCGCGGAACCAAGCGTTCGCTCTTCAAGGCTTCTTCGGCGCCGGAGAGGCCGGCCTCGGAATATTCCGCATCCTCATTGACCTGCCACACGTCGTAACGACGTTCGCCGGCGAGGATGTTCTCGACCGTCAGCATGGCGGTCATCATCGCGTGGTCCTGGTTATTGTATTTGTGCATGCCGTTGCGGCCGACCAGATGCAGCGTCGGGAATCGAGCCTCGATCTCCTGGCGCACGGCCTCGACATTGGCCTGATAGGCGTCGTCATAGACCGGATAGGCCTTGGGCTGGCGCACGACGGACGCGTCGATGACATCCTCCGCCTTGATCAGGCCGATCTTGTCGATTTCCCGTTTGGCCAGTTCGATCAGTTCGACGTCCGGCGAGGTCCACAAGCCGTCGCCTTCGAAGCAGAAATACTCAAGACCAAGGCACGCAAATCCCTCCGGCGCCATTTCCGGCGACCAGGACAGGAAGTTCTGGATGCGGCCGACCTTCACGCTCGGATCGTGGATGTAGATCCAGTTGTCCGGGAATCCGCGACCCGCGCGCGTGATCAAGGCGACGGTCACAAAGTCCCGATACCTCAACGCCTTCGCCTTGTCGGCCGCGGCCAGCGGCTCGGCCAGGGAGTCCGAAAGCTCTGTGATCGGCGCCGAAGAGATCACGTGTCGTGATCGTATCGTTTCGGTCGACCCATCGCCGCGCGTCACGGTCGTCGTCCAGACTTCAGCGGACGCGTCCCAGTCCAACCGGGCGAGCGTGCGGTCCATGCGCACCTCTCCGCCCTGAGCCTTGATCTTCGCCGCCGCTGTTTCCCACATCATTCCGGGGCCCTTGCGGGGATAGCGGAAGCTTTCGAGCAAGGTCTTGACCCCGCCCTGTTCGCCCAGCGTCGCGGCCGGCTTGCGGTTCAGGCCGAACGACCGCCCCAGGGCGTCGATGATGGCGTGCCCCAGGCTCAGGCCCTTGATGCGCTGCGCCGCCCAGTCGGCTGAGATCTCGTCACAATCCATCCCCCAGACCTTCTCGGTGTAGGTCTTGAAGAAGATCGAGAACAGCTTCTCGCCGAACTGGTTGGCGACCCACTGGTGGAAAGTCCTGGGATCCTTCACCGGAAAGAGCTTGGCGCGTCCGTAGGACATCACGCACAGGGCGGATGTGAACACGCCGAGATTGGTCAGCGCCTCGAACGCCTTCAGCGGATAGGCGTAATACTTTCCGCCATAGAAGATCCGTGACAGGCGGGGCCGGTCGATGAAGTCCTCGGGCAGAATCTCATTCCAGAGGTCGACGACCTCCTTCGCCTTCGAAAAGAACCGATGCCCGCCGATGTCGAACAGGAAGTCCTTGTAGTTGACCGTCCGACTGATGCCGCCAACGTACATCGCGTCGCGTTCGATCACCGTGACCCGCTGCTTGGCCTTGGTCAACAGGTAGCCGGCAGTCAGTCCCGCGGGGCCGGCGCCGATGATCAGAACGTCGACGTCCAGAGTCTGATGGGTTGGATCCGTCACGTCAGCGCGCCGCCTCGTCCTCTGCCGATCGATGCGGCGCGAAAGTGAAGAAGCGCTGGCCGCTGTAGGAAAAAACCGTTGCAGCGACAGCGCCCAGGAAAGCTACCAGAGCATGTGGGAGTTCGGAATACCGCGCGGCCAGCATCACCGACACCACGTAGTTCACGCTTTGCGCCACGAAGGCGACGCCGAAATATCTCAACGCCTCCCAATGAGCAGGTCTGCCGGTTTCGGCGAAGGTGAAGCGACGGTTCAGGGCCCAGGTCGCGAAGGTCGCCACCAGGATCGCGATTGCGCGTGCGACCGCAAAGGGCGCCCCGACCCGCTCGGACACGAAAAGCACGGACTGGTCCACGGCAAGGCCGCCGAAGCCGACGCAAAGGAACCGGATAAGTCCTTTCGGCGCCCGGTGAATCCACCGCGCGGTTTCCCGGACGACTGTCGAGAAATAGGTCATGCATCCCCGTACGGCGCGCGTTCGCACTCTGGCGCCCTAATCCCATATCAATGCCAACTTATAAAGGCCTGATAGGCCTGAGGTCCGCATGTATCCGATCTGCGCCGGACGCCTCCGCCGATACGTTGCGTTGCGTCGCTTCGCCTGATCCGGTAAGCCCGCCAGGTCCCCCCAGCTTGCCCGAGACACCATGACAGATCGCCCAGACTTTCGACCGGAACCGCGCGCGCCGAAAGGGTTTCAGGATCGACGTGCGCGAGACTTGCTGGTCGAACGGCGCATTCTTGAACAGGTGTCCGCGGTCTACGAGCGATACGGCTTTGAAGCGCTGGACACACCGGCATTCGAATACGCCGACGCCCTTGGAAAGTTCCTTCCTGATGCGGATCGACCCAATGAAGGCGTGTTCGCATTACAGGACGACGACGAACAGTGGATGGCCCTGCGTTATGATCTGACGGCGCCCCTGGCGAGGTTCGCCGCGCAGAACTGGGAGACGCTTGCCAAGCCCTTCCGCCGATACGCCTTCGGTCCGGTCTGGCGCAATGAGAAACCCGGCCCCGGCAGATTCCGCGAATTCATTCAGTGCGACGCCGATACGGTCGGCAGTGCGCGCCCGGAAGCTGACGCGGAGATCGTATCCCTGGCGGTGGCGGGACTTGAAGCTGCAGGTCTGCCCAGGGGCGCCGCTGTCATCAAGCTGAACAGCCGAAAGCTTCTGAACGGACTCCTGACAGCCGCCGGCGCGACGGCGCCGTCCCAGCAGCTCGACGTGCTTCGCGCGGTGGACAAGCTGGACCGACTGGGGCCGGAGGGCGTGGCGCTTCTGCTGGGCGCGGGCCGCAAGGATGAGTCCGGGGCGTTCACCAAGGGCGCGGGACTCGCCGCGCCTGCGATTTCATCGGTGCTCGCGTTTGTCCAGTCGGGCGGTGGAACGCGCCGGGAGACGCTGGATCGTATCGCGGGCGTGATCGGCGGCTCTCCCCAGGGCGATGAGGGGCTCGCGGATCTGGACCGGATCGACGCCGCTCTAAAGGGGCTAGGCGTGGATGAGGATCAGGCGGTTTTCGAACCGTCCATCGTCCGCGGTCTGGAGTATTATACCGGGGCGGTTTTCGAAGCCGAGCTGCTGCTTGAAACCCGCGACGACAAGGGTGAGCGCATACGCTTTGGATCCATTGGCGGCGGCGGTCGGTATGACGATCTCGTGGCCCGATTCACCGGCGAGACCACGCCGGCTACCGGATTTTCGTTCGGCGTCAGCCGTCTGGCGGCGGCGCTCCGGGCGAGCGGCAAGGCGAACGCGGACACGGCTCGCGGCCCGGTGGTCGTGATCGTCTTCAACGCGGATCATATGGCGGACTACTTCGCGGTTGCGGGCGAGCTGCGCAATGCGGGCATCCCTGCTGAAGTCTATCTCGGCGCCGCCGGAATGAAGGCTCAGATGAAATATGCCGACCGCCGCATGTCTCCTGCGGTCATCCTGCTGGGCGGCGACGAGATCGCCGGCGGAACGGTCACGATCAAGGACCTTGACCTTGGCCGGGCGCTGGCGGCTGGCGTGAAGGATCATGAGGCCTGGCGGAACGAGCGTCCGGGACAACAGACGATTCCGCGGGGCGAGATGGTGGCTGCTGTCCGGAAAATCCTTGAAGGGGGACGGCCGTGCTGACCACCGAGGCGCGAGTCGATCTGATGCGGCTCGCGGCCATCCGCGCGCCGTTCGAGGCGTTCGGCGGAGAGGTCCTCGACGCCCCCGTCCTGCAGCCTCTGAGCCGATTGCTCGACGTCGCGGGCGAGGCCTTGCGGGCGAGGTTGTTTGTCGTTCAGAGCGAGCAGGCCGAGGAACAGGCGCTACGTCCTGATTTCACGGTCGCCGCAGCGATGGAGCACATAGGAACCGGGGAGCCGTTCGGCCGTTACCGCTACGAAGTAAAAGCCTTCATTGCCGCCGAACGCGGCTCCGACGCGCCGACCGAGTTTCTCCAGATCGGCGTCGAGCAATTCGGGGCCGCTCCGGATCCGGCTGCTGAAGACGCCGCAATCGTGACCCTCGCCTGGACGGCCGCCAAGGCGGGGGGGCGTCCAGATCTGGCGCTGCGACTTGGCGATCCGGGGCTCTTTTCAAGGTTTCTGAATGCGCTCGGCGTTGCTGACGCTCACGCCAGGCGGCTGAGCCGCGCCTTTGGTCGGCCCGGCGCCTTCGCGGCCGAACTGCATCTGGCTGAAGCGGCGCGCGAGGGCGGCGGCGCGGGCGGCCGGCTGGCCGAACAGCTGGTCCGCGCGTCCGAATCCGAAGCCGAGGTGCTGCTGCAGGAGATCTGGCGCCTGTCCGGCATTCAGCCGGTTGGCGGGCGAACCGCCGGCGAGATCATCGGTCGCCTGCGCGAGCGGGCCCAGGCAGAGCAGGCGCCGAGGCTGACGGCGGCGGAGGTCAATCTCATCGCAAGGTTCACGGAGCTGGATGGCGAGCCGGGAGCGGTGCTGGACGCGGTTGCGGCGCTGGGCGCGGAGGCGGGCGCAGACCTTGATCAGGGTCTGCAGGATTGGCGACGTCGGCTTGAACTCATCGCCGGGTCCGGCGCGCCGATGTCGGCGATGCGGTTCACGACAAGGTTCGTCCGTCCGTTCGGGTACTATGACGGCATGCTGTTCGAGATCCTGTGCCCACACCTTTCCGAAGACGAGCCCATCGCCGGCGGCGGGCGCTATGACCGGCTGCCGGCCCGTCTCGGCGGAGCGCCGGGGGCTGTGGGGTGCATGATCCGTCCCGGACGGGCCGTGGAGGCGGGGCGATGAGCGAGCCATCTCTTGCGACGCCGCTGATCATGGCTCTGCCGTCCAAGGGACGGCTGAAGGAACAGGTCGAATCGTGGCTTTCGGACTGCGGCTTCAAGGTGGAGGTCGACGGCGGCGAACGCGGGTACCGCGCCCGCCTTGGCGGTTTGCCGGGCGCAGAGGTTCGCCTGCTTTCGGCCGGAGATATCGCTCAATCGCTGGATCTCGGTGAAGTCCACCTCGGCGTGACGGGCGAGGATCTGTTGCGCGAACGCGGCGGAGACCTCGACTCGCGGGTCATGATGTTGCGGGCGCTGGGTTTCGGGCGGGCGGATCTTGTGGTCGCTGCGCCGCAGAGCTGGATCGACGTCGAGACGATGATCGACGTCGATGATGTCGCTCATGCCTATCTGGTCCGCACGGGGCGCCGACTGCGCGTCGCCACCAAGTACCACGTGCAGACCCGGCGCTTTTTTGCGGAGCACGGCATTGCCGACTACCGTATCGTTGAGAGCCTTGGCGCCACCGAGGGAGCGCCGGCGGCCGGGGCGGCGGAGCTGGTGGTCGACATCACCTCGAGCGGCGCCACCCTAACGGCGAACAACCTGAAGATCCTCTCGGACGGCGTCATCCTGCGAAGCCAGGCCCATCTGGCGGCCAGTCTTTCGATACCGTGGACGACGGAACACGTGGCGACCCTGACCCGACTGATGTCGGTGATCGAAGCCAGGGCCGATGGGCGGGATTTGTGTGCGCTTCGCTGGCCGAGCGACCAGTCCGCAGCCGCCGAACTGTCGGTCAGCCGCTACATTGACCAGGGGGCGAACCGTCGGGCGGACGGCGTGCTCGTCAAGCGCAGCGACCTGTTCGACGTCTCCGCAGCGCTTGCGGCCGCTGGCGTCGGGCCCGTCAGCGTCACCAGACCTGATTACGTCTTCACGGCGCGGTCCGAAGCCGTCGAACGTTTGCGGGCGAGGATCGGTCGGTGACGACCCCCGACCGGGTCGGACAGGTCCGGACCGTCGATCGTTCGTGGGGGCTGCCCTGGCCAGCCATGCTCAGACGCGCGGGCTTCGGACATCGAGACGTCCCGGTCCTGGTCCTGTTCGCCATCGCCTATGTCGGGTCGTTGTTGGCGCGGATCAATCTGATGCCGGGCGCACCCTTGTGGCTCGACGAATGCTGGACCGGCGCGGTTGCGGGGCAACCGACCTGGCGCGCGACGATCGACCAGATATGGCTGGACGCGAACGCCCCGCTCTACCCGCTGATCATGCACGCCTGGATCAGCGTGTTCGGAGCGTCCAATGCGGCGCTGCGCGCGCCATCTCTTCTGTTCGGCATGGCGACGCCTCTGCTGATCGCCGGGTGGCGCGCGCCGGGACTGCTCACACGCGACCGTCTTGCGCTCGCGACCTTGATCGCCGTGGGCCAGCAGGGACTGCTCCAGTCGAACGAGGCGCGCGGGTACACGATGCTGGCGTTTCTTGCGGCGGGACAGACCCTCGCCTTCATGGCGTTGATACGTCGGCCGAATGTGCGACTGGCCGCATACTGGGCCATCTGGACCAGTCTGGTCGGTATGACCCATTATCAGGCTCTGATGTTGGGCGCCGTTCAGGGCCTGATCTATCTCGTCCGCGGTCGTCAGGCCGCGCTTCGGACCTGGCCGGCGGCTTTCGTCTTTCTCCCACTGGGGGCGGAGCTCTTATGGCACGCGCCCAGACTTGCGCAGTTCGCAAGGCCGGATGTGGCGTGGTATTCGCCGGTGACCCTCGAGACGAGCCTCGCTGTCGCACAGTTCGTGACGGGGAACTGGCTGAACCTCACCATCCCCGCGTGCGGGCTGATCCTGGTCATCGCGAGGAGGTTCGGTGGCGCGAAGCCCGCTGCAGCCCTGCCGGCTTCGGACGTCGTGCTCTGGGCGGGGGGCAGCGCGCTGATCGCCACCGCCCTGGTGATGGCCGTCGGCGCGGTGCGACCAAGCTTTACGGTGAGATACGTGACGCCGTTCATTCCAGGCCTCTCGCTGCTTCTCGTGGCCGGCGCCAGGGCCTTTGCATCGGTCTTCAGGAGCGCTGTTGTCGCCTTGATGCTGATCGCCACCGCCGTGTCGGCCGTCTGGACCTTCAGCGTGGCGGGTCACCTGCGGCATCCGTTCACCTTCGAGGCTGCGAGCCGCGATCTGATGTCTCTGCACCCCAGCCGTCTGGTCTTCACGTGGGATCACCCGGCCCAGAAGGTGGAGGCGCCTCGACAGTATGACGCCCTGGGCGGCTTCCTGTTCCGCCGCGCCGGCTCGACAGTGAACGTCACGTCCGTCATGGTCCGCAGCGACGAGGACCCGAATCTGTTACTGCTGGCGGCGGCGAGGGAGCCTCAGGCCGTGATCCTCTGGCTCTATGACCGAGGGGTTCACGACACGGCGGCGATCCGTCATCCACCGCGCCTTGAGACGCTCGATCCGAGTTTTGGATGCAGGAACTATGGAAGAGGCGGCATTGGCGTTCTGGCCTGTGCGCGTGCCTGGAGGTTGGCGAGCGAGAAATGACCACGACATACGCCCTGAGTATCGTCGCGCCTTGCTACAACGAAGCTGAAGGGCTGGGCGCCTTTGTGGCGCGCATGACCGCTGCGGCCTCTGCTGTCGTCGGCGAGAACTATGAGCTGATCCTGGTCGACGACGGGTCCCGGGATCGGACCTGGGCGGTCATGTCAGAGCTGGCGAAGGCGCATCCCGCCATCGTCGCCGTACGACTTTCCCGCAATCACGGTCACCAACTGGCCGTCACCGCGGGGCTGTCGCTTGTCCGCGGCGACAAGATCATGGTCATCGATGCGGATCTGCAGGACCCGCCGGAGCTTGTGGGCGACATGATCGCGCGCCTGGATGAGGGCTTCGACGTCGTGTTCGGCCGCCGCCGCCGCCGCGCCGGTGAAAGCCCGTTCAAGCGCGCTACCGCCAGCCTGTTCTACCGCACCCTCGCGGCCCTCTCCGAACACGATATCCCGGTCGACACCGGAGACTTCCGGCTGATGTCCAGACGCATCGTCGATCGCCTCAACGCCATGCCGGAACGCGACAGGTTCATTCGCGGCATGGTCGCCTGGCTGGGCGGTCGCCAGACGGAGCTGCTGTACGACCGGGATGCGCGCCATGCGGGAGTCACCCACTACACTCTGCGGCGCATGGTGCGCCTGGCGGCGGATGGACTGATCGGTTTTTCCACCGCGCCGCTCCGGCTGGCGACCCTCATGGCGGTGATCGGCGTGTTCGCAGGCGTCGGACTGCTCGCCTACATCGTCGCTGGCCTGATCGTCGGTTCGACCGTTCCGGGTTGGGCGAGCCTTGCGCTCATCGTCGTATTTTTCTCGACTGCGCAGCTGGTCTGCCTGTCGATCTTCGGAGAATATCTCGGACGCACCTATATGCAGGCCAAGGGCCGGCCGCTCTACCTGATCGACGAGATCGCGTGCGTGACGGGGCCCAGTGAGGCGAAACGCTGATGGACGCTGCCGAGTTTGATGTGTTCGCCGAGGAATACCTCGCGACCCATCAGAAGAACCTGAAGATCTCCGGCGAGGAACCGGACTATTTTGCACGCTACAAGCTCGACGAGTTGCGGCGGTTGTGGACGCACAAGCGCTTTCCAGAACCCGAAGCCATGCTGGATTTCGGGTGCGGTATCGGCGCGAGCCTCCCTCAGCTCGCCCGCGTATTTCCGAACGCCAGACTGACCGGGCTCGATGTCAGCGCCAAGAGCCTGGAGATCGCCGGTCGCCTGCATCCCGGTGTGGCCGAGCTGGTCCAGTATGACGGCGATACGCCGCCGTTCGCTGAGGCGAGTTTTGATCTCATCTTTTCAGCGTGCGTGTTTCATCACATCGACCATGGCGAACACGCAAGGATCCTGACGTCCCTGAAGCGCCTGCTGCGACCCGGCGGGCGGCTGGTGATTTTCGAGCACAATCCGATCAATCCCGTCACGCGGTATATCGTGGCGACCTGTCCGTTTGACCGGAACGCCAGATTGCTCGCGGCAGACGCGTTCGCCAGGGCCCAGGCCCGTGCGGGCTTTTCCAGGGTGGAAACGCGGTTCACCGGCTTCTTTCCAGGCCCCCTGAAGGCGCTTCGTCCTCTGGAACCCGCCTTGGCGAGCTTGCCCGTCGGCGCGCAGTACTACACGCTCGCCGATGTCTGACGGCGGGCTGCTGGGACAGGCGCTTCGCTACGGGATCGCGGGGCTCGCCAATATGGCGCTGGGTTATGGTGTTATCCTGACCCTCGAGTTCGGACTCCACCTGTCCCATCTCGTCGCCAACTTCTTCGGCTACGCGGCGGGGTTTGCATTGGGCTTCATCCTGAGCCGCGGATTTGTGTTCAAGACGGCGTCGAGCGCCGGGAAGACGTGCCCGAGATACTTGGCGGCGGTCGGCGTCGCCTATGCCCTCAATCTCCTGGTCCTCGAGGCCACACGGGCCATCGCGCCGCAGACCGACCTTGCCCACGCCGCGACGCAGCTCGCCGCCATGGGCGCCTATTCCGTCACGCTGTTTGGCCTGTCGCGCTACTGGGTGTTTGCGGGCGCCGCGACGCGATAGATCATCACGGGCGAATGCGGCGGGGTCATCGGCTTCAGCCAGAGCGGCGCCTCGCCGCGATCCAGCAATCGCTGCAAGGCGTCACGATCCAGCCCCGAACGGTCCGCATGATTGGCGTGCATCGGGCAGGCGAGAACGTAGGTCACGCTCAACTGCCTTATACGCTGCAAGGCCAGGTCCGGCTTCGCCGTCAATATGCTGCGCGCGGCCATGATGCCGACGCTGAGGCGATGATAAGGGCCGGACAGGCTGGATGAGGGCGTGTGCGCCAGCACAAACGGGCCGAGATCGATCTCGCTGACCGTCAGTCCCCGGGGCGCTGTCGCCAGGGCGCGATAGGGAAAGGCGTTGAAGCAGAAATCAGGCGGATCCTTCGCACGGGTCTTTTGACTGGCGTTGACGGCCTTTGGCTTTGGCGACATCTGCGCGATCAGGGTCGGCGCGGTGTTGTAGACCAGCGTTGACGCGCCGCTCCAGCCAGCCGGGGTCAGAACCAGGGCGCCGCCGAGGGCGGCGAAGGCGACGCCCAGGTCGCGCTCGTAGCGTCTCGCCAGCGACGCGGCGGCGACCGCGATGATGGGTGTGGCGAACCAGCTTGCGTACACCGACATGCGCACCGCCATCATGCCGACGGCGACGCTCAGGACCAGCAGCGCAACGGCGGTCATCAGCGCAAAGCCGGGCGCTCTGCGCGCCGTCAGGAAAAGCACGATCAGCCCCGCCAGCCCTGCGACGGCGGTCGCAACTTCATAGATGGCCTGCTCGGCGTTGCGGCGGAACAGCGTCGGAAGGTTCGCCACCTCGGTGACATGGTCGAGCCAGAAGCTGCGAATCCGCGGATCGACTTCGGCGAAGGGGCCGTGCAGGCAGGCAGGCTGAATGAGGACATAGACGCAGCCGGCGGCGATCCCGGCGCCCAGCGCCGCTGCCGCGCGAAATCGGCTGTCCCGCATCTTGGTCGCCTGCATCAGCAGGCACAAGGCGACGGCGCCAGTGATAGACGCGCCGACGAGATTGATCGCCATCGCATCACAGGCCGACACGAACCATCGGTCGGGCGGCGTCTGGATTACATGCGCGAGCGTCATCGTCACGGCCAAGGCGAGCATGTAGGTCTGAACCCACCTTCGCGCCGCGGGATCGCGGACAAAGCGGAACGCGACCATGCCCGCGACGGCGACCTGAAAGAACAGCGCCTCCAGGCCAACCGCCAGTCCCAGACCCGAAGCGAATCCGGCGATCAGCGCCGCGCGACGACGATGGCTGGGCTCCATGGCGCCGGCCATGGCGACCAGGGACAGTGCGATCTGCACATTGTGATGATCCACGCGTCCCGGGCGGAACTGGCCGGAGAACAGTCCCAGATTGACGATCATCAGCGCCGTGGCGACGATGACCGCCGACTGTGCGCGATCTGGCCGTCCGGCGTCGATGGCCAGACGTCTCGAGGCGGACAGGGTCGCCCACGCGGCGGGGATCATGCAGAGCCACGGCCAGAAGACCCGGGTCGCGATCTCCGCCGACCGGTTGTCGAGGCCTGCGCGGAACACGAGATTGACGAGGGCGATGGCTCCGTCGAGCAAGCGTGACCAGTGCATGTAGACGCCGACTGGCGGCTGAAGACGCATCCAGTGCTGGTCCCACCAGCCGCGACCGGCCAGCAGCTCGCGGACCATGACGATGCGCGTCGCATCATCCGTGTCGCCAAGCGCCGCCGGCAGCCACGCGTAATTCTGGACCAGCAGGACGCCCGTGGAGATCAGCGCGATGGCGACAGCCAGCCCCGCCATCCGTCCGGATGTCGTAAGGTCCGGTATTTTCTTGGGAAAAACTGCCATTTTCGCCGTCGAAGAAACAGGACGACGACCTTAGTCTTCGCCTGTTATCGCGTCATTAACGCTATCGGTTCCGCGAAAGCCGCGCCACCAGCGCCGTTGTCGACGGGTCATGTGAACCGCGCTGACCGCCCTCGAGCTCCCCAAGGATCCGCGTCGCGAGCGTCTTGCCCAGCTCCACCCCCCACTGGTCGAAGCTGTTCACGCCCCAGACCACCCCCTCCACGAACGTCTTGTGCTCGTAGAGCGCGATCAGGGCGCCGAGGGTCCTTGGCGTCAGTGCGTCGAGCAGGATCATGGAGGTGGGCCGATTGCCCGGAAACGCCCGTTGCGGCGCCAGCTGGTCAATCTCCGCCGCAGACATGCCGCGCTGGGTGAGTTCGGCCCGAACCTCATCCTCGCTGCGCCCGATCATCAAGGCTTCCGCCTGAGCGATCAGGTTGGCGAGCAGCTTGAGGTGCATCTCGCTCGGCCCTTCTCCAGCGGCGGCGACGCCCACCAGGTCGACGGGGATGATGTCGCAACCCTGGTGCAGAAGCTGAAAGAAGGCGTGCTGGCCATTGGTGCCAGCGTCGCCGAAGACCGTGGTTGCAGTCATTTCCGCGACCGGCAGGCCTTCAGCGGTCACCCGCTTGCCGTTCGACTCCATCTCAAGCTGCTGGAGGAACGCGGGAAACAGGCGCAGGCGCTGGGCGTAGGGCACAACGGCTCGCACCGGCCGGCCCAGACCATTGCGGTTGAACACATGCGCGCCCGCCAACAGGATTGGAGCATTGGCGGAGAGGGGGGCGGACACGAAGTGCCTATCCATCTCGGCTGCGCCCGCCAGGAAATCTGCAAAGCGGTCATATCCGAGAGCGATGGCGCAGGAGAGACCGACCGCCGACCAGATGGAATAGCGACCGCCGACCCAGTCCCAGAAGGCGAACACGCGGTCCGGCTCCACGCCGAACGCTTCCGCGCGTTCGGGCGCTGCAGACACGGCCGCGAAGTGAGCCCGCGCCCCGTCGGCGCCCAGCCGTTCGCGCAGCCAGTCTCGCGCGGCTTCGGCGTTGGCGAGAGTCTCGAGGGTGGTGAAGGTCTTGGAGACCGTGACCACAAGCGTGGTTTCGGGGTCGAGCCCTTCGAGCGCAAGGACCAGTTCCGCCGGGTCGACATTGGCGACGAACCGAAGATCGATCCTGGGCGCCGCAGGCCGCAAGGCTTCCCAGACGAGGCGAGGTCCAAGATCTGACCCGCCGATTCCGATGTGCAGCACGGCCGAGAAGGCCTTGCCCGTGGCGCCGCGAATGCGCCCGTCAGCAATCCCGTCCGCCAGGGCCTTCATCCGGCTGCGGCCTTCTTCGACGAGCGGGCTGACCGGGGCGCCATCCGCCGAAAACGCAGCGCCATCCGGCGCGCGCAGGGCCGGATGCAGGACGGCTCGACCCTCCGAACGATTGACGATCTCACCGCCGAACAGTCGCGCACGTGCAGACTCGACACCCGACGCCTGTGCGAGGGCGAGGAAGGCGTCGCGGCCCTCGGCGGACCAGCTCTGCTTGGAGAGGTCCAGGGTGAGACCGGCCACCGACACGGTGTTCCTCTCGAGGCGGTCAGCTTCCGTCGCGAACAGATCGATAATGCGCTGCCGGGCCGCCTGTTCAGCGGCTGCGTGCAGCGCGCGCCAGGCGGCGTGCGTGTCTACGGTCATCTGCCGATCAGGCGCCGACGCCCGCTTCCGCCAACCATTCC
>Ga0208617_1000353_pt1 | contig 13640 bp, 22 predicted proteins | sample CryBogCBE06Nov07_FD_184581 | JGI IMG/M metagenome (GOLD analysis project Ga0208617, IMG submission 184581) | Freshwater microbial communities from Crystal Bog, Wisconsin, USA - CBE06Nov07 (SPAdes) (version 2) | ecosystem: Environmental > Aquatic > Freshwater > Lake | place: Crystal Bog...
ATGTCATTGGTGTCGATCAGCAGCTGGATGTCATCAGCTATCTGGCCAATCTTGTATTGATCGTAGTTGAAATGCCCGCCGCTCATTATCGATACTTCCCTGATCCACGGATGTCTTCTAGGTTATGGGCTTGTAGATCCTCACGCCAGCGCTCGCGACCCTCTGCGCTCATCTGGTTGTAGTCTAACCTGTAGGCCAAGCGCCCATGCCCAAAATACACGCACATGTGGTTTTCATAGCTGACTACAACTGTATAAGCAGGTGTCATCGCAGCACCACCGATGCCACCATAGCCCAGAGCAGTGCTGCCCCAGGTCTGTGGGAACATCACAACTTCGACCTCATCTGTGTAGACCCTGCGAGTCTTGGTGATCGTAGGCACTGTATCATTATTGACAGCATCCACCTGCTCGGGACCTGTCATGCCCTTGTAGGCCTCCCAGTCGCGATCTTGATAGGTGATCTCGGGTATGTCCTGATGCACGGCTGAAGCTATGGCCCCATGCAGTGCGTCAAATGGTGATCCCAGTTGCATCATGCGTCTCCAAAATGTTGTTTGATCTTGATGCTAGCATACACCAAGGCTTCATTAAAGCCATCATAATAATCGCTACTTGCGCTCGTATACTGGCTAGTCTTGGCTAGATCGGCACACTCCCGCACGATTAACTCAGCATATCTTTTCAAAGTTTCTTCTTTGCTGGGATTGTCTTCAGGTCCAATCTCTTGGACAGCTTGCTTTATCAAGTCTTTCCATCGCTCGTTCATCATGCTATTCCAAAATGTTTCTTTATATCATCACGAATCTGTTGAGCAGTGCCATCAATCGTAGCATGCGCATCACACCATTCCATACATTCACGCACAATCAACTCAGCGAACTCTCCTGCCCATGTTTCACTGGGCATCCTGACTGTGTAGTCTTCACCATTAAAGTTATTGACCATATCATTTACTGCTGCTTGTTCGGCAAGTTCCTTAATTCGTTGGTTCATACCCGTCTCCTCTGCTATTAGGTGATCACTACTCGGGCTTCTCGGCTGCGCTGGCTCAGCAAGCGTGTTCCGCGAGAGCGTATGAGATCAGCTGCACCCTGTGGGTTGGCCTCAAACCAATCACCGATGTCATCGCCAGTGATGGCCTCATCCACGTTGATGGCATAGATCTCACAGCACCTGTGGCTGTTGAACCGCGCTCGAAACCTCAAGCGCATCAAAACACTGTCAACCTTGTCCACCGTCTGGCCGTTGTCGCTGAGGATGTTCCAGATGTTGTCCTGATCCAGCTGAGTAGCGTCAACCACGCTGTCCAAGCCTTCTCGGTCCCACATCACGATCAGCACGCGGCCGCTGGTATCGTCCATCACTCTGCTTCCCTGATCTTCAGCCCGCATCTGGGACAACACACGCCATGTTCCTTGTAGCTGCCATAGTCACTGTGATCACAGGTCGTGGGAACCAGTCGCTGGCTGCGTTCTAACATGTCAACGATACCCCGGGCTGTGCGCAGGCTATGGTGGCTGGGGCCTCCCATGTACACGCTGGGATGATCCAGCATCCCAGCGATCTGTTGCACGATCAAGTCACGTTCTTCTGCCAGCATCACGCATCTCCATCAAAGTGGTAGCTCCACCGTGCGCCTTCCCAAAGGTTGCGCACGCTGTCGATCTTGGTCTGGCTACCCGTGTGGCGCTTGATCATGTCCAACAGCATGGTGCGAGTGTCCTTGCCGTCAAACTTGCCAAACACCAGCTGAGGAGCGAACGGATCCTGGTCCTTGATGGTAGGCATCCAGTTCAGCGCATAGCCCTTGCGATCCAAGCCAGCGTTCTGCACCATGAGCCAGTACTTGTCATACTTGTCCACAGAGCTGGCCACGCCCGCCCAGAACAGAGTCTCGAACTCTTCCACGCGCCGGCGGTCGTCCTCCAGCATGAACGCCTTGACGTCGTCCAGCTTTTCCGTGACCAGCATGTCAACCACGTTCTTCTCATGGGTCAGCATGTCCTTGGCCTTGTGGATGCGCACGTACCAGTCACCCTTGACCTTGACCATGTGACCATCGTCAAAGCGGATGATCCAACCCTCGATGCCTTCAGCAGCGCGAGTCTCGGCAATCAAGTGCTCCATGCTTTCAGCAGTACCAGGATATGCACGAACCACGTCCAGGGCATTGCCTTCGGCTTCTGCACGCATGTCTGCGTAGCTCATGTAGGTACCTTCTACTGTGCGGCGCACAGCGATCAGCACCAAGCGATCGATCACGTAGTCAACCACGATGCGCTGCTTGCGGCTGCACCATTCAAAGATTGGCGTCCAACCCTGTGCCAGCTTGCGCTCGGCCCAACGTGCGATGTCAGGGCGCGTGGCGATGAACTCTTCGGCCTGCATGCTGACTTCGGTGATGCCCATCTTGGTGCCCCAGCGTAGGCCAGCCTCGGTCACCACAGGCGTGATCATGCTGCCGTCTAGCTTTTCAAGGATCACGTGAGGCTGATCAAGATCCACCAAGTGATGCTGCGTCTCGTCGCGCTCGTTCACGTTGAAGAACTTGTGCAGGCGCCGTGCCATGATGGTGCCATCTGGATTGAACAGCAAGCCGCGGCACTCACGGCGCACAGCAGCCAAGTTGACCATTGGAGGGCAACGCTGAGATCCACAACCCGCAGCCTGAGACTGCGGCAGCTTGCAGCCCGGGCACCACCATTGATCGTCAGTGACTTCAGGGAACGTGTCGTTCATGCTGACCATATAGTTGACCACATAGCCCCAATCGCGCTCAGCGATGATGAACTCGTCGCGGCCCTCAATGGCTGCGCGAACGTCGTCCAAGTGCCGTATCTCAGGAAATTCGTACTGCATGTTCTGCTCCTGTTATGGCTTATACTAGCATGGATGCGCAGGCTGTCAACCGATTTTTGGACTTGCTACTGCGCGAGAATCTTGAGCACAGCAGGGTGGACTTGTGCTACAACGTGCAAGGCGTTGCTTTGATTTTGCAGCTGATTGATGACTTTGTGCAGCTGGGACAGCGGAGCATTGGTGCTGATCTCGCGCATGTAGGCTGCGTTAGCTGCGGTGATGGGTTGATGGAAAGCAGCAAGCACGCGCACAGCAACTGGTTGATTGAGAGTGGGCGTTTTGCGGACGAAGGCTTTGACATACAGAGTGGAGATGCGGGGTGCGTTGTGGCGCATATGCTGGCTCCTTGCTGGCTGTTAAACCGTACAATAGCACATCTGTCCAGCTTGTCAACCGTTATTATATGCCTGAGCAAGCTCTGCTAAGTTACTGATATTGCTGTCTCTTTGGCACAGATTTAGGTAGGTTTTGCGGTCTGTGCTCCATTCGCTGCCCGTCCACCACTCAAAACCAGGCAGATGCGCCTTGTAAGAACTGCTCTGCTCGTAGCCGCTGCCTATGTAGAGATGGCTCAATCCCACGGTCTTGGCCAGCGCGATCTCATGATCTATCATGATCCTGCCTAGGTTCACGGGCTGGTCTTTGTAGGCGTTGTATTGGGATTCCAATCCGCCTGTGTAAGCATGCATTTTGGTGAACCCAACTGGAGATCCAGTGTGGTCTTTGGCTACCAACCATATGGCATCTAGGTCAGCTGCGCCAGGATCATAGAGCGGATCAAACCCCTTGCGTTCTAGGTAATCGCGCCAGATGGCCTTAAGCTCTGTGCTATAATCTGTCTCGATGTCAAAGGAATATCCCTGTGTGCTTGCTGGCCAATCATGATGATCACACGCAAGTCTCGTGCTGCGGCTCTGATACCATCTACCGTCATGCAGCAGCCAGCCCTGTGCCAGTGCCTGCGCATGCTCATGCGGCTCGCATGACAGATCAGCTCGGTAACAGCATAGGTCATGGCGTTCCTGGGCACCATAGTAATGAGTGTAAGTAACCTGCATGAGAACAGCATAATGATAGACCTCGAACAAGCCAAGAAAGACATCAGCAGTTGGATCAGCACGGTGCTGAGCGAACCACAGCCCCAGTTGAATGGCATGGGCAGGTGTCCTTTTGCTGCTACAGCTCTGCAGAATGACAAGGTAGCTTGGATGTTGGGAAGCCGCGATGTGCAACAAGACATCAGCGCAGCCATAGCTGCTTGGCAGGAAGGTCAAGAGATAGCTGTGCTTATCTATGACACCAGCTGGAATCCGCAGTCTTTTGCTGACGCGGTAGAAGCTGCCAACCACGAGGTTTGCAAACCGCAAGGGTTCATCTCATTGGAAGATCATCCTGCTGCTGTAGAAAACATAGCAGGGTTGGAGATGAACCAAGGTCAGCATGCACTGGTACTGCTGACTCCAGCTGCCAAGCTGCACAAGGCCAGCCAGATGCTGCGTGCACGCGGCTACTACAAAAATTGGACATCAGAGGATCTGGACACGGTGGTAAATTGGAGATGGTCATGCTGAGCTCACATCAACACTGGGACACTCTGCGGGCCTGTGCAGTTGGCATCAGCTATCCGCCAGAATGGTACAGCTACATCACCAACAGCAAGGTGCGCAACGTCATGGAGCGCATAGCCACAGAGACCGAGGAAGACTATCAGAAGCTCATAGCCAAGCTGCGAGAATTCAACGTTGACGTGGTGCGGCCTGTGCTGCCCAACAGCATGGAAGAGCGCCTCTTGCCCAGCGGCCGTTATGCTATACCTCCCATGGTGCCACGAGACCACATGGCCATGGTTGGAGATCGCTTCTTCGCTGGCCGCCAGCAGCAGACCAAGAAGTTCGTGGGTGCTCCTTGCGATTACATGGCCATAGTTGACTATGTGCAAGACAAGGGCAACACCGTAGTCTGGGACAATAGGATCAATGATGCCATGCTGACTCGCGTGGGCAAGGATCTCTACTTTGGCACTACCAACAGACAGAACTTCCAGCATACCTTCTGGGAGACCTGGGAGCTTGACCGCGAACCAAACTGGCCAAAGAAAGCTCCGTGGGAATGGGAAACGCTAACGCTGACCCAGCAGGACAAGTTCATACGCAACTATACTCGCCGCATCACCAACCTATTTCCCGATTATCGCTGCCATATAGTGGAAACAGATGGACATCTGGATGGATGGTTTTGTCCGGTATGTCCCGGGCTGATAATCAGCCTCTGCGACTGCCAGACATACGAGCGCACATTCCCTGGTTGGGAAGTCATATATCTGCCAGATCAAAGCTGGCACAGCGTGCGTCCATTCATGGACCTCAAGCGCAAGAACAAGGGCAAGTGGTGGGTGCCAGGCGAGGAATTAAACGACGATTTCACCGATTATGTGGAGCACTGGCTGGGACACTGGGTAGGATACGTTGAGGAGACCGTGTTTGACGTGAACATGCTGGTAATAGATCGCAAGAACGTGCTGTGCAACAACTACAATAAGGAAGTGTTTGATGCGCTGGATCGCTATGGTATCACGCCTCACATCGTCAACTTTAGGCATCGCTACTTCTGGGATGGCGGATTGCATTGCATAACCTGCGACCTCGATCGCGACGGTGAACGGCACGATTGGTTTCCCGAACGATCACAGGATGCCGTCTAACAGGCTCTGCTCGTCCTCATGGTCAACTAGATTACCGCGGAACTGTCGCCACGCTGCTGGCCAATTGTAACGAGCCTTTGCAGCGTCGGCGCAGGCATCGCGATCCAAGCACAGTGCAGCTTCAATTGCTGTGTTGATGTCATCATGCATCACACCAGTCTGGGGTAGCAACACGTCTACAGGTCCCTGCACAGGATATGCTGCTACAGGTGTGCCCAGCACTTGGCTCTCGATCATCACCAGGCCAAACGTGTCTGACCTGCTGGTGAATACCATGCAGTCTGCTTTGATATACTCGTTGGCTAGGTCGGCACCCCGCAGCATGCCCAGATACTGTACCCAGGGATACTGTCGCATCAGCGTCTGCAGGTAAGGCCCGTCGCCTACCATCACCAGATCATACTGGTCCCTGTCCAGCTGACAGAACACATCCAGATTCTTTTCCTTGCTGACTCTGCCCACGCTTAGCAATCTGGGTTTGGCATTGGTCGTGTGGGTGATGTAGGGCCTGAGATTATCTAGATCCACACCTCTGCCAAACAGAACAACTTCGGCTCCTATGCCTTGATCGATCAGTTCTTGCTGTATGCTAGGTGTAGGCACCATGACCTTGCCGTGCTGGTGGAACCATCTCACGAATCTCCAGGTCCAAGCCTCTGGTATCTTCCAGAAGTGCTTGAAGTATTTGGGCCACTGAGTGTGATAGGCCGTGGTGTAGCTCCAGCGGCGAAAGCTGATGCGTGCCATCAGTCCCAGAGGACCTTCCGTTGATATGTGCAGATGATCGGGGTTGAAACTGCGCACCATTCCTCGCACACCCCAGGGCCAACTGAGTCGCACTTCTGGATAACCCGGTGCCGGACGATTGGGAAACAGTCCAGGGTGTATGACCATGACTTCCCAGCCATCGGATTCAGCTTCCCTGACCAAGTTGGTCAGCGTGGTGACCACGCCATTGACCTGATCCCATGCATCAGTTACGATGCAGAGCTTGGTTGCCATCGTATGATCTCCCAGCGGCCATCTTCATGTTCAACCAATGCTGTGCAGCTCTCTACCCAGTCGCCACAGTTCATGTAGGTTATGCCATCCACATCTCTGATGTTGGCATGATGTATGTGTCCGCAGATGATGCCGTCGCAACCGTGCGTGCGAGCATAACTGCTGAGATTTTCCTCGTAGTCGCCTATGAAGTTCACTGCCTGCTTGACCTTGTACTTGGCCCAAGCTGACAGGCTCCAAGGGCGAAGGTTCAGCAGTCTCCTAGCGCCGCTGACCACCACGTTCAGACCTATCAACATATCGTAGGCCCAGCTGCCAAGATGTGCCAGCCATTTGGCATGTTTGATCACCACGTCAAACTGATCACCATGCATGACCTTGTAGCGGCGACCATCAGCACCTCTGTAAACGCAGGTGTTGATCAGCTTGATGTTGCCAAAGTCGTGATCGCCAAAGCTGCGCAGAAACTCGTCATGGTTGCCTGGCAAATACGTCACGTTGGTGCCCTTGCGGGCCTGCCTCAGTATCTTCTGTATCACGTCATTGTGCACCTGTGGCCACAGGAAGCTCTTGCTCATGGCCCAGCCGTCTATGATATCTCCAACCAGGAACAGGTTCTTGGTCTCGAAGGTTTTGAAGAACTCTAACAGCGCATCTGCGTTGCTCATCTTGGTACCCAGATGAACGTCACTGATCCAAACGCTGCGATATTCCATCATAGGGCAAACAGTCCTTTTACCATCTCTAATCCAGTCAAAACCTTCTGGCGGTCAGCTTCTGCTCGTGCCTTGGCTTCAGGAGTCTCTGCCTTAGCACGCTTGGCGCTGTTGACGTCGCCCTGGGCCTTGCCCTCGTACCGCTGCATGAACTTGTCCAAGAAGTCGTTGGCATCAACAAAGCCAGCTAGGTCTTTCTTGCCATACATGCCGTTGAGCTCAAAGCTGCGTGCCAAGCCCTTGATGGCATTGACCATCTTTGCGATCTTCACGTCATCCGGATCGTTGCCGCGGAAGCTCTTGAGCAGAGGATCCAGCTTGGCTGTGCTGGCATCGCGACCAGTTATCTGTTCATATTCATTTGCGAAGATGTCGTAGATGAAATTGCGAGGATCTGTGCTGATGGTCTTTATCACAGTTCCCTTCTGCTTGCTGAAAGGCACATGCTCACCGTCGATGGTCTTGAGCTGCACACCTGCATGTTGGATGCTCATGTCCAACAGTTCGCCTAGCACGCTGTAGAGATTGCCAGCTAACAGGCCCTTGATGCCCCGTTCAGGCGTGGCTCGTGCAGCGCCCCAGGCACGCAGGTGCGGGGGATGCCACATGAAGTCTACCTGCACGTACTGATCAGGCCCAATCTGGAATATGGGATGTCCTGGCTTGCTCTCGCCAGGATGTATGTAATCTGGATGCGTGCTCTTGATGAACTCGTCGGCCAGACGGTTCCAGTGCATGGTGTATTGATAATAGCTGGCTCCTGGCACGTCCGGCGCTATCATCTGTAGGTCAATGTCACCGTAGATCTTACCAGGATCTTCCTTGCTGTCAATCTCGTGATAGGTGCCAGATCCAGTTGGTCTGCCCAGCTCTACTGGACCCTGGTTGGTACCACTAAGCCAACGATTGAAATCGTTCACGAACTGCTGTACCTTGGACAGCGTGATCTTGACCGTGGCAGGTTTTATGACCGTGCCCTGCGTCACTGTGGTGTCCCAGCCACCTTCGAGGAGTTCTTGAATGCGCATGAGCTATTTACGCGCTGCTCAAGGTGATGCGCGGACTTTGCCGCGCATCACTGTTCATCTTGTGAGGTTTATTTTACAGCGGGTGCAACCACAGCTGCTGTGGGTGCCAAGCGCATCAGCGCTTCTATCATGCCGGGCGTGACCACGATGGGCAACCCATGCGTCTCCATGCCCTTGCCCATGCCCTCTTGCACCTTGATGTTGGCAACCTGCTGCAGAGTGGCGATGCTGCTGGCCAGCTTGTCAGCTTCATACTTGCGATTGACCGCAGCTTGGATCTCTGGATCAAAAGCAAAGGTGTCAGCCCAACCAATGAAGTTCAGGGTGATGCCCACGCTGGCAAAGTATTCCTTGGTGCTCTTTTCAATGGCTTCCATCTCCTTGACCATGTCTGCGTTGGCTTCGTCAAAGGTGCGCTTGCCAATCTCGTTACACACCAAGGTCTGCACCTTCTTGCGGCCCACGTCATCCATGACCTCACTGAGGCTGCGACCGTAATACACAGATGTGAAGATCACCTGCGGATCGCTGGGATTGCCCTTGGGCGGGATCACGCCAAAGTTGTAGAGGAACTTGGCAGCGTTGTCCTCGCTCACGCTGGTGCCTATGCTGACGCCAGCACGGATGTTGAGACCTTCCTTGCTCTGGCACGGGAAGCTCTCGTCTTTGCTGCTGGTACCACGGTTTGATTGCGCTACCCATTCTCGGCTGTACGGTGTGCGATCCACAATGTATAGCCGCCCTGTGGGCACGTAGAAGTCCCAGCCCATGAAGCCACCAGATCCGCCCAATTTGGCATGCGGCACCACGAAACGCTTGCTGGCAATCTTGCGCTCGTTATAATATGTCTCACTCTCGAACTGCGCCTGAGTGTCCTTGTTGGCACCAGTGTCTGGTACCCAGAAGGCGCTTTGGTTTGGCAAGATGGTGTAGGCTTCCGTCTTGTCGTTGCCGTCAGCATAGGCCCATGCTCGATCAGTGGTTACTGTAGACAGTGCCAAGATGACTGCGCCCACTGCACCCAGGCTCTTGATCAAGCTCTTGATAGGCACGAACCAGATAGCCACCAATGCCAATAGCAACAGCCCTGACAACAGATAGCTGAGCCCGCCCATTGCGCCAAACAGCAAGCTGGTGGTCACCGCTGCTGTGTCGCTGTTGAGAAACTGCTGACCAGCTGCTTCTCCCTGTACCAAGGTGCTCACGGGATTGAACACCTGTCTACTCATGCCATACGCAACAAATGCTAGTACTGATAGGATGATCCTGGTGATCATGTTGAGCTCCTCTGTGGTAGATAAGAAGACAAGGCAGCAGCCAAATGGCTGCTGCCCACATTATCTCGGTCTTAGACCGCTTCGCGCATGCCTGCACGCTCTTCCATCTTTTCCAGCTTAGCAGCTGTCTTAGCAATGGTATCGAGGTTCTTAGCGCGGATGTCCTTGATGTCCTTTACTTCTGCAGTAGCAGGAGCCGGAGCAGCCTTGCCTTCGAGGAACGCAAGTGCCTCGTCCTTGGTCATTGCTTTTGGCAATTCCTGCAGCTTGATGTCCGTGTGCCCGTTGCGAGCGAGGACCTTAACACGGTCCATTGAAGTAGCGAAACGAGCCTTTGTTTCACCCTTGAGCGTGCTGTAACCAGCGACTGTAAAAAGCTTTTCCATAGCAAAATCCTGTCTGTGTGTGCTGCTGAGCAACACCTCGTTGCTCATTACTCCAACACAATAGCACCACTATAGCGGACGTCAACCACTTTTTTTCCAGTTTTTTCCGTTAATTTTTTCAATGACTTAGAAGGATAATTCCACATAAAAATGCTGTAAAATAGCCCAATTTCAAGCTCGGAACAGGGCAAATTGCCCATATTTCCTGTAGCTGCGGGCCAGCAGTGCGCGATTGAGATCCGGGTCAATCTCAATGTGGGCGTACAGCACGGCCCTACCCGGGTCGTCATCTACGCCGTGCAGCGTATCTGTCTGGCGCAGCACATATACATCAGTGTCATCGGGCATGTTTGGATATATCTTTTGGCCGTCCCTGATGATGTACAGCTTGTCGCGCTGGCCCTTGATCAGCACCCTGTAACCACAGGGTTCGTTCTGCAGATTATTATCAAAGAGTTCTCGGTCTGCTTCTGGATTGCTGAAGTCCCTGTGCGGTCGCACTGGTTCCTGCTGGAAGTTGATCTTTACATATCTCAGGCTGCTATAGGGCAGATGCCTCAACCAGCCGCCCAGCAGTGGGAAGCGTTCGTCCAGATCCTTGTTGAGCTCAGTTGGCGCATAACGCTGAGCTGTTTTGTTAGTGAGCCTATCAAACTTCCACGAATGCGGATGATCGTAGGTTGGATTGAATAGATCAGCCGAGTAGGGGAACCGCGGTATGTCTATGGGCATCCAATCTATCTCGTGTATGAGGTCGTCCAGAGTTGGCATGATGTTTCCTAAATGCTGGCAGAGAACCAGTGGGCATCACTGGGTTGATCTTCACACAGCGCAGCAGCAGCCGTGCTCACGTGATCATCAAAGTATTTTATGGCATAGCAGTTTGGCACGCCGTTCTCGCCATCTGGCAGCCACTTGCTGACCCGCTTGAGTCCAAATCTAGTGTATGAAGGTATGATGCTGGGCCTGGGATATCCCCATATGGCCTTGCAGCCTTCTGACTTGGCTTGCTCCTCCAAACGCTGCAGCAGTGCCTGTGCCAACCTACCTCTGCGATAGGGCGGATCTATCCAGAAGCTGCGATGGCGATACAGCTCATCCGTGGTCCTATGGCCGCCTATCACGGAGACCACGTATCCATCTGGCAGCTTGGTCCCAAAGAAGCTCACGGGATATCGCTGTATTGTGCTGTCAATACCACCAAGGAACACCATGGTGCTGTGAGGCTTGATTGGACTGGTACGGTTTGGCCAGCAGCGATCGCGCCAAACTGGGTAGGTTTCTTCCCAGGTCAGCGGCACTATGTCAAAGTCATGAGATGTCTGGCTGCTGGACATATAACGTATATATGAGCACAGCAGAAGCCTGTCAAATCACAAGTTGTGGTACATGTCTACGATCTTCTTGATGTCAGGTGTAGTCCTGTCATAGCACTCTCGGTCATGTATGGCTGCGACGACCACAGCTACTGCTGTTTCCTGCAGGTGTTGGCGCAGGATGCTCTTGAACAGATCATACCTGTTTTCGTAGACATGAGATCTCAGCGAATGCAGCTTTAGCAGTACTACCTCACTCATGCGGGGTCTCCTGTTGTGCAGGAGCATGATATATCTCATCAAACCCCTCGGCAGGCGTGGGCGGTTCTATGCTGGCGATCATGCTGGCCATGACATGCGCAGGGATGGTCTTGCCAGGGCGAGATCCAAGGCGGCGTTCAAGCTCAGCACCATCAGGTGTTGGAAAATACAGAGCGATGCGCTCATAGCTCTTGGGCACCTGTCCCAGCTTGCCTCGGCGGCTCTTTATCGTGAGGTTGGTCTGGTCCCAGATGATGTCGCGCCGGTCCTTGACGGCCTGCTTGACGTCCTCGCGCATAGCTGCGTTAGCAGCCTTGATCTCGGCATCAAACACGTCGTTATAGGTCAGGCCCTGCGCAGCTGCCGCAGCTTCGATCTTGTCATCAGTGCTGGCAACAACCGCATCATGGTTGCGCGACCGGATCCAGGTGCTCTTGCCTGATCCGGGCACACCAATTAGCATGAAAAGCGTGGGCATATCAATCCTCGTTGCGCTGGGTGTGATTGCACCACATGGCCTGTGGGATGCCCAGGCGCAATGCCCAGAGCAGATCCATCACGATCGCACCAATCACTGCACCCACGAACATAGCTGCTAGAGTGTACATGTCCAACTCCTTGTTTGCTTATATCGTATAATAGCACGGAACCATGGCCTGTCAACCACTATTTTTTCCAAAGATCGCAGTGAATTAGCTCCAGCGCAGCAGCCAAATCGTGCGAGTTTCGTGGTTGGGAAACCACAGAACCACACCCTGTCGCTCGGCTCCCAGATCTTGGAGATCAGCTTCCAGTTCTGCTTGATTCTCGATCCAGTAGCCAATATCACCAATTATCATGGTGCTACCACTCAGAGGTATCACGTTGTTCTGGGTGACCTCAGGTCCCAGCACCCAACGCTGAGAGCCTGGCATCAGATTGCGTCCAGCTCTTCTGGAGTGGGCAATCTGTCATTCCAGACCAGCATCCACATGATGCGATCCTGTTCACTGGGTATGATCAAACTCACAGTAATGTTATCTGACCACAGATAGAAACCGTGGCTGAGATTGCGTTCGCACCATGCCTCCAAAGGTCCAAAATATCCAAAGAACAGCGTTTCTGTGATGGCTCTGCTGTTCTTGGTCGTGGCTTGGATCCTCAGACTGTGGTCTGGCCATTCCTCAAAGATCTCCTTCCAGGTCTTGGTCATGGGTCCGAAAGACTGTCCACCGGCACCGCATAGGTTGCCCGGATTATCTAGTTCGCCCACTGGACCATGCACATGACCACGCTGCATGGTGTATCCCATCAGCTCTCGGGCCAACCAACGGCGCAGCTTGCGCTTGAGGCTGCGGTTCCACCATTGCCATGCAACCACACCTAGAATCACACCAAGCTGTATGCTGTACATGGCCAGCACGCCCCAGCCGCTGTTCACGATGAACAGCGGGACCACGACCAGCAATGCTATGCCGAACGCAGTCACAGGCCAGGTCCAAAATGGACCATCGTCTCCGTACCATTTGCTCAACCATGCTCGCATCGTGCTAACCATTAAATAATGCCATGGAAACCTGGGAAGATTGGGAGAGGGCCATTGGCGGAACCATCCTGGCCCTCTCCATCACTATAGCAGTCACCGTAGACGTGGTGCGCAGCATTTTCTTCCACAAGTAGCCTATCAAAAGTCCATGAAGTAGTTGGTCTTGGCTTTCTGCACGCGAGTCAGCACCAGCGTGCCGTCCTCGTTGGTGAACTGGAACTTGCCTTCTCTAGGATCAACCTTGCTGAGGTCGCGCCCGTTCCAGCTGTAGGTGATCCAACCATCCTGTTCACCTGCATCATCGTAGTCGCGCACTTCCACTTCAATCTCTCCGCCCAGAGGATTACCTGTCCACTTGCAGTTGTTCTCCACGTCCTTGGCTTCAACTGGAGCATTGTCCACGATCAGCTGCACCATGTACTCATCGTTGTTGGCAAACTCAGGCTTGGTGTTGAGCAGGCGCATGGCCTCTTGCGCGGTCTCGCCATAGCGGTTCATCTCTTCGATCAGCGCTTTCAGCATGTCAAAGTTGAATGCGCTGAACAGGCTGGCGATCTTGCACACGCT
>Ga0208617_1000355_pt1 | contig 13636 bp, 6 predicted proteins | sample CryBogCBE06Nov07_FD_184581 | JGI IMG/M metagenome (GOLD analysis project Ga0208617, IMG submission 184581) | Freshwater microbial communities from Crystal Bog, Wisconsin, USA - CBE06Nov07 (SPAdes) (version 2) | ecosystem: Environmental > Aquatic > Freshwater > Lake | place: Crystal Bog...
AATCAAATAAAGCAGCAACTACAAAGATGTACATAATTTGATATGTCGTACAAGTGCCCAGAGACACATATTCAATCAATATCAGGAAAATCAGTTGGGAAAGAAATCTAGGATAGTGTGAATAAAGAACTCTCATGAGCTATTACGGCGGACAAGAATATAGACAATAAGTCTATATACACCGTTGCCTAGCCTAGTAATTCAAATAAAGAGACAACTACAAAGTAGTACATAATTTTTCCGATATGTCGTAAAAGTGTCCAAAGACACATAATCAATATCCTTAAAACCAGTTGGACAATAAATCTAGGATAGTGTGAATAAAGAAATACAATAAAAAGCTACAAGCGTAAGAAAAATAGAAATATAGCTAGATGGCTTGAAGAGAATATGTTTTTGTATATTTATATTAAATAAGAAAGAAACATGATATAAGAAAGAAACTTAGATTGCTAGTAGGAATTTTATTTGTGACAATTCTCAGGCAGATAATTGAAAACAAACGGATAGAAAAAATCCGCAATAAAAAATAGTGGCGTCAACCAGCAAGCTCCCATATATACGAAGCAACGAGTCCCGATACAAACAGCAGCCACTTGTTGGGGTCCTCTTGTAGCTACTAGATATAGATATTCCAACAATTGATTATCTTGTGTTCGGTTTTGTATATATATTGCAAATATTAAATACCTTTTTAAAGTTGAATTAGAAGCAACAGCCTTGTTACTGAAGAATAGACAGGCGATCGACTAATCGTATATTAAACAGAAAACTTATAATTTATTACTGCGGTCCAAAATAAGGTGCAGACCTGCAGCTTATTTTGACCCCCCCACTATTATAAGATATCTTCTACGGTCCAAAATAAGGTGCAGATCTGCAGCTTATTTTGACCCCCCCACTATTATAAGATATCTTCTACGGTCCAAAATAAGGTGCAGATCTGCAGCTTATTTTGACCCCCCCGCAGCATACGAGGAAAACAAGAAGAATGGATATGGAGGGTCAAGAGGTTTGCTCTAAAGTACTAGGAGATGAAGAAATTAATAAAAATAATATAATATTGCTAGAAAACGGCATTACAATGGAAGTACCAGAAAAAATTCTACAAGTTTGTGAAGCGATAACAAAATTAAACCAAACCAAACTCTTATCAATGACTAAGTTGAAAAATTTAATGGTAGACGAAATAATTAAACAGGGATGTGTGACGACAGAAGAATTCAGTGAGATGTCGAAACCGTATCTGCTAATTTACGTCCGATATGTGGCGATTGGTGAACTTCTCTCAACAACCGACGAGGAGGATTATCCAGAATTATTTTCGCATGGCGGCAATGACCTCTACATAAAATATCAAGATATGTATGTTGAGAAGAAAGGGTCCGGACAACAAGTGGTCAGAAGGAATCGAATAAAATCGAACGAAGCTTCAGGTAACTGTTTGGGTTACCTCTACTGTTTAGTTTTCTGCTTACAGCTAATATTTACTCTATTATTTGATTCTAGCGTTAAGGCAATTAAACGAAAAGAAGAATGCATTCTCTCGGACGTTGAGGTTACAGTTTTTATATAGAATAGAAAAAAAAAGTAAGTTTTCTTTCCTAATCTCCAAACAGTAAGTGAATAAACTATTGTACTTTTTTCAGCATTACACCAAGTAAAAGACACTAGCGCGCACACCACTCTTAACAGCATACGTCGTGGAGATACGGAACTTGATAGCGCTTCATATGGTATCTTTTCCTACCGCTGCCAGTGCCTCCCCACCGCCTCCCATCACTTCCTACCGCTGCCTGTGCCTCCGTTACGCCTCCAATCACTTCCTACCGCTGCCTGTGCCTCCCCACCGCCTCCTATCACTTCCTACCACTAAACCACTCAATCTACATGCATTAGGTGCTGCGGCGGAGGATACGGGAACCGACAACATTCAAAATATTCAAATAAATCAACCAACAACAATATTTAACCATATCGTCAACTTTTTTAGCGGCGTTGGTCGAAGCGGCTCATCACCTCTTCCTTCTACCAATGAGGGCTCATCACCTATTCCTTCTACCGATGATTTGAACAGTTCATCTCGTGTACAAATGGATACAAAAATTTTCAAATTAGCAGCTGAGGATATTGATAACGATAAAGATTTGCAAGATGTCGAACTCAATAGAGAAAATGCTTCTGACGTTGAGGATTCTTGTGATGTCCAATCTGGTCGTGATGAGGACTCTGGTGGTGACAACGAATCTGTTGAGGACTCTCGTGATGTCGAATCTGGTCGTGATGAGGAGGACTCTGGTGGTGACAACGAATCTGATGATGAGAATCCGAATGAGAGCAAAAGTGATGAGAATGTTGACGACCTTATGTTCGGTCAGGTATTTATGGAGGAAGTAAGGAACTCCACTGGCTTTGACATGGCTGCTCATAGATTTATTATGGACGAAGAATATGCATTGTACGTCGCCCGATCTGGGATATCTGGAGAGGACGATTTCAAAAATGACTTGGACGATAAAGGAGTGTTTGCAGCTCAGGATATTCGGTCTGGTATGAGGGTGGAGTATGTTGAGGGCGAGAGGATAAAAAGCTATCAAGAATTTATGAATTTGTCGTCCAATGACTATTACTTCTTGGTGCTAAATGAGAGACTTGGGTTTGCTATACTTGAGTATAATCCAGTTAAAAATCCGCGTTATCGTTCCTCTAAAATGGCGTATGCGAAGAAAGGAACAACTGTTGAAACTAATGTTGAAGTGCGATACGATAGTGATAATAACTTGGAATATGCTACAACGTATGAGGTATCTCGGCACCAGGAGTTGGTTGTTGCATTTGATAGATCAGAGAACCAGAATAAGGTAGAAGCGCACTTTTCTAAACTTTCCAAGTGTGCCCTTGTGACCCAAGTAGCTCAAAGGTCTGCCCCGGACTCTTCCCAAGTTTCTTCGAAGGCACGGACTTCATTGCGGCGGATGTCATCCTCCTTAGCATCTAGTAATGTCCATTCCATTTTCCCTTTAACCGAAGTCGCCAATCAACTCATCGCAGGTGCAGAATTAAACTATTGCCGGCATATAATTACATACGGTATAAACATTCTTGAGTCAACACCTTACAGTCAAATGCTGAAGGATATTCATGCAATAAAAAAGCACCAATATCGGAATGCTTTATACTTCATTGTATATCAGATATCAAACCTTTTTGACCGGGATGCCCTACGAGAGAGATTAAATGGTCTAGATGGTAGTATTGTTCAGAGTGAACTTAAAAAAATGGCGTTGGTGAATAAAAATAAATTCAAACCGCTGGTGCAGAAAGTTATTGTGAACAAAAGCTACCTTTCCTTTTGTAACCATGTGGTGAGTAACAAGGCATTACAGGAAGAGGAAGAAACTGATCTGGAATTCCGAACGATCGAAAATATGGTAAGGGGAACTTGGAAAGAAATGGACGAACTTAAGTGGAATAACCTTGCTTCATTTGGAGGAGGATTTGGACTTTATATTTCAATAGTTACTACAGCGCGGATAATTAATTTTATTCGTAAATACTTTCACAATGAAATATGCAAGTTTAAGTACTATGTAGACATTGGAGTAGGATGTCCTTATCTTATTGCCAGTTTACTAACTGCAATACCGCATGTGTCCTGCGCCGGCTTAGATTTTCCTGATGTTGTTAAGGCTATAAAAGAGAAAATCAGCTTTTCATCTAGCAAGTGTTCATTTTTGAAGAAAATCAGCTTCGAGGGGCGAGACGTTCTTGAATGTGATGAAAATTTGCAAAGGGATTTACAAAAGTGTCAGGTAATTACGAATTTAGTTGGTATAACAAGGGTAGACGAATACGTTATAAAGAACGTACTCCCAAGGTCATCTTGCAGGATAATAATGTTTCGTTCTGCTAAGGAATTTCCAAAACTGCACGAAGAGTGGCTGAGTTCATTAGGATTTAAACTAAGAACAATTAACGGAACATTACACAGGAGTAAGGAGGAGAAATTCTATGTGCGCGTCTACTTCCAAGAACGATATGCAGATGATCCAGAGGAACTTTTGCCAGAGCTTAACCCAAGTTTGTTGGTGGATAAGGAGGGTGCTATACGCACTGCAATTCTCGGAAATGGACGCGAATACAAGACGCTTAAGTTTCCTGAGTCAGAAAAGGATTTCGCAATAAGAATAAATTCGCTTGTTGCTAAGGTTTCCCATCCCAGAATGTTGACACTAGAGCAAGTTAAATCAGGCCTTTTGCCACTTCTTAAAACAAACAAACGTGCTTTGGCATTTGTAAAGAAGTTGATGTTTAATAACTTTCCTGATAATGGTAAAGGACGCTTAAGAAAGGACGCTGTTGGAGATTCTGGTAAGGTAGAAGAAAACGAAGGAGAGGTCTCTGATGGAAACGATGGAAAGAGTGCGTCTGATGAATCGATGAAGTCAAATGATTGCGAAGAATTCGACTGGTTAAATGATGAAAAAGATTCTAACGCTGGAAGAGAGGACCCTCACGACAGCATTGTTTCTGATGCAATCATAAGTAAGAAACGACCGATGAAGAGCGCGCCCGGAAAATCAATCTTGGCGGAACTTTCGGTATCTAATGATGCGGGAAGCAGCGTCGTTAACTCATCGTCAACTCAAACTCATCTAATGAAGGAGACCGAATTCCCAGTATCTGATAGTAATGATAGTAATGCCCCAGCAGATGTTAAGGGAGGTAGCGTTAATCCCTTAGCATCATCGCAATCGCAATCTCATGTAGTAAAGGAGGCCTCAACCATGTCGAAAAATGTAACCGAAATCTCAGGATCTGACGGCCAAGACAGTAATGAGTTAGCGCAACTTCCTCTATTGAAAGAATCCTCGTTGCTATCGTCCGCTGAGCCCTCAGCGTTTGTAACCCCCCCAAGTAGTCCAGCTGCAACAAATTATCGTTTCATTCGCGCTACACAAATAGAGAGAGTAAGTGTTGAAACAGAAAAATTGCGCCTTGTACTGAATGGGGATTATTTTGCAACTACACCAGATTTGGGGGTTGACGTACAAAGCGCTAACGAGCTTGTGGACTACCTAATGAACGGTGACATAACATTTTCGGTTTCCATAAAATGTAAACCAGATGGTTTCAAGGGTGAAGTGTGTAGGGGTGATGGAACTTGCGCCTATCAATTAGCGTATCTTTTGCCAATATTGATCAGATTAAAGGCTAAGGATTGGCCTGATTCGTGGTGGTTGGAGAAGGAAGGAGAACTTTCAAATTTTAATGGGTTTTTACGTGAAAAAGTTTTAATGCTAAGACAGAACTCATCTGTGGAGTTTATCGAAAAAATTGAGAGAGTTCACAAGTGGAAAACTAATCCTAGAACAAAAAACCGCATCATAGGTCTTAAGGACTGGGCCAATCAGGATGACTTTATCCAACTGATCGATACCAATGTTAAAACTAGTCTGTGGTGGAATAGTAAAAACTCGCCTGAATGGTTAACATTATCCTGGAAAAGTTGGGCTGAGAAATCTGCTATAGGTACCAGCGATTCGTTTTGCACTGTAAAGATGAAAGATTTTAGAGACGTTTTAGAAACGAAAATTGTTGGTATCGTTCAAGATTGTAGTGGTGTTGTAGGTGATGGCGATCAACTTCGACATTTTTTCCCTGGTGTACTTCCTGATATTTCGATTGAAGATATAGACTATGCGACGTCTTTGTTATGCGAAAATCTTGCCAAGGTTTTTTCGAGAGATTTGGAAGATCTCGGTGAAATACTATATTCCGACAAATCACCTTTGAGAAGAGGATCTAGAAAACGCGTCCCTACGAGTAATAATACCACTCCCGTCCACAATAGGAAAGTTGTTAAGCGCAATACCCCAAAGAATGATAACGCGAAAGGGACGAAGAGAAAAGCGATGAAATTAGGTGCTGATCAAAAGAAGCAAAAGACATATAGCACTAATCCTTCCCCTATAACACCGTTGCGTAGACCTAATGACTGGCAAATTCAATATCATAAGCTTGGTATCGGTGAGCACGAAGTCAGACTGTTGTTGCGTCGAAAAAGTGTCAACGATTTGATTGTTGACTTTCGTCTAATGAACTTATACTACGGTGATGAGGCAATGCACCCCCTGTATAATAAAGAAACAAGTAAAAAAGTGCATATCTTCTCTGCTCTTTTCTACAAAAGCTATAGGGGACAATCTGGGAATTCAATGATTTATTCAGAGGCTAAGAAATTTACGGGAGACGTCAATATTTTCACAAAACAAATCATCATGATTCCTATCGGGTATGGTATGCATTGGAGCCTTATAGCAATCTGTAATCCTGGAAAAGTAGTTGGCGAAAGAGTTAATGATATCACCGGTGAACGAGATAACATGAATTCAGCGATTGGACAAGAAACTTCTAGCACGGTTGACGTTCTCCCTCCTTGCATATTGCATCTTGACTCATTGTCGTCGTCATCTATTCATAATACAAACAGAATTTGCAACGCGATCAAAACATTCATGGACAACGAATGGGCTTCAAAGTTCCAGAAAACCGTGGAACCTGGATACTCAGTTGTAAAAACCTTTACCAGCGGATTAATTACTATTGACTGTCGTGGCATGGTAATTTTTCCTACTTTTTGAGTTTTTTTTTCCTAACTTGTCTATATAGACCGCCAAACAGCGAAATGGTGTTGATTGTGGGATTCATGCTGTTCTTAATGCAGCTCTAATATACGACAGACTGCTTACACAACCGTTAATATCTGTTCAAGGCTTTAATTCTTCTCAAGAAGACAATGCTACGCGAATTTTAGAACGCGCTTTGCATAATGATGAACCTTTAACAAACACAGATGTAGAGCGCGATGAGATTGCTGATTTAATTTCTAGGTAATATCTTCAATTGCAGCCTATATAAATTTTCTCATGTTCTCCTCCTCGCTAGGCTGAAGCAGCGAGGAGAGGGCGCGGTGACATCATCATAATCGTCGTTCATCCCATTCTTCTACCACTTTCCCACAAGAAGGAGGTCATCTCCTTTTTTGCTTAACCATCCGGCCATCTGAGGAAGGAGAAGTTGCCTGGCGCAGTGACATCATCATAATCGCTCTTCTTATTCTTCTACCTGTTTCCCAAGAGGAGTTCGTCTTTTTGTCTGCATGTTAACCATCCGGCCACCTGAGGAAAGAGAGGGTGCCTGTCTAGTAGTATCATAGTAGTAAAATTAGTAACTAAATTATTTTTTCTTAACTTAACTTGCTTGTAACTTGCTTACTACATGCGTAAGTAATGCTAGCTAGTACTACCATATAGGAACGACGAAGGTTGTAGTAGTAATAAGCAATTGGACTTACAATTAATCATATTTTATTATCGGGAGTCATAATTATCATCGTCCTCAAAAATGCTATCACCGTTGTGGTTCTCTGCTGCCCCACCGCCGCCACGACTCCCATATACTTGAATATTGCCAAGATTCCATCTCGCCATAAACTCAATTTGCTCAGCCGTAGATTTAACAAAAAACTCCTCTTGGACAACATCATCATCCCAGCCAGTTCTGTCAAAGAAAATCCGATCAATCAAATAAAATGTATCGTCTGGTTTAGGCTTATTTCGATTAATGTATGAAGAGGAATCTTTGAACGAGGGAACGACCAATACAAGACGAACAATGGATTCAACAGGTATAAAGTGGTACTTAAATTTTGTCTTCACAAGAGGATGACCTGCCCAACAAAATTGCTTTCCCAAAATTGTTGATTTATTAATCTTCTTTTCCGCTTTTTTTGATTTCATAGGGTATAGCTCTTGTCCCAGGCAGAATATGTGATCGACTTTATTATCGCTATTTTTGTTTTCAATTAAAATAAAGAGTATCAGCTTTAACAAGATCGTTGTGGTAATTCTGTCATCTCCTTGCTTGCTCCGGCGACTTCTACCGTCGCTTAGCGAGTCCCTATCTGACTCCTCATCTGCTGATGAATCAACGCTTATTTTTACCAGGGCAAAGTCATATTTGGATTGAAACAATTCATTTCGTGCCCTGTGGATATTTCCTCTGGGAGTTGCAAACAGCTTACCTTGACCAAGGGAAGTATTAGGATCACTGCAGTATTTTAATGCCCCTACAAATTTAGTACTGTACTCTCTCATAACCTCGTCATTTCTCCAATCTATATCACAGCTGTGCGAGACCGCTGATGCAAAATCAATATCATACATTAATCCAAGAAATTTCTGCACCGTATTTATAGGCTCATAAGATGTGACATGATCCCATCCAGTACTTAACTGCAAACTTCTTGTTGAGTAATGTAAAGTAAAGGGTACCTGTGCATGATGATCCAAGGGGGAAAAATGTATACCATCATCGAGGGTATCAGATTGCATGTCTTCAAGTATTTGTCGAGGCTTCAAACGAATTTTTACAATCCGATCAAGATGCTTCGAATGATTATTCAAATTACATTTCAACAGCATTTCCAAGCATAGTGACTTTTGTCGTTTACTCGTGACGCTATACACACCAGTGGTTACTGAACGATGAATGCCTTCCCACGAAGATGTATCACAATGATTTAGGCTTCCGAAATATCGGATGGTATCTTCAAGGTGAAAGATTTTATGGGGATTTCTTTGTTTACACACTTTTGTATGATCTAAATCAAACGAGAGAAGAGCAACATTTAAATCCCATACCAGCATATAATGGGTGTAAAGATTTTTAATCTTCTTTGAGAACACAAGTAAAGATTTTTCGTCCCATTTGGATCGTTTTGCATCAAAGTAACAATCAAGTACACTGCAGATTGCACGATGTACACGCCCTTGAATATCCTCGATCTGGTTTTTCTTCACTACAAAGTTTGAACTGGGAAGTATTTTAGAATCATGCCCGATTGCATAATGTATTTGTATTAATAGCGATATGAATGAAGTTGATTTATAACCACCAAAACTTCCAGTTGAATGACTTCGGCTAGAGGCATCGATAGCTAAGTAACGCATAATACCTTCTTTAAAATATGTCCAATGAACATGGGGCATTTCTTGAGTAACGTATTCAAAATTAATAATCCTTCTATCAAATATGTACCCAGCATCTTTATACAAATCACTTATTTTACTTACTGCGTATATAATCGATATGATACTTTTTACCAAAGACTTCATTAGACCAGCACAGAAGTTATGCAACAAGTCAGGAGGAGTGGCTCTGAAAATGTTGTTGTTGCTATCGCCCATAGGTGCAAAAGACATGGGATTGACAAAAGGATGAATGTTCTGTGCTTTCAAGTACTTAAGATTACTCTCTTCAGATCTTGACAATACTCTACCACTTGCATGCTCATATAATGACCGCTCCGCTTCGCAGCACCTTTTAATTATGTCATTTGCGTCCCTTGGAAGATGGATCTTGTCATTGTACAATCCATCTTTGTAAGAATATGTGCAATATATGCAACCATGTATACAGTTACCGCACTCTAATCCGGCTTGTCTGTGTTGCTGCGGATCATCGCCAACAAAAAAAGCTACACAAGGAAAAAAGGTCTTAATCCCTTTACCTAGTACATGCATTTGGATACCAGTTTCCCAATGTTTCCGAAGACCCTTAACAATTTCCTTCCAGTACTCCCTTTCAACTAACAAGTCAAATCTGCGGATCTCCAATTCAGCTTCAGTTTTGCTAAATATTTTGTATAAGTGGTCTCTTAGAGCTGCCTTAGTGTTGAGTAAGTTAGGCAAGTATCCAATAACACATTTCGAAATATCCTTGTCAATCAATTCATCTGAAAAGTTGCCGGTAGTACACATTACTGGAGTCACATTGTTATGAATATGATCGTTTAATTGAACTCCATCGGAATAGAAAATTAATGGCATTATTTTACCTTCCGGATTTTTTTTTCGAACTATTTCTTCGGTATTCTTACACCAAAGGCTACACATTACTTCACTATATATATCAGATGCATTCAACGAGCTTCGATTATTAAAGTATTCAAAATAAATTTGATCTCGGTATTTAAACATTATTTCCGGGTTAACAAATAGCTCACTTATAAGTTCCATTGGGTCTCTTAAATAAAGTTCTACCTTTTTCAACTGCGCGAATCCATCGTAGGAGTCTATCTGCCACCCTGGTGGCCATTGAATTTGCAAAGTGCCATATTGGTATAAGTTTAAACATTTTTTAATCTGATTAGAGACCCCAACGGTACTTCTAGGTACAATACTTTCGATTCCATTTCTCTCACACAGTTCATGGTGCAAATCTAAGTGATATTGTTGACCTCTTCTCGATAATTGGTTAGTAATCCAAAAGAGGTAAATTGAGATATTATCAATCATCACTGCATCAAATTTATTATAATATTCAGTTCGAATTATCGTTATCATTTCTTGGAAGCTCTGTGCAGATAAGCATTTAACACCGTATGTTGCTTCGTAGAAGTGTTCCTGATATTGAACATACTGATTTGCGCAAGCTTGAATTAATGCTTTTTTATCATCCCCAAGACTTTGTGGTTCAGCATCATTCTCGTCACAAATGTCACCTAATTTATCCACCACTGAACTCGCTTTACTATAGGTTACATTTGAATCAAAATTTGATAAAAAGTAAGTTTTAAATATATCTGACTCGTTAGATTCAGCAAAATGCTCAACAATATCATGAATTTCACCCAAATCACTCATATCTTCGCATTCATCAAAAAAAGTTCTTGCAACTTGGCAGTCCTTCTGAATGGTAGACGAACTGTTTTTATAAATGACACATTTTTTTCCAGCTTGATGGCGAGCTAAAAAGGAAGGAGGATATGTTCTTGTAATGCCTTTTTCTGAATAGCAATAATCACAAATAACCTCTTCTGCATTTACGCACTGACTGATTTTCTTATCGATATAAGTTCTAGACCTTGTTGCAGGTTGGTCACTCAAGGAAATTGCAGATTTCGCATTTTTAGCTCTAGCTTTCGTAGATTTCGAACTCTCTTCCACTCCTGATGCCAACAACATACGATCTTTCTCTTCCGATTCTTGTGGGTGATCTTCATAGTATTTTTTTATTCTTTCTTGTAATGCCTTATCCTTGTAGAATTCTTCCACATCACTATTATCTTCAAATCGTCTCTTAATCGACATATGTAATTTTTTGGTTTGAGGGGTGGGGGGTAAAATAAGGTGCAGATCTGCAGCTTATTTTTGTCCATTCAAGATACTTGCAAATTAAGGTATGCACTAATTTTTAACCCACTCAAGATACTCTACAATTTTTGAATTCAAAAGCAGCATTATTATTACTGGTTACTGGCATGCATGAGAGTGACTTAATTGATCGCCTTCTTAAGAGACCACCAGAGCCTTTGAGAGATTGTTGTCTAGATGATATTCCTACCTCTCCTGCGAATGGGAAGCGCAGGGGTAGTTCCAACCGTACTTCTAAGAGATTTCGAAGAGACACTTCAGGACTCACCCTTCTTACCGAACAAGTTCTAGGAAAGGATGATATTGGAGTAGATCCAATGGTTAAAGAGAAAATACTAAAAGCACCGCAGTTTCATATCGGGTCTCGTGGGCCAAAAGAAACGTTTTTCTTATGGATTACGGTACCACGACCTGGAAGGGAAACGTCAGTGAGGTATTTCCCTCGCGATGAAATTCGGTTTCTTACCAGAGCGTGCTACATATATCTCGCACACGACCTCAATCATCATATCCTACTGAGCAAAACGAACATAAAGGTACTACAACTCTGATTTAATATGTGTTTTATATCTTTTTTCTTACAGATGTACCTAAATACATCCCTAGTTCCTGGAATGAAGATCGTACCTGATAATTTGTATGTAGCATTAATGGAGAACAATTCTTTTTCCAACTACTTAATGAAACTTAAGAGGAATTTGGGAACACACATAGGAAATGTTTTTAGGAATCCGATTACTTCGTTCCCATTCCTCCACAGTTTACCTCATGATTCGATTGTGGAATTTTTCAAAGCTATAAGCTCTCAGCGAGAAGCCATGAGTACTGCCAGTTTTCCATATGAAGCCGACACAATTGCAGATTTAAGGGGGCTCCAAAAGGCGATTGCATTTAAAGGCATACATGGGTGTAAGTATCAGACGATAATAGAAGCTGCAGCCTTGAAATTGAAGATCTGGAATTACAATAAGGCGGACCCAAAAGGTAAAAAATACAACCTCTTAAATTCCTGGAGTGAAATATTTGGTGAATATCGTGTTGAAACGTTATGAGGAAGTGTTAATCAACTCGTGTTAACGGTGTAATTATGCAGGAATTTAAGATGTTGTATTTCTTCTGCAATTCAAGCATATAGGAAATACAACATGTTAAAATCCTGGATAGTTACCCTTATCGTTCGATGTGATTAGGTCTCCTCTTGACTAATCGTGATAAACGACTTCATCTAAATTTCATTGTTGGGAATTTTAATATTTTGTCACAATATCTGACGCAATTATCTTTGTAAATCAGATAATAATGGCAAGGACTGCTTTATCGAGTCTACAATGTGTGAAACTGAAGCCTTGGTACTTGCGCTCTTTTCGCAGACAATGTTTACAGCAGAAACCGGTAACTATTCGTTTGGATCGTTTGGATACAGTTTCGAAAGGATTAGGCCACTGATAATTTTTTACTCCCAAATCTTACGAATGCAAAGAAACAGAGCAAAGGCGGAGGTACAAATGATTAGCTTCCTTCAAATGGAGAGGCATGCTCTCTTTGCTAGTTGGGGTGTAAGCGTGAAAACTTTATTTGATGGTCGCGACTCCAAAGGAAGATTCTCTAGTGATTCAGCTGCTCTCAGGAACGAATTAGAGCATCTTGGTCCTGACCATCATTTTTCTCTTGATGATATGGTTGAATACAGCGGTGATGATCAGAAACGTAACGAAGATGAAACGGACTCTAGTGACGACGAAGAATACGACGTTAGTGCGAAGAGACAGAAGGCATGTTAGTAGATATAAAGTTCATAAGTGGTAACCCGAGTAAACAAAGAAAATTATTTTTAAACATTTTCCTGTGATAAACAAAACTTATTTTTTAACGAGATATTATTCGCCTGCTACCACTATTAGAGGTAAGTTGCATAACAACGATATTGATTGCTGAAATTATACATTTTTTCAGTGGACTGCTATGGACTAAAAACAAGTCCGATTGGTAAGTCTGTTTGAAATCGGGAAATCTGTTTAAGTTGTTCTTTTTTCATTAGGTTGTAATCATTAAGCAACTAGTAGGAGTACCGGAGGTAAGTTGTCTTGCTGTATTGATACTGACATTACCCTGTTTTTCCCCATAGATTGCTAGTACTTCTGTTTAAACAAACTAGTTCGATTGGTAAGTCGCTATACTTTTGCCTGGTATTCTGACATTTAAGTTGTATTTCTTCATTAGATTCCTATTATTAAAAAACTACTAGGAGCACGATTGGTAAGTTGTCATGCTGTATGATATTTTTCCCCAGAGACTGCCTAGGAGGTTGCACTGTCGCTATAAATATTTAAGTGAATATTTTTTCTTTATATTCTTCTTTATTCGCCTAGTTTAGTCATCGGATTTAGCAAACCGGGTTTAGCAACCGGATTTAGCAA
>Ga0208617_1000357_pt1 | contig 13584 bp, 8 predicted proteins | sample CryBogCBE06Nov07_FD_184581 | JGI IMG/M metagenome (GOLD analysis project Ga0208617, IMG submission 184581) | Freshwater microbial communities from Crystal Bog, Wisconsin, USA - CBE06Nov07 (SPAdes) (version 2) | ecosystem: Environmental > Aquatic > Freshwater > Lake | place: Crystal Bog...
TGATGGCCGCGACCATCTCGTCATAGCGCCGCTCGAAGATCGCGATCAGGCGGTTCATGAGCGCGATGCGCGTCGAGAGGTCGGTGAAGCCGAAGCTGTCAAAGGCCCGCCGCGCCGCAGCGACGGCCAGATCCACATCGTCCGCGCCGCACATCTCGACCTCCGCGACGGCCTGTTCGGTCGCGGGATTGATCACGGGCAGGCGGACCTGGCTCGACTTCGGCGAGGTCCACGCGCCGTCGATATAGGACTTCAGGGACTGCAAGGCGGGTGCTCCGGATAGGGTCTATGCGCGAAAACGGGAGGGGTCAGATATAGCCGATGGCGGTCTTCTGTTCCTCGACGATGGTCTTGCCCGCCGCCCAGTAGTGCCACGCCGCCCAGAAGCCGGTAGGGGCGAGGATCATCAGGGCGAGGCGCAGGGACTCCGCGTCCGCGCCCTTGGGACCGGCGAAATAGTCGCTCATCCAGCCGACGGACTGCGGCGCGACGATCAGGTTGAGGACATTGGCCACCAGGAGCGAAACGGCGATGAAGGTCGCCCGCATCTTGGGCGGCGCCAGGTTCTGCAACAGCGCCATGGCCGGGCCGATGTAGAAATAGATCGCCGGAATGAAGATCCACAGCAGCAGCGTCGCCTGGCTCAGGTCATGGGTGTAGTAGGCGAGGAACGACGGGATGGTGGTCAGGCCGACGCCTCCGGCCAGCAGCCACACCACCTTGCGCGGGTCGGTGAAAGTCTTCAGGGACAACAGCCAGGCGGTGACGAGCGACGCCGCTGTGCCCGCCACCAGATGGATCGGGCCGACAACATTGGCCGCCTGATCGACGCCCAGATGATAAGCGCGCTGCAGGAAGGTGGGGGTGAACCACATCAGGCCCCAGCCCCACAGCGCCGAGACGCCGCCGCCCATGATCACGTGGATCGCCGCCTTCTGGCGGAACATGAAGGCCATGGAGTGGAGGAAGGTCGGCTTGGCCGATGGATCAACGATGTCCAGCCGTCCGCGGGCGGGTTCCTTGATGGTCAGGAAGATCAGCACGCCGAGCAGGGCGCCTGGAATGCCCAGCATCAGAAACGCCGAATGCCAGCCGTACTTGGCGGCGACATAGCCCGCCGCATTGGCGCCGAGGAACGCGCCGACCGGCGCGCCGAGGGCGAAGATGGTCATGGCCATGGCCCGGCGCCCGGCGGGGAAATAGTCCGCAACGATGGAGTTGGCTGGTGGCGTGCCGCCCGCTTCGCCCACGCCGACGCCGATCCGCGCCATCAGGAACTGCATATAGGTCTGGGACAGGCCGCACAGGGTCGTCATGGCCGACCAGGCGATGATGGCCGCCGACAGAATGTTGCGCCGGTTGGAGATGTCCGCGAGCCACGAGATCGGAATGCCTAGCGTGCAGTAGAAAAGCGCCAGCGGCACGCCGGTGAGGAAGGCGATCTGGCCATCGTTCAGGTGCAGGTCGAGGCGCATCTGCTCCATCACCGTGGTCACCACATAGCGGTCGGCGATGTTGATCGCATAGCTGATCATCATGATGATCAGGACGTACCAGCGCAGCGCCACGGAGGACGAGGCGGCCGGCGTCGAAACGCTCGTGGCGGTCATGGGCAGGTCCTCGTCATGTTGCAGCGGCGGTTTGTGATAGCTCAGGGCCCAGCGCCTCGCGCAGGGGATCAAGGTAAGGGTCGAAGTGCTCCCACTGGTCGAGGCCGGAGCGGAAGATCGGCTGGCGCACCTGTTCGGAGCTCGCCGTGCGGACCGCGCGCTCGGTGGCGTGGAACTCGACGCAAGCCGGCTCGAACGGCAGGCCGCAATAGTCGAGGATCCGGCGCACCTGCGTCTCGAGATCGGCCACCACGTCCTCATAGCGCACTCGCAGCGCCCGGCCGGGCAGCACGCGGTCCCAGTGGTCCATCAGGTCGACATAGTCGCGATAGTAGCGCCCGACTTCCTCGAGGCCGTAGGTGAACTCCTGGCCCTCGGCGAACAGTTGCTTGAAGCCGGAGAAGCAGCAGCCCATGGCGCCCCGCCGCGCATCGATGATCTTGGCGTTGGGCAGGATCATGTGGATGAGGCCGATGTGCCGGAAATTGTTCGGCATCTTGTCGATGAAATAGGTCTTGCCAAGCTTGCGATGGATCTTCGTGTCGCGCAGGTACGCCTCACCAAAGGCGGTCAACTTGTCGACCGGAACCTCACTGAGATTGCCCGGATAAACCGGCGCCTCGTCCACCCTCTGACGTCCGTTCAAGCGGTGCGACAGGGCGAGGATGTTGGGCAGCTCCATCGTGCCCTCGACCTGACTATGCGAGGCGAGGATCTGCTCAAGCAGCGTGGACCCCGCCCGGGGCAGGCCGACGATGAAGATCGGGTCGGCGGCGGGACAGCCCGCGCCCGCCTTCGAGGCGAACAGCTCGGGCGTGACAAGCTGCTTCTGCAGTTCGATTTCGGTGTGGATGCGTCGCCAGTCGTATTTCAGCTCATCCCGCTTCAGACGATTGCCGCGCTCGTAGCAGTCGAAGGCCTCGGCGTACTCGCCCGCATCCTCCAGCGCCTTGCCCAGCGCAAAACACAGGTGATACCGGTCGACGAGGCCCGTTGTCGGCGCCGCCTCGAGCCGCCGCATGGCCGCCATCTGCTCTTCCGTGAAGCGATAGGTCTTGAGGTTGGCGAGGCTCCAGTAGGCGTCGCCGAAATCCGCGCGGGTCTGGTAGGCGCGGATGTAGGCGGCGACCGCCTCCGACTGCTGGCCAATGGTCTTGAGGGCGTGGCCGAGGGTCAGGTGAATGGACGGGTTGTTCGGGGTCTCCTTCGCCAGCGCGCGATAGGCGCTGACGGCCTTGTCGAAATTGCCGACGGCGAGGTTCTCGTTGGCGCTGATCAGCTCGAACTGAGGGATGTTCGGGGCCTGCTTACACAGGATGTCCGCCTGCTCCAGCGCCTTCTCGAACTTCTGGCGCTTGTGCAGGATATCGACGAAGTCGACCCGGGCGCTGGTGTTCTCCGGTTCCAGGACCACAGCGGATTCCAGCAGGAACTCGGCCTCGTCATAGGCGTTGAAGGTCTTGCCGATCTCGGCCAGGAACCGCATCCCCTCGACGTGATGGCCGTTCCTCTGCAGGAAGTCGCGGCAAAGGGTCTCGGCCCTGAGATAGCGGCCTTCCTTGATCAGGTTGGCGACGCTGAGCAGTTGCGGGGGCAGGGCGCGCAGGTAGTTGTGCTGGTCGCGGGCGAACTCGGCGGCGGCCGGGTTGCCCATGGCCTGATGCAGGTCCGCCAGCATGCCCCAGCTCGCCACCAGGGCGGCGTTGTTGGAGACCGCGCTCTGATAGGCGGCGAAGGCGCCCGCGCGGTCGCCCAGGTCACGAAGACAGTGCGCACGTTCCTGATGCGCGCGGCCCAGCGTCGGCTCCAGCGCAATGAGGCGGTCGCAGGCGGCGAGGGCCTTGTGAAGATCATGACGATATCGGTAGGCGACGGCGAGGACATACAGCGCCTCGCGATGGTCAGGGTCCGCCTCAAGCACCTCAAGGCAAAGCTCGGCGGCCTGAGAAAACTGAGTGCGTTCAATGAGCTGGCGCGCGCGACCCAGAAGCGCTTCGTGATCGCTCACTGCAGGAGCCGTCTCAGTCAATCGGAAGTCCTTCGGATCTGAAATGCACGCAACACCACGCTATCCCCGCGAGGACGCCGTTCGCCATTGAAAATTCAACGACTGACACGAAAATCTGCTCCGGCGATACGAGATCGCGAACACCTGCCGCATCCGATACGGCAAAAAGAAAAGGGCCCCTCCCGAGCGGAAGGGGCCCCGTTCCGGTAGACTTAGTTCTTGAACGACATCCGGACGCCGATGGTCAGCGGACGCAAGGTCGTGACCCGCTTCACGCCGTCATTGGCGCTCGTGTAGAGCTGCGGACGCTCGTCCGTCAGGTTGTCCACGTAAAGCTCGACCGTCGTGTTGTCCTTGGAGACACCCATGGACGCATTGATCGTCGAGTAGCTCGGCTGCGGGAACGAGGCGTTCACAGGAACCACCACATCGCCCGGTTTCACGGTCACGCCGTTATAGACGATCGGCGTGGTCGCAGCGTAGGCGAGGGTCGGATTGAACGACTGCATCGTGATGCCGCCGCCGGCGATATCCGAGGAGATCGTCTTGCCGACATAATGGAAGCCCCCCGCGACGAAGGCGTGCAGGCTGTTGGGCAGTTCGAACTCATAGCGACCGCGGATATTGCCCTGGAACGTCGGCGCCAGCGCGAGCGAGGAGCCGAGGGGAACGAGGGTCGAGGTCTTGGCGTAGATGTACTTGGTGAGTTCGGAGTCGTTGTACGAGAACCCGCTGTCGATGGTCAGAGCGGGGGTCACGCGCCAGGTCACGTCACCTTCAAAGCCGCGGATGCGCGCATCGGCGAAGTTGGTGGTGAAGGTCTGGTTGGAGATGTTCTGGTCGAACACGGTCATCTGGATGTTGGACCAGTCGATCTGGTAGATGGCGGCGTTGAACTGCAGCGTCCGCTCCAGAAGCGCGAGCTTCCAGCCGATTTCGTAGTTCTTCACCTGGTCCGGAACGTAAGCCTTGAGCTTCGCGCAGGCCGCAACGGCGTCAGGCGTGGACGCCGACGTCGTATTACAGGGCTTGCGGTTGAAGCCGCCCGGACGGAAGCCTTCCGAGTAGGTCGCATAGATCAGCGACCGATCATCCAGCTTGTAGGTCAGGTTGCCCTTCCACAGGGTGCCCGTGTAGCTCGCCGGCGACAGGCCCTTCAGCGTGTCCGCGAGGTTGGTGTAGCTGTAGTATTTCGGTGGCGTGGCCGAGGCGCTGTAGGTGCCGGTGGCCGCATTGTAGACGCCGCGGGCGCCGCCGAAGCTGCCGTTCGACGAACCGGTCATCGACGCGCGCTCGTCATAGTAACGGGCGCCGCCGGTGGCGGTCAGCTTGTTCGGGATCAGGTCATACGACACTTCACCGTAGGCGGCCCACTGACGGTCCTTGCGGGTCACGTCGTTGAAGAAGCCATCGGCCAAAGGACGCACCGCGCCGTTGTGCGCGTTCACGATGGGGTTCGGCGAGCGCAGATAAATGAAGCCCGCGTCCTTCTGCAGGTAGGACCAGTCGGTGTTGTCGTACAGGTTGTTGGAATCATAGAACAACCCGCCGGTGGCGCGCAGGCGATACTCGGACGGGGTCGTCACGCGAAGTTCATGCGTGATGCGCCGGTTCGAGTCGTTGACGTGGTAGCTCTTCTGCGGCGAGTAGCACTTGTTGCCGATATTGCCGTTGTACGCTGCGGTGTAATAGACGCCGCGGTCGCACTCGTAATAGGGCAGATAGACGCCGCTGTTCGAGTAGCCGGCATAGGCGGCCTGCTGCTCCGTCTTCCGGTTCAGGAACGATCCCGTATAGATGGCGCTGAGCATGCCGAAACGGCCGTTCACCGTCCATGTCGCTTCGTTCCAGTCATCCTTCAGCCAGTTGTCGCCGAATTGCTGGACCTTCAGATCACCGACGTCCGGCTGATAGTCGAACACGCCGTTGGTCTTCAGGCTCTGGTTCATGTCCATCAAGTCCACCGACCAGTCGTCGTTGAACTTGTAGGTCAGGCCGATGCGGCCGCCGGTGTAGTGCGCGTCGTTGTAGTTCTTCTTGACGTAAGCGTCGTTGTTGATGATCGCCCTCGACGGTGCGTTGTAGGTGCTGCCCGTGCAGTTCGCGACGCCCTGACAGGACTGGATGGCGCGCAGCACCAGCAGCGGGTTGCCTTCCGGCAGCTTTCCGGCTTCGCCCACATGCCCGTTGAACGGCATCTGGAAGGTGCCGGGGACGTTGCTGATGTAGCCGCCCTGATTGTCGGAGAAGATGGTGAAGCGCACCGCCATCTTGTCTTCGATGATGGGGATGTTCACGAAGGCGTTGACCGCCGAGCTCGGATCTTCCTTCGGACCGCCGGAGTAGCTGGCGTTGAAGCCGGAATGGAAGTCCTTCAGGTCGGGCTTGTTGGTGATGTAGCGGATGGCGCCGCCCATGGCGCTGGCGCCGAAGAGGGTGCCTTGCGGACCCGCCAGCACTTCGACCCGCTGCAGGTCGACGGCGTAGACGTCGAGGTTGCGGCCCGGGACCGAGCTCGGCGCGTCATTCAGATAAAGCGCGACGTTCGGCTGCGAGCCGGCGGTGCCGAGGATCTGCAGGCCGGGGGTGTCGGTGGACAGACCGCGGATGTAGATCGACGAGGTGCCTGGTCCGTGGGACGCTGTGCGCACGTTCGGCAGGAATTCAACCAGCTGCTCGAAATTGGCGACACCGAGCTTGCGAAGCGTTTCGCCGCCCAGGGCCTGGATCGCCAGCGGGATCTTGTTCGCCGATTCTTCGCGGCGGGTCGCCGTCACGACCAGGTCCTGAACCGTCGTCACCGACGAGTCCGCCTTGGGCGCGTCTGCCGCGAAGGCGACGCCTGCGCCAGCCCCGAAGATCGACACGGCGAGCGCCGCTGTCGACAGTGTCCATTTATTTCGCATTCAGTTCCATCCCCCTATTGAAATGACGCATCCGGATCCCAGCCTTTTCCTGGCCAGTTTCGGCATTTGAACGACCCGGAAAGACGTCACGAAACTGCCGATTGGGAGTGAGCGTCTTCACGCTTGGAAGCCCCATCAATTCACGAAATTTGCGGGAGCGGTCAAAAATTTTTACCGATTTTTGACGATACCAAGACGGTTTTCTGACGATCTTTCAGCTAATCTGATGAAATTCATAGATAAAGTGGAAATCGCGCGCGGTTGAGCTACGTCAATGCCGCTCCGGCAAATCGATATTTGGGCGACATGCGGCCACGGTTTGGGCGACGTTGAGCGGCCTCCATCACATTTCCTGATGCGGTGTTGCGATAATTAGGTCTGATTCCGGTCCGTGAATTTGGCGCCGCGCCCGAGGCGGCCGCCGCTTGGGCGAGATCGTGAGTGAAACGCAGCGCCCGGGGCGATTTGCAGGTTGAAATGCCCGGCGATCCGGTTCAATGGCGGCCCAGTTGCGGTCAGGTCGGTCCTGTTCCGCCGCCGCGGCGGAAACATTCTCTCCGATCGCCGTCCGCACGCCTAAGTTAGCCGACCGCCCGAGACAGGGCGGTCCTCGTCGCTCCGGGAAACTCGTCATGAAAACACACGCGCGCGCAGTCGTCATCGGCGGGGGCGTGGTGGGGGTCTCGACCCTCTATCACCTGGCCAAGCTCGGCTTCACCGACAGCGTGCTGCTGGAGCGCAAGGAGCTGACCTCCGGCTCGACCTGGCATGCGGCGGGTCTCCTGCCGCTGTTCAATCTGAGCTATTCGGTCGGGCAACTGCACAAGTATTCCGTCGGCTTCTACCCGACCCTGGAGGCCGAGACGGAGCTGAATGTCGGCTTCCGCAATGTCAGCAACATCCGCCTCGCCCGCACGAAGGACCGGATGGACGAGTACCGCTATTACGCGGGCGTTGCGCGCACCATCGGCGTCGACGTCAACTTCCTCACGCCGGAAGAGGTCAAGGCGATCTGGCCGCTGTGCGAGATCGATGGGGTCATCGGCGCGATCCAGCATCCGGCGGACGGCTATATCCAGCCCGCGGACCTGACCCAGGCCCTGGCGCGGGGCGCGCGGAACCGCGGCGCCACCATCTATCGTCAGACGACGGTGACGGCGATCACTCAACTGCCGAGCGGCGAGTGGAAGGTGACCACCGATCAGGGCGAGATCACCTGCGAGCACGTCGTCTCCTGCACCGGCAACTTCGCCCGGCGGACGGGGGCCATGGTCGGCCTCGACGTGCCGGTGATCCCGGTGGAGCACCAGTACATCGTCACCGAGGCCCATCCGGAGATCCAGGCGCGCAAGGCCGCGGGCCTGCCGGAAATGGGCGTGCTGCGGGAGAGCGACAGCAGCTGGTACATGCGGGAGGAGGCGGGCGGTCTCTTGCTCGGGCCCTACGAGGTCGGCGCGCCGGCCTGCTATGTCGATGGCCCTGATCCGCAGTCGGAGTACGAGCTCTTCCAGGAAGACCTCGACCGTCTCGGCCCCTACATCGAAACCGCCATCGCCCGCGTTCCCGCCTTCGGCGAAGTGGGCGTGAAGAAGGTCTATAACGGCGCCATTGCCTACACGCCGGACGGCAGCCCCATTGTCGGCCCGGCGCCGGGGCTGAAGAACTTCTGGCTGAACGAAGGCCACAGCTTCGGCGTCACCGCTGCAGGCGGCGCAGGCTGGCAGCTCGCCCACTGGATCGTCGACGGCGAGCCGACGCTGGACATGATGGGCGTCGATCCCCGCCGCTTTGGCCCCTATGCGGGGCGCGGGTACCTGAAGGAAAAGAACGAGGAGGCCTACGCCAAGGTCTTCACCGTCCACTACCCGGACGAGGAGCGCACGGCTGCACGGCCCTTGCGCCGCTTCCCCTGCCACGACCGCATGGCGGCGCTGGGCGCGGTGTTCGGCTCTGTCTATGGCTGGGAGCGTCCGGCCTGGTTCGCGCCGAAGGGCTATGCGCTGAGCGAAGCCGATCTCGGCAAGCCTGACGTGCTGCTCAACGAAAACCATCCCGAAGGCGCGCCGGGCGAGCCCGTGCGTGAGAAGTGGAGCTTCCGCCGCTCCAACTACTTCCCGATCGTGGGCGCCGAGTGCCGCCACGTGCATGAGAAGGTCGGCCTTCTCGAGATGAGCGCCTTTGCCAAGTTCGAGGTGACGGGGCCGGGCGCAGAGGGCTGGCTCGACAGCCTCTTCACCAACAAGGTGCCGACCGCCGTCGGCAAGGTCAGCCTGACCTACCTCCTCACCGAAAAGGGCGGGGTGCGAGCCGAGTTCACCGTGTATCGCGAAGCGCCGCAGCGCTTCTACCTCGTCTCCGCTGGCGCGCTGGAGCGGCATGACCACGACTATCTGATCAAGGCCCTGCCCACCGACGGCTCGGTGCGCATCGACAAGATCACGACGGCGCACGGCGTGTTCGTGCTGGCTGGGCCGAAGTCGCGGGAGCTTTTGTCCCGCGTGACGGACGCTGATCTTTCCAACGCCGCTTTCCCGTGGCTGACCGGCCAGACCATCGACATCGGTGCGGCGCAGGTGAAGGCGCTTCGGGTGAACTTCGTCGGCGAGCTCGGCTGGGAAATCCACCACCCGATCGAGATGCAGAACTACATCTTCGACAAGCTGTTCGCGGCGGGCGCTGACCTCGATCTCAAGCCCTTCGGCATCAAGGCGATGGACAGCCTGCGTCTCGAAAAGTCCTACAAGCTGATCCCGCGCGAGCTCTCCATCGAGTACGCGGCGCTGGAGTCGGGCCTGTCGCGCTTCTTGTCGATGAAAAAGCCCTGCGGCTTCCGCGGCAAGGAGGGCCTTCTCGCCTGGCGCGAGCAGGGCTTCGCCAATCAGGCCGTGACGCTGGAAGTGAAGGGCGTGACCGACGCCGACGCCCGCGGGTCCGAGCCGATCTGGCTGGGGGATGAGCTGGTCGGCCGCGCGACCTCCGGCGGCTACGGCTTCCGGGTCGAGAAGTCTCTGGCGCTGGCCATGGTCCGGCCGGACCTTGCGGCGCTGGGGACGGAGCTCGAGATCACCATTCTCGGCGAACGCTACAAATGCGTCGTGATCGCGGACTCGCCGTTCGATCCCGAGAACAACGCGCTGCGGGGCGTGTGATGGGCAAGGGCGCGCCGAGGCCATGACCGCACCGGCGCTTTCGCTCCGCCACGCCCTATTGGCGCTGGCGGTGACCATGGTCTGGGGCACGAACTTCGTGGTGATCAAGGTGGGGCTGGGCCAGCTTCCGCCGCTGACCTTTGCGGCGTTGCGGTTTGCCTTCGCCTTTATCCCAGCTGCCTTCTTTTTGAAGCGGCCGGACGTGCCGATCCGCAATCTTGCGGCCTTTGGCGTGCTGATCGGCCTTGGACAGTTCGGCCTGCTCTATATCGCCCTGCACAGCATGATCCTGCCGGGGCTTGCCTCTCTCGTCATGCAAAGCCAGGTGTTCATCACCATTGGCCTGTCCATGTGGCTGACCAAGGAGCGGCTGCGCGGCTTTCAGTGGACGGCGCTGGCGGTCGGGGCGGCGGGGCTCGCTGTCATCTTCAGCCATATCGACGCGTCGACGACGGTTCTGGGCCTTGGCCTCGTCCTGTGCGCCTCCCTGTGCTGGGCGCTCGGCAACACGGTGCAGAGGGCGACGCCGTCCGCAAACTCGCTTGCCTATGTGGTCTGGGCGAGCGCGTTTTCCGTCCCGCCGCTGGTCCTCGTCGCCTTGGTGATGGAGGGCTGGCCCGCCATGTCCGCAGGCGTCGCCCACGCCAGCGTGACCACCTGGGCGGTGATCTTCTGGCAGTCCTTCGGCAACAGCCTGTTCGGCTACGCCGCCTGGGGCTTTCTGCTGGCGCGGTATCCTGCAGCCACCATCTCGCCCTTCGCCCTTCTGATCCCGGTGTCGGGCATGGCGGCGTCCGCGTTGCTTCTGGGCGAGCCGCTGCCCACGTGGAAGCTCATTGCGGCCGTGCTGATCATCAGCGGCCTCGCCATCAATCTGTTGGGCCCGCGCTTCGCGAAACCGCTTCAGACGAGCTGAAAGAAGATCAGACCCAGCCCCGCCGCCGACACGCCCCAGGCCAGCGAGCGAATGCCGATCAGGCCCAGCACATAGCAGGGCACGTAGGCGACGCGGGCCCAGAAGAACAGCTCCGCCCCCAGCCGGGTCTGATCGTTGCTCTTCCCGACGGCTTGCGCGACCAGCACCAGAATGGCGAAGAGGACGAGGTTTTCCAGCATGTTGCGGTGGGCGCGATAGGCGCGGCCGACCCAGCCGGTGAACTCGGTCTGGCCCTCGCGATTGCCGGCCATGACCGGCACGCCCTTCTGCAGATTGCCGCCCGTGGCCGCCAGCGCCGCCTGGGCCAGAGTCAGGCCTGAGGCCCAGACCAGCAGGGTGAGTTCCGTTGTCATGACTTTCCGCCTCCCAGTTTATTTTGGGCGGAGGCTCTCACGGAACCTGCAGCGTGGGCAAGCTTTGGCGCGCTCAGCGCTCGATGACGAGGTCGCTGGTCGGTTTGGCGCAGCAGATCAGGATCAGGCCCTGATCGATCTCCCGCTGGCGGATCCCGCCCGCCGGGGTCATCTCCACCGTGCCGGAGATGAGCTTGCACTTGCAGGTTCCGCACATGCCCTTGGCGCAGGAGGAGGGCAGGCGAAGCCCCGCTTCACGCGCGGCGTCGAGCACGAACTGGTCGGCGCGGACGGTCACGCTGCGGCGGCTGGTGGAAAAGGTCGCCTGGAAGGTCTGGCCGCTCGCCGCCACGGCCTCTGTCGGCGCACCGGCGCCGGACAGTTCGGCAAAGTCGAAGCTTTCCGAGTGATAGCGGCTCATGTCGAAGCCCGCCGTCTCCAGCATGGTCTTGACGGCGGCCATGTAGGGCGCAGGGCCGCAAGTGAACACCTCACGCTCCAGGAAGTCCGGCGCGATCAGCTTGAGCTTTTCGATATCCAGCCGCCCGCGATAGCCGCCCCAGGTCTCGCCGCCGTGCTTGGGAGTTGAGTCATGCTCGCAGATCGCGGTGACCTTCAGGCATGCGCAGGTGCGCTCCAGCCGTGCGAGCTCATCGCGAAAGATCAGGTCGGCGGGGGAGCGGGCCGAGTGGACAAACGCGATGTCCGCGCCGCTGGCGAGGTCCGCCGCCGCCCGCGTCATGGACATCAGCGGCGTGATCCCGCTTCCCGCTGACAGGAACAGGTATTTGGAGCCTGCCCTGGCCGCGCAGGCGAACTCGCCCATGGGGCCGAGCACTTTCAGCGACATGCCCGACTTGAGGTTCGCGTGCAGCCAGCGCGAGACGGGGCCGCCTTCCACCGCCTTGACCGTGATCGACACCCGGTCGGGGCGGGTGGGGGAGGACGAGATCGTGTAGCAGCGATTGACGGTCTCGCCGTTGATCGAAAGCTCAAGCGTGAGGAACTGGCCCGGCTGATATGAAAAGCGCCGCGCGGGCGCCGCTGCGAAGACAAAGGTCTTCACGTCATGCGTTTCGGCGAAGGCTGCGACGCAGGTGAGAGTGTCGTCCGTCTCCGGTGACCAGAGCGGCGGCTGCGCGTCGGACATGTCGTGGCCTTGTGTCAGAGGTCGGCGGAAAGGCGGCCCAGATACCACTGACAGAACTTTTCGACGAGGCCTTCCGTATAGGGAGAATAGGGGCCGGGCTCATAGGCCGGGCTCTTCACCCCCGAGTGCTGGAGCGCGACGAGGTCGCCGTCCTGCTTGTTGGTCGCCTCCCACACCTCCGTCACGCGATCGAGGTCATAGTCCACACCCTCCACCGCATCCTTGTGCACCAGCCACTTGGTGCGCAGCAGGGTCTCGTTCGGGGTGAGCGGGATGACCGAGAAGGTGACAATGTGGTCGGCCATGAAGTGGTGCCAGGAGTTCGGCTGGGTCCAGAACGAAAGACCGCCCAGCGCCGGGTCGGTGATCTTTCCGAGCAGCTTCTTGCTGGCGGCCTGCGTGCTCAGCGTCTGGCTCTGCCCCGCCCGATCGATGGGCAGGCGCTCGGTGCGGAATCCTGTCACCCGGTCGGCCAGATGTTCCTTCTCCCGGGCGGGCAGGCCTTGCGCCTCCCAACGATCGTGGGAGGCGGTGACGAGCTCCTGATACCGGTCGGCGTCGGCGAGCTGGCCCTGATCCAGCGTCTTGGGCGAGAAGCCGAAACCGTAGGCGAACAGGGGGATGGTCAGCTCCGGATGATTGGCCGCGCAGTGATAGCACTCGCGGTTGTTCTCCATCGTGATCTTCCAGTTGCCGTATTCAATGAGGTCAATCGTCTTGACGATCTTGGCGTTGGGCAGGTCATGCGGCGCGAGATACGGCGTCATCTCGGCGGCGAGGTCGTCAATGTCCTTCGGCGGTTCATCGGCGAGGCAGATGAAGAGGAGGCCGGCGACCGAGCGGATGTGCACGGGCTTCAGTCCCTTGCAGCTCTTGTCGAATTCCTCGCCCATATGGTCGGCGAAGATCAGGTCGCCGTTCAGATTGTAGGTCCAGGCGTGGTAGCGGCAGACGAGGTTGCCGACGACGGCTCTGGGCTGATCGACGAGGCGCGCGCCCCGGTGGCGGCAGACATTGTGGAAGGCCTTGATGGCCATGTCGTCGTCGCGGACGATCAGCACCGACCAGGGGCCGATGTCGACGGTGATCACGTCGCCCGCCTCCGGCACGTCCGGCTCGACCGCCACATAGATCCAGTGCTTGCCGAAGATGGACGCAAGGTCCGTCTCGAAGATGTCGGGGCGGGTGTAGAAGTCACGCTCCAGCCCGTGGCCGGGACGGCGCCGTGCGATCAGATCCTTGAGCGAAGGGGCGGGGGCCTCAGTCATGTCGCATCGCCTTGACGAATGGAGGGAGTGTGAGTCTCGCGAACCTTAGGCCCGGTCAGCCTTGGGCGCTATCTCGATTGCGACGCGCGGGCCTGACAAAGGCGACATCTTGCGGCGCGCTAAAGCCTTGAACCCAAAGGGGGCGAGCAGCAAGTCGTCCCGCGCGTGATGTCGCATTGATACAAGTCAATCGCCGCCTGCTG
>Ga0208617_1000358_pt1 | contig 13578 bp, 20 predicted proteins | sample CryBogCBE06Nov07_FD_184581 | JGI IMG/M metagenome (GOLD analysis project Ga0208617, IMG submission 184581) | Freshwater microbial communities from Crystal Bog, Wisconsin, USA - CBE06Nov07 (SPAdes) (version 2) | ecosystem: Environmental > Aquatic > Freshwater > Lake | place: Crystal Bog...
TAACTAATTTAACGGTTCAATACAATGTAGTAGTGAATCCATCACCGAGTATCGTGTACCCGGGTCCTCGGGTACTCGGGTTTTCAGCTATTTTTCGAGCAATCGAGTACTCGAGTAATTGGGTCGTGGGTCAGCATTCGAGTATCTTAATTTTTTTATATTTTGAGGCAACTGCAAACAAAAAAATATTAAAATTTAAAATCATGCTGAAGCACCAACGTTTATAAATTCAACCACATCATTTATGTTTAATGGAGATACAAATTGAATACTATTAACGCTTAACTCTGTATAGTTTACTGAAGCTATTTGTTTAACTCCATTTACAAATACAAATAATCTAAAAGACCCTATTACATAGGTTGGTGTTGTGTATATTGTTTGAGTAGAACTAGTTACTGTTATTGTAGATTGAACAGTTGATCCACCATAAACAGCAGCATTGATGCCGTTTAACCAAGAAGATGTTATAACTGTACCACTAACAAAATTAGTTGAACTCATTAAATGTTCCTAATAACACTATAAAACAATCTTACCACTACTCTCTTGTAACAGATAGAAACCAGTTTCTATTTCTAAATAATAGAATGTGGATATTTCTGGTTCTGTAACAACACCGTACTTAGTAATAACAACTCCGTATGATGTTATATATACAGGGTAAGCTGGTATATAAGAACCATACAGACTGTTGTATGTAGTACTCATTACACACCCATTAGAACTTGTACAGCAGCCCCAGTACCAGATATAGCAGTTACGTTAACTCTAACCCAACGCCAAGGAGCTATAGTTGTAAAACCATCTGTGGCACTTGTAGTACCAGAAACAGTAATAGTTCCCATTGTTATCCAATTAGAATAAGTTCCGTTAGCAGTAGCATCTTCAATACAAACTTGAACAGCTATTGTTGCAGATACAGAACCTGTACCAGTCACAATAGCTTGAAAAGAACTGTATGGACTTTCTTTGTAGATAGGTGAAGATGCACCAGTTGCTGTAGTTGAATTAACACTACTAAATGCAAAGTAGCGAGGTTGTTCACCACTTTTAATAAATACATCAGACATTTTAAACTCCCATTTTGCTTACATCTAGCACAATGAAAAATGATCCCGTACCTTTAAATACCATATCAATTTCGTGACCAATTAAACCACTAACCCATCCCAAATCAATTTTACTTCTACCTTCTAATGGTAAAACATAAGGTTGATTACGATAGGTTACTAATACTCTAAGACCAGTTTCAACCATAAAGACTGTTGCATCTAATCTAATATTAGTTGGATTACCTGCTAACTTGTTAATATTTATAATATCAAATACAGAATCATTCTCGTTAACAATAGTACCAGTTACTAAGTAGACAGTATTTTTGCCTCCATCACTAACGATGGAAACATTAATACTGTCTTGGGTAGCTTCGTGTACTAACTTAGTGTGCATATTAATTGTACTCAGAACCACATTGGATACTATCAACAAACATAATGTTGGTAGCATTAGTATTTAATGCGTAACCAGCAGCAGCGTTAAGAGCAACCATAGGCATGATGTTATCAAAAGCACCTGCATAAGGAAGTATAGGAGAAATAGAAGAAGTCATAGAAGCATTGGTAACAGCAAAAGAATTACCAGAAGTTGCAGTGCCTCCAGCAGCTAATGCAGTAGTACCATCTTGTCCAATAGACAAAACTTGTTTACCGTTAACACCAAAGAAGAAACGACCTTTACCGTCATACCAAAAAGACAAATCAAGCCAATGGTTAACTTCGTTTGTAAATGTTGTATAACCTGTTCCACCAATGTGTGTGATGTAAGGAGCATACAAAGAACTGCTTTGTGTTTGGCAATACAGTTGAGCATAAGGACTGCTTCCGTTAGCACCAGTAGCACGAACTAAAGGAGCTTGTGCGTAACCAGAACCTGCTGTACCAACAGTAATACTTGTGTATTTGTTAGAGCTACCAGCAGTAGTTAGTGTACCAACTGTAGAACTGGTGTCTCCATAAATACCACTTGGTTTAGCCAAATCAGCTACGTTATTAATAGTAGTGGTAACAGTAGATCCTGTTAAACCAGTGTTTTTAATAACAAGTTTAAGAGCTGTACTACCAGCAGATTTTTCTAAGTAAACACCATTAGTAATAGTACCAGTAGTATCAGATACATCAAACAAACCATAACGAGACACAGTAGTGCTATCTGATAAGAAAGTAGAGTTGTGTGCTACTTGAACATTAAACCACATTTGATTACCAGGAATCAATTGAATTGCTTGACCAGTAGAACTATTACCGTTAAAAGCAATTGCGGCTTTACCACCAGATGCAGTAGTTACAGCAAGAGAAACAATACCTGCATTAAAACCAGTAAGACCTGTACCAGCACCAATAGTGGCAGTTGTATTAGTTACTGTGTAAAAACCAGCAACATAAGGATTCATTTCAGAAGTGACTACACTTGACTGAGTTGGGTTTGGAACATTAGGGAAAGTAGCAAGAACGCTGTTAGTCTTATTGACATAAGTACTAATACCAGCGGGGAAACGGGTTGGATTTGCCATTTAAAAACTCCTTTGACGTTGTTTAGAATAACAACGCTGTATTTCTACAGCGTCATTGGATGATTGTATTCTACACTAAGATTACATTTTCTTTTTCATCATTTTCTTTTTTGCTGCTGGTTTCATTGTAGAAGCCATCTTTTTTGCAGCAGCCATTTTCTTTACAGAACCTTCACCAGCTTGTTTAGTCATGCTTGGTTCAGGACGCTTACCCTTCATTTTAGACATTTCATAAGCCATTTTATAAACTCCATTAAATTAAAGAAACCCCCCAGTAAAGGGGGGATAAAGTTACTAATAACAATCAAGGACCGTTAACGCCCCATACTGCACGAGGATCAGACCATCCAAAAGAATAACGCTCATAGCCTTTGGCTTTAACGTTCATCGTATCAAAATCATTGTCTTGATCGAATGTAATGGCATGACGCTCGTAGTACTTCATACCAGTTCCACCAGGAATGGTGTTACGGATAAACCAAGCGTGTGGGCTTGTGAAGTAGTGGTTTACTTTGAATCCACCAGGCAAGTAGTTACCAGACTTAATGACGTTAATGTCATTGTTGGCATTACCTGTTTGGTAGCTAGAGTGAAGAATACGTTGAGCATTAAACACTTCTTGACGAGCAATGTGAAGATCTTTAGGTTGAATAGCAACTAACAAACCACGGTCGTTTTGTAAACCCATGATTGCAATCACTGCATCTTCTAAAGCTGCTTCAGACAAGTCAACGTCAACAGTAGGCTTGTTAGCAAACGTACCACCAGTAGTATTTGGGTGAGCTGTAGAGCACAAAGGTACACCATCACCACCTAAATAAGTACTGTTAAAAGCACGGTTGTAAACGTTAGCTCCAACGTTTTCTTTAGTTTGTCTAAAAGACATAGCTAAAGCAGCAGCACGTTTCTTAGATACTTGCTCATACAAGTTGTCGTCCATTTCTTCTTTAGTCACTATGTAACCCATTGCGTAAGCAACGTGTGTATAGCGAGTAATAAAGCCTTGGATTTCAGAGTCGTATTGAACTCCAGCACCTTGTTCTTTTACAGGAACAAGACCGAAGCCAGTTAACTCAACATCTTCTTCATAGTTTTGATTGGATGTGTCTTTATCAAAAAGAGCTGTGTACTCTTCTGGATGCTCATTGTAGGTTTGACCCCACCAAGCTTTGACACCAGGCCATAGTGCTTTGGGATGGGAACCTGTGGTAATTACACCTGCCATTTTATTTCTCCTATTTAATTAATTAGATTAAGCTGTACCTTGGGCTTGCTTAAAGAATGCTTTGTTTAGAACAATATTTACTTTAGCATAAGAACCAGCGGCATTATCTGAACGTTGAGCAAATCCAATAACTGTGAATGGTAATCCTAAAGAACCACTTGTACCCAATGCGGTAACAGTAGAAGCTTTAAGAGTCAAACTAGATTGGGGTGAAGACTGTGACAAAGAGTCAGCAGCAGTGTAGTTACCACCAGCATTTTTAAATACGTCTGCTAAAGCATAAGTATCAGCTTGGATTTCATACACAACATTAGGATCTGTCACTACGTAAACATAGCGAAGACCAGCAGATTGTGGAATGTAAAGTTTACCAAGGTCAATGTCAACACCTTGTAAGCTAACACCAGGATCAGCAGGACGAATAGAAACAATAACACCAAGAGGCTCAGTGCTATCAGCGGTCATTTTAGTAATGTAAGCAACACCGTTTGTATCAGAACCACCAGCGTATGTTACTAAGTCACCAATAGCGTAGGTGTTAGTAGCATCGTTAGCAATTGCAAACAATTGGCCTTGCTCGTTGAATGGTGCGCCAGTTACAGTTCCAACTGGAGACAGACCACGAGGGCGGGAAACGTTAGCCATTTAAGACTCCTTTAAATTAATTGTTAAGTTTTATTCCACCTGTAGGTACATAGAATGCTGGATTTTCTCCAGTAATCTTACCTCTACGAATAGAAGAATCAATCGTATTATTTTTAGCTTGAAGTTCGGCTTGATCTTCCTCATACCATTCTTGCCTAATCTTCATAAGGTATCCGTATTGTTCTGTGCCTTCAGCACGAGGATTTACAAGATACCTAATTCTTTCTCCGAGGTCACCATTACGGCTAACTACGTTTTCACTCACACCACCTACTTCGGTAGGGGCTACAAATTCATACCCATTATCTAATGCTTCTTGGATTCTACCTCCTACGTCTGTAAAGACATGTAAGTGGTATCCTTCAATTTGTTGTCTAACACTTATCTTGGCTTCTGTGCCATTAAAAGTGTTGCGTCTTTTACGAGTTCTACCATCTGTAGCAGGAGTAGGAGCTTCTATTGCTGCTTTTCTTTCTTCCAACTTCTCTACTAGACGATCACGTTTTTCAAACTCATTTAGTGCTCTTGGCATATCTATTTCCTTTCTAAGTTTACTTTAAATTAAGACCAATCAAAATCAGCTACATACTGTTCACGGGTCATAAGCTTTTGTTTTACAAACCGATCACAAGCTGCTTTTGCTTCAGCAGGAAGATTATCATACGATTGAGCATTACTGCCGCTTGTGCGACTTTGCCTACCCGATCCAGACTCTACTCTACTGCTAGGACTTTTCTTTGCACCAAACTTATTAGGAAACTCTTCTGCTAACACTTCATCAAGCTTGTCTAAAAAAGGTTGTCCTTTAAGACTTGGAAACTCTAGTCGAATGCTTTCACCTAATCCGTTTGCAACACTTGTCATTCTTTTATCTTCACCAAACCACTTGTTACTATCTAACCAAGTTTGTAACTCAGGTTCAATAGTAGGTGTAGGTGAAGTTGCAGGAACTCTATCTGCATCTTTAACGGCTTGTTTAGCTTCTACTAGTTCTTCCTTAGCTTGATCTAAGGCATCATCTAGAGCGTTAACTTTCTTTCCATCCCCATCACTAATAGCTTGGGCACGGCTTTCTTTAATTTCTTCAATGCGTCTCTCGTAATCTTGAGCTTTGCGTTCAAAAGCTTCTTTTTGAAACTTCTTAAACTCTTCCGCTGCTAGTTTAAATTCTTGTAGTTGTTGTTTAGTGCTTTGTAAATCTTTTACAAGGTTTTCGTTGTTCTTTCTAAGAATAGGAAGAATCTCACGACCTCTCTTTACAAACACATCTGCATCAACCCAATCAGCTTCATTACCACGAAAACGTTCTTTTGGAACCCATCCTTGGGATTCAGCCTCATGAAAAATTTCTGCGGCTAGTTCATTGTTACTAGTAACATTTGCATCATCGCTCATATCTTACTCCTATCTTTGTTTAAGTGTCAACTTAAGTTTTAGCTAAATAAGGATCTACCAAGTCTACATCAGCATCCAAGGTTCCCGTAATGTCTTTGTCATTAATCATTCTGTACTGAAGCCCATCTTTGCCTAAATACAACAGTCCAGCGTATTTAGCAAATATAATCTTATCCCCAACTTTACACCAAGGTGCAGGTTCATCGGCAAAGCATTGGTCACCCATTGCTATAACAATACCAGTTGTATTGCCCATTTGTTCTCGTGTTTCAGTAGTCTCAGTAGTTAAAATAATTCCACCTTTGGATACTTTTTTAACTTCCTGGGGCTTTACAAGAACTCGCCAACCTACGGGATTAATTCCAGAATCATTGCTCATTTATAACCTCTTTCTTGTTTATAGACTCGTATAAATCTTCATACTCTATGTTAAGGATAATTGCGATTGCTCGACATCTACCTTTAACTTCTTCTTGATCGTCATAAGAATTGTTAACCAATCCTTCTTTCATCATTTCCCTATCGTTAGTTAACATCTTCATCAGACGTTTAGTAACTGGGTGTTGTTTCCACTCTTCGAAATTACCTGGGCTTACTGTTTCCATTTTCTCTCCTTACTAAAAAACTTTTACTGAGGTAATTGGGGCATCTCCTGTTGTTGAGGCTGTCCCATACCTTGTTGACCACCCATAAGATTACTTACCATGTCATCTCCAGGGGAATCTTTACCGTGTCTCATCATTGTGTCGTACACACTATTCATTGTGCTTATTGCAGTTAACAAACCTTCTCTACGTTCTCTTTGTAAACCAATTTGCATATTAATTTCTTGTATACGCATCTTCTCACCCTCAGTAGCAATACCAATCTTAATGGCTTCTGCTTCTGCTTGTAGTTTTTGAATCTGAGCTTGGTTAAGTTCTGCTTCAGACATAAGTTTAAGCAAAGCCATTTTCATTTCTAATTGGTCAGAAGCTTGTTTAGCTTGTATCTTAAGCTGTTCAATTTGTAACTTAGGGTTAACTGGTGGGGGTACAGCGTTAGGTCCTTTAGGATCTGGCAATACTTTTTCAATATTTGTAATCTTCATAGCTCTTAAGAATGTACGTTCTACTTCATAACGGTTATACAAACCAGGAGTAGCAGCCACTCTTGAAGCTATACCCATAGCTTGATTTAATCTTTGTGTATCAGATGTAATACTTGGGTCAGCAGTTGGGCATACATCTGTTACAGGACCCTCATAATCATCAATTAAAATAATACCTGCATTTGTGGCATTAGATACGTAATGTGTGTTTTCAGAAATAAATATTTGGTTAAGTCTATATAACTTACGAAACTCTTGTTTAAGACTACGATGAGTACGTTTAAAGATACCGTTAAATATCTTCATACCTTGTTCAGCCATAGTACGAGTAGTTTCAGCAGGAGTATTTTGACCAGGGTTTTGACCTGTCATAACGTCTACAGCACCACCAATACGTTCTCCATAGTTAATCAAAAGATTAAGAAGAGTAAACATAACTTGAGAAGGTTCACGTACTGGTAAAGGAACAATACCTTTTCTTAAATCATCTCCAGTGGTGTCTACGTGTTTCCACTCCATTGGATTAAAACTATAGTTACCACCACGGAGTTTAATACCACGACTTAAGAATCCACCAGCAGTGTTAGCTAAAGTACCAGCATCAATAAGCTGGTTCATAATGGTGTTGATTGATTCGTTAAGTGGTCCAAGCAACACACCAAAACCTAAGTCATAGAAACCACCATCGGGTGATGGAATGAATGGATACTTAGTAAAATACTGTTCAGCTTTAATACTTAAGATTACATTTTTACTATTTCTTTCTACATCTTTTTCGGTGTATCTAGCAACAATCCTAGCAACCTTTTTAGTGTCTCTACGAACATAGACAATATAAGGTTCAGCGTAACCGTCATCATCAAGATCAATAAAACAATGCTGTTCAAGAATCTCATAAGGAGTACTTCCATCTGTAGGCTCTGGTGGCATTAAGCCTTGAGCTTTGTCCTGTAAGTTTTGTAAACCCTGTCCCATTGAAAGAACAGAATCTTGTTGAGGACGACCATCAGATATTTCTAACCACAATCCACGAGCTACTCGCTCATAGATGTCGTTCTTATTCATTGGTAAAATATGGGTAACCCTAGGAGCACTTTCTAAACTTTTAGTCCAATAATTAACCACCAAATCTTTAGCTAATACGTTTTCACTAATGTTGTGTTTTTTAATTGGATCATGATAAGTCTTTTTAAAAGCACAACCAATAATAGGTTGTGTAATTAAAACTTTATCCATCTCTGATTCCCAGTCTTCATCTTCTTCAAAGATTTGGTAACTCATATGTTGTTCTACTCGTGTAGCTCTCATGCTACGTAGACCGTCTTTATCTTCTCCAACTATCCTACATTTAACAGGTAAATCACTGTCAATAAGAACAGGATAACTACGTGCATGATATTGCAATGCAGCAATGGTAATTAAAGGGAACTTAACGTTACTGGCATTAGCCCAAGGAAAGTTTTTAGTCTCAGCTATTTGTAAAGCTAGTTTTAAAGACGCTTCTGTTCTTTTTTCCCAAACACTTCTAGATTGCAAGTCATTATCAAAGTCTTTGACAACTTGCATTCCAATAGTTTTTAGATCTTCTTCACAAAGAAGGTTAGCAATATTAGCCTCATACATGAGGTCGTTAATATCAAATTTGTCTTTTAGGTTCATATATTTTAATACCCACAAACAATAGAACGACCTTGGTCTGCTCCTATATTACTTTCTTGAATAAAAGCCTCGTACTCTTCTTCTTGGATTTCTTTTTCGGTTGGAGCTTCCCACATCCTATCAAGCATCAATCCCAAATAAGCCCAAGCATCAACTTGGTCATCATGCTTGTCTCTAGGAAATCTAAGTAGCTCATCCTCAAAGCCTTGATACCAATCTGCGTCTTTATCAAACTTACAAGCCCCACTTCTCATACGAGCTTGAATACTTCTAGCACGGGTAAGTTTATCACCGCTTGGTTTTAATAAAACAGTACTAATAAACTCATTGCGCTTAAGCATTGCCTCATTGAGATAGGGTCCTATAGCTTTTTGAATAGTACCTTGCTCCAGTCCAAAGAGTACGGGCTTATATACCTTTTGAATCATCAGTATTGTATCCACAATTTCTAAAGCGTCCATACGCTCTTTGATTACGTGTTTACAGTATAGCTTACCCTCATCATCCATACCACCTACCACAAAAGCAGAGTAATCTGCCTTTTGAGATTGAGATACAGCTAAATCACAAGTAGCGTAATATACCAGGTTCTTTTTATGATCTTCTGGTTTAAAAGGTATAAAGTCTGATTTCTTAAAAAAAGTACTTGTAATATCTAATGGGATATTAAGCATCTCCTGAGAGTAAACATCAGCTAATCCCTGACGTACATAGTCATCTTTTTGCATTCTAAACTCTTCAGCAGACTTCATTTCAGGCCAAAGCAATTGTTTAAAGTCATCTGTATGGGCACGGTACTTAACAGACTTCCAAGGCAATTTGTTTAGTGCATATTCTTTTAGATCTTCTTTTACTAAACTTTTAATGCCCCTATGAGAACCCAATTGAGAAGCTGGCATAAGGTTTTCTAATAAACTGTCTAAGTGTAGTATTGTTCCCACAATCCTAATTTTACCTGTTGAAGATATACAAGGAACCAAAGCACCATAGAACCATCTTTTAAATTTCATCCTACGGTCTTTGTTCATTACAATCTCGTCATTTTCCATATCATCACCAATGATAAGGTCAGGTCTGAGGTTGGCCCATTTAAGTCCCCGTAGCTTTTGTTCACTGCCTTTAGCCTGTATTCGGAAGGTATGGTTGTCTTCCATTTCAACTATAAGATCATCTTCTGTATCTTTAGCAAACCCTTTGATTCCAAAAAGGGATCTTAAATCATCATTGTCTAACAGTTCTTTTTTAATATCCCCAAGAAACTGAACAGCTTGGGTTACAGTATCTGAGACTATAAGAACGTACCTAGACTCTCTAAACAAGACAGATGCCAGTGTATAGGCATGGGTTACAGCCGTAGATTTAGCGTGATACCTAGGAGCTGCAATTGCAACTTGTTTGCTGTTACTAGTAACAAGGTTCCATATTTCTTTATGAAACTCTGGGGTAGCAGCAGGTTTATCAAAGTTCTTTCTAAGAACGGAATTAACAAACCCTTCCATTACCTCAGCATTAAGCTTGCTCATCTAACAATTTCAGCCATTTGAACATCAACTATATTGGTTTCATCTTTAATAGTCTTGCTGTTCATACTAGCAAATTTAGCAAACTCTTCACTAAGCTTTATAAGTCTGTCGTCTATAGTTCGTTCTATTTCTTCTTTTATAGGGTTTTGTCGTGATTTTTCTTGCTTGGTCATAAGTTCTGTCGTGATCTTTAGAGCTACATGGGCTTTGACTGGTACACGTACAATCTCCCCAGTCTTTTGGTCAAACTGAGCATCACCTAGATCTAACCTGTCTTCTACAGTTTTTAAAGCTTTGTCTACAACCCTTTTAACATTAGAATCCATTTGTTGTATATCTTCAGACTGTAACTGAAGACAATACTCTTTAAACCAATCTGTGTACTTCCATATCTTAAGAGTCTGTAAGGGTATACCCGTAACTATAGCTGTCTGGGACATATTGCCCAACATAAGGTAAGTACTAACAGCTTGGAGCTTTTGGTTTTGAGTCCAATGGGCTTTCTTAAACCTACTGTTTTTAGATTTACCTCTTTGCATATTATTTCTTTCTACTAACGTTTTTTAGCTGTCTTAGCTGATTGTTTAAATGCTTTGGCTGTAGGAGCACCTTTAGTTCCAGGTGTTCTCATCTTCTCACCAGAACCTTTGGCTATACGTTTCTTCTTGGCATTGATATTGGCATATAAGCCTTTTGGATTAGTTCCTGTAGATATTGGCATATCAACACTTCCATTTCTTAAGAGCTTTATTAATTCTAGAATTAGGATCTTTGGCTTTAGCTGTTCCAGTTAGTTTCTTTTTCATACCACCCATACGGGCACAGAATGAATCTTTCCTAGAACCACCTTCAGGTTGAGGAGCTTTAAGATTATGTCCTTGAGCTTTAGCAGATGCTCTACCTTTAGCATTAAGACCTCCTGATGGAGACTTACCTTCTTTACGTTGCCATGCTGGTGATTTAGCCATAGTACCTCCTTAGATGGTTTGAAATATATCATACTTTTTACAATGTGATACAAATAAAATATATTTTCAATATTTCTTAGAAATGAATACTTTAGTGGACTTGACAAGGTTTTAGTGTTTACAGGATACTAGCCCCATCTTTTTCTTTTTTACTCTTTTTTCTTTTTCGGTCATATATATAAATAACAGCATGTTTATAGCGAGTCTATGTATAGACGAGATATTAAACATATATGCCTTATCAGGTGTACATATTCTAAGTAACCCCCCTTTGTTTAAAACTACACAGAATTTTTATATTGTGTAATAAATCTCATCAGTTAAATAATATATTTCCCCCTACCTACCCCCTAGCAATATACTTATCCACAGGTTATCCACATATTACTTTAGTACTATATTACAAACAATATATCAATCAATGACTTACAGTTACTGCCCACAGTTTGTTATTACATAGTTTAAATACCTCTATTGCCCACTGAGAAGTGTTATCACTAACCGTTTGATGTCCACCATCTAAGACAATCATAAACCTCTCACAGGGCCTTACATGGTGCTCGTCACTCGTCAACCTACACAGTTGTACTCTCACAAAAATCTAATAGTGAGGCTACCGCTTGGTATTATTTGCTGAACTATTAGATAACGATTGACATTATGTATTGCCTACTATTGTTCCTATATTATTTTTCGATTTTTGTTATCTCTCCGATTTCTTTGTTTGTTCCATCTCCGTCTGACAGTTCGTATCCTCGTTCCTCAACAGTGCTCCGTGATTAACCATGGTACTTTGGTACTCAATTTGTAAAGACGAATTTTCTATTGTTACCAGTAACTTTTGTAGCTGTTTGATGTCGCCTCGATAACGCTGTTCGTTGTGTACCACAACCCGTAGGTAACAATACAAAATCCCGACCTACGGTCGCTACGGTCTTGACAAATCGAGGCTCCCCAAAGTTCCCTGCTTTATCACGGCAGCATAGGGCAGTCGATGATATTAAACTTTTGGAGTACGTTATGCAATTATCCTTTCATTCCCTCTTAGCTTCAGCTCAGGAAGTTGACTTCTTCACAGACATCATTTTAGAGACAGGCTTGCCTGGCGATCTAGAACACAGCACTCTAGCTTCGCTAGAGACTGTGCCTGAAGAAGTACTTACTGCGGAAGAAGAAGCTGCTATTGAAGAGCAATGTGAGATCGAAATGGCTTATGACGAAGAGAATCTTCAATTCGAGTACTCTGTAGTAATCACAGACCACACAAACAACACTGTCGAACAAGACTGGGGTACTTGGGAAGACTGTAAAAGATTTGTAGAAATCTACCAACGCCTCATGTTCGGACATCGTTTCGACGCACGATTCTTCCACGTTTTAGATGATAACGAGTACGCTTCTGTACAGTTCTTTCCTACACCTTCTGATCCTACTGGCTATACCACGCTCATAACACCTAGACGCTACTAATCTACCACCCGCTTCGGCGGGTTTTTTTTCTACTCCGCTACTGTTACTAAGAACATCTACTCTTTCGATATATCCAACTCCAATAACCTTCGCATTATCAACTTTAGTTGTATTACCAGTGCAGCTTCATCTCCTAAACTATCTCATAGCGTTGATCAAAATTACTTCTAAAGCTGTCACAGAACTAACTCTTCTACGCTTGCCCGCCCGTCTGTTGTATACGCTGCTTGTGTGGGGGCACTGTCCTACGCCAGAACCCGCAAGCGGAACCTGTCATAGGCCATGCACCAAGGCTGACAGTGTTGGTGTGTGGGGGCGGGCGCACTTCGTTTTGTTGGTTCGAGGCTTTCGTCCCCCCTCTTGGGCGAGGGGAACGAAACCCCCTCACTTTATCAACAAAACAAGGAGTTAGTTATGTCACAGCAAAGCAATTTCGATTTCAACGCTTTCAATAATTTAGTAGAGCACAAACCTGCTGGTTTGCAAATCTTCTTAGCTCAACAGTTGCTCTCAAACGCTCTGTGGTCTATGGAGAAGTATGACAACGTCAGACAAACCGAAGTCAGAGATCTCTTCAATGCGATCAAGTCTCTTCGTGTTACGCTAAAAGCAGACGCTGTAGCTCGTAACTAAGTTGCTCTAAGGTAGTAGTTAACTCTACTACCTTTTTTTATTTCATAACTGGAGTTCTTCATGCGTAAATTCAAATTTCTTTATACCACATTTTTCTTGGTACAAGCGTTGCTTATGTTGTTAGCTTACGTTATCGCAAACAATCCTGTCGATGCACACAACTGTTCTTTAGCAGCTTGTGTATCTTTCATAGGCGCAGTAATCTTTTACTTTATGGAAACAATAGAATGATTCATCACATAGCTATCACTCACAAACAATCAGCAGTTATACGTACAGGAGACTGTGGTATTACAGATATCGAATGGGAACATGGATGTAGGTCTATACAACTTAGCTATAAACAAGAGTCTATAGCGTATCAATACGTCAAGGCTTTAGGCTATGACGTACTTACC
>Ga0208617_1000364_pt1 | contig 13398 bp, 10 predicted proteins | sample CryBogCBE06Nov07_FD_184581 | JGI IMG/M metagenome (GOLD analysis project Ga0208617, IMG submission 184581) | Freshwater microbial communities from Crystal Bog, Wisconsin, USA - CBE06Nov07 (SPAdes) (version 2) | ecosystem: Environmental > Aquatic > Freshwater > Lake | place: Crystal Bog...
ACCTTTGAGCCCGGAAGATCAAGACCAAGAAACGCCTCGAGGTTCTTCTCGACGGCGACCCGTCCAACGTTCAGCCAGATCGGCCTGGGCAGGTTCCGAAGCGCCTCCGGAACTTCATCCTCCGACCTCGGCCGAAAAAGGTCCGTGTCCACGCCGCGCGACCAGGGCGAGAGGTTGCGGAAGCCCCTCTTTTCGAGCTCCTGCCGAAAGCTTTCCGTTGCGACCATGATGCGGCCGGAAGGATTGTGGAACCACCGCATGAACGCGTAGCCAACGGCCGTCGGCACCGGCAGGCGGGCCGAAACGTATTCGGGAAAGCGCGTATGATAGCTCGTGGTGAACGGAAGTTTCCACTCCAGACAGATCCGCCGTGCGGCAAGACCCACTGCGCCTTCGGTCGCAATATGGATGGCTTCCGGTTCAAACGCCTTGAACCTCTCCTGAATATCCTCGTAGGCGTTCAGCGCCCATCGAATTTCCGGGTAGGTCGGCATGGGGATCGTTTTGAACTGGTCTGGGGAGATGACTTCGACCTCATGCCCCATGGCGCGACACTCGGCGATTGTGCGAGCCAGGGTCCTGACGACGCCATTGACCTGAGGCTCCCACGCGTCCGTCGCCAAAAGGATGCGCATCAGGCTGCGCTCGGGTCTGCGCCAGAAGGCGACGCGCTCTGGCCCGTCCATGTGATCAGCTCAAACCGACCATCGAAGTGCTCGACCAGAGCCGTGCAGCTCTCCACCCAGTCCCCATCGTTCAGGTACTCGATGTCGCCGATCATGCGCATTTCGGCCTTGTGAATATGGCCACAGATGACGCCGTCGACGCCGCGACGCCGAGCCTCATCGGCCACTGCCGCTTCGAAATTCTCAATGAATTGCAAGGCGTTCTTCACCTTCACCTTCACGAAGGCCGACAGGCTCCAATATCCGAAGCCCATACGGCGTCGGATAAGATTCCATGACGTATTCAGGCTCAGAAGCGCCCTATAGGCGAAGTCCCCGAGAAAGGCGAGCCATTTCGCGTGATGGATGACGCCGTCAAATTCGTCTCCATGGGTGACCAGATAGCGCCGGCCGCTGGCGCTTTCAAAAATGGCGTCACGTGCAACAACCACTCCGCCGAAATGGACGCCGCAAAAATCTCTCACTCGATCATCATGGTTCCCGGGAATGTAGACCACGTGAACGCCTTTTCGCGCCAACCGCAGCACCTTCTGCACCACATCATTGTGAGACTGCGGCCAGAACCATCCGCTCTTCATCTTCCATCCGTCGATAATGTCGCCGACGAGATAAAGTCTTTCGCACTCCATGCCTCGGATGAAGTCGAGCAACAGATCGGCCTGACAACCACGCGTTCCGAGGTGAATATCCGACAGAAATACCGTCCGAAAATGACGGGTCTTGGGTCCGGCTTCTGCAATTCCTGGGGCGGCCATGCGCCGGGCGCCTTTTTGCTTCGAATCTTCGCCACAAGATCTCAAGGCGAACGCGTCGCCTAGCGGTATTTGGTGACGACCTTGTGACGACCTGGCGCGATTTCGTCGTTGTCGAGAACGCTGCATCTCGCAACCTGTCGAGAAAACCCATATGTACAAAGGGTTTTCGAAAGCACATCGCCTTACAGTGACCTTGACATGCCTACGACCTCTATTCCCAGCGATGCGCCTGAACCTGACAAGCGGCAAGCCGCCGACAGCCCGAAATCGCGTCGAACGCGGGCGCGCATCCTGGAAACAGCGATGCGTCTCTTCGCCGAAATCGGTTACGCGGCCGCGACCAACCCCAGGATCGCATCAGAGGTTGGATTGACCCGGGGCGCGATGCTCTATCATTTCCCAACGCGCGAAAGTCTTGTCGAAGCTGCGGTCAGTTACATCCAAGCCGCACGTGGGCGCCTGTTCGAAGATGCTGTCTCATCGGCGCCCCACGGAGCGGACCGAACGGACCATGCGATCGACAGTTACTGGCGGCTGTTGGGTGAAGCGCCATTTGTCGCATTCGCCGAACTGGAGGCTGCAGCGCGCACCGATGCAGACTTGCGCAAACGTCTGGAGCCTGCTCAGGACGCCTTCGACCGGGCACAGGTGGGCGAGCATCTGTTCGACCTTGTCCAGGCCGGTGAGGGGCCGCGGTTTCAAGCAAGCCGCGACCTTGCCCGCTTCATGCTGGAGGGCTTGGCCCGAGCGCGGATGGCCTACGACGCCGACGGTCGCACTGAGCGACTTTTGCAGATCGCCAAGCGCGCCGCGCGTATGCTCAACCGAAAGGGAGGCGGTCACGACCTTTGGGAGGAGCTTTAGGGACAGGCCCGCCCATCACCTCATCTTAACCGAGGGCCGCCCCATTGGTCTTCGCGATCTGGGCTAGTCTAAACGCACTGGGTTTCAGGGTGCGTTTGAAGGTTTTCCGATCAACCGAGACAATTCCAAACTTCGGCCTGTATCCCTCGAGCCACTCGAAGTTGTCCATCAGGCTCCAATGGATGTAGCCGCGAACATCAATTCCGTCGGCGATGCAGTTGCGCAGGCCCTTCAAGGCAGCTTCAGTGTAGCGAATGCGTTCCGCATCATCTTCGGTGCCTATTCCGTTTTCTGTCACAATGATCGGGCAGCCAGTCTCTCGCGCCGCCTCTCGCACACAGGCCGCGAGCGACTGTGGCCAGTATTCATAGCGCATTTGCAGAACGCGTTCCGTGGGCGGCAAGGCGCCGTTCGGACCCACGCGCGTTCGCGTATAGGTCTGAACGCCCACGAAATCATCACCGCGCACAGCTTCATAAAACGGCGTCCGGGATTCTGCGTAGATGTGCTTGTAAAGCGCATCGCCGCCCGGGCCGGCGGTCAGCTCCGTGAGGGCGAGGGTCAGACCGACAGGAATGTCACCTCTGCTGGCCTTGATGGCGGCCTTGGCCAGCTTGTGACCAGCAATCATGCCATCACGGGTCTTCAAGGGATCACCCAGTCCAAAGCCCGACCACTTCGTCGACCCGACTGATTTTGCCGCCAGGAGCGCGAGAAGCTCCTCCCCGGGGATGGGTTTGTCCCCGCGCAGGCCATAAGCCTCAACCGGGCCGTTCGGCTCATTGATCGTGCAGACGCTGTCGAGGACATCGCCGAGCTGGCGGGTCAGCTTGTCCGCATAGGCGGCAAATCGCGAAGGGGCCGACGGCTCCATCCACCCACCTGACGCCGCCAGCCATTTCGGTGATGTGAAGTGATGGAATGTGGCCATTGGCTTCAGGCCCGCCTTGCGGCAGGCCTCAGTCATTCGCTTGTAATGATCAATCTCCGCCTGAGAATAGAAGCCTGGCTCCGGCTCGATCCTCGCCCATTCGATCGAATAGCGATAGGTCGACAGGCCGAGCCCGGCGACGATGTCGATGTCCTCCTGATAGCGATGATAGCTGTCGCACGTATCGCCGGACGGCTCCGAAAAGGGCGATCCCTTCAGGTGCTCAAGCACCCAGAAGTCCGAATTCAGATTATTCCCTTCGATCTGGTGCGCCGCGGTGGCGACTCCCCACTGAAATCCCTTTGGAAAGGTCGCGCTGCTGGTTTTGGCCAGGCCCCGCGTGGCGACGCCCAGCCCCGCCGCGAGAGTGGCCGCTCCGAATTGTCTTCGATCCATGTGCTTCCCCGCCGTTTCGAAATTCTGTTGTCGTTGATGCAGCAAGTGTTGGCCGGGATAAAAAGTCTTGCAAGTGGGATTGCGCCTATGACGTGACGTCAGACTTGGCGAACCGTGTGCCGAAGGGCAGACTCCGCCTCAGATCAAAGGCTGGAGTTCGCTCTCGTGCTGCACACGCCCCCTCGCGCCTGTATCATTGGCGCCGGCTGTTCCGGTTTCACAACGGCCAAGCGCCTGAAGGACATCGGCGTCCCTTTCGACGTCTTCGAACTTTCGGACGATATCGGCGGCAACTGGTATTTCAACAACCCGAACGGTCTATCAGCGTGCTACCAGAGCCTCCACATCGACACGTCCAAGTGGAGACTGGCCTTCGAGGACTTTCCCGTCCCCGCAGATTGGCCTGACTTCCCGCACCACAGCCAGCTTCTGAACTACTTCAAGGCCTACGTGGACCATTTCGGCCTGCGCCAACATATCCGCTTCAATACTGGCGTGACGGACGCAGAGCGAACGTCTGACGGTCAGTGGGCTGTGACGTTGTCGACGGGCGAGATCAAGCTCTATGATCTCCTGTTCGTGTGCAACGGTCACCATTGGGACCCGAGGACACCTGAATACCCCGGGCGATTTGATGGCCCGGCCTTCCATGTTCACAGCTATCGTGATCCGTTCCATCCCGTCGATCTGCGCGGCAAGACGGTCGTCGTGGTGGGCATGGGCAATTCGGCGATGGACGTCGCGTCGGAACTTTCCCAGAGACCCATCGCCGGCAAACTCATCGTATCGGCGAGGCGAGGCGTCTGGGTTCTGCCGAAATACATGGACGGCAAAGTCGCCGACAAGGCTGTGATGCCCGCCTGGATGCCCAGGTCCCTCGGCCTCAAGCTCGCCCGCCGCAAGATCAAGGCGACGGTCGGACGGATGGAGGACTACGGTCTTCCCAACCCTGATCATGAACCACTGGAGGCCCATCCGTCCGTCTCCGGCGAATTCCTCACCCGAGCAGGCTGCGGCGACATCACGTTCAAGCCGAACATCAAGGCGCTGGAGGGTGCAAATGTGCGCTTTGAGGACGATAGCGTGGAGCCTGTCGACGCCATTATCTTCGCCACCGGCTACAAGATTTCCTTTCCATTCTTCAGTGATCCGGAACTGACGCCGGACGCTGAAAATCGGCTGCCTCTCTTCAAGAGGATGATGCGGCCCGGGATCCGCAATCTGTTTTACATGGGCCTCGCTCAACCCCTGCCGACCCTTGTCAACTTCGCTGAGCAGCAGTCGAAATTTGTCGCCGCGTATCTCACTGGTCGTTACGCCTTGCCCGACAAGGCCGAAATGGAGCGGATCATAGCCTCTGATGAGAAGCTTCACCTCGGTCCGTATTACGCCTCACCGCGTCATACGATCCAGGTCGACTTCAATCTTTATGTCCGGGATCTGATGAAGGAAATCGGTCGCGGTGAAGGTCGCGCCAAGGCGAAGGGGTTCACGCAGCCGGTAACGGCGCTTCAAACCGCCTGACCGCAGGCGTCCTGACCGCTGAAAACCGTTCGGCAGGATGGATGTCGTCCGAGCCAGTAGATGATGGGTTCGATGCGCTCCGCATCCCAGATAGCGAGATCGCACATCATCCCGACGCGGAGCTCACCGATCTGACCGGCTAGGCCTAGCGCCTTGGCGGCGTTGCGCGTCACCCCCAGGAACGCCTCTTCCGGAGACAACCCAAAGAGCGTGCATGCAAGATGCATGGCGAGCCGCAAGCTCGCCACGGGAGACGTCCCGGGATTCAAGTCGGTCGCGACGGCCATGGTCAGACCCATCCGTCGCATGACTTCGATGGGCGGCCGCTTGGTTTCCCTCAAGACGTAGTAGGCGCCGGGAAGCAGCATCGCGACAACGTCCGCCCGCTGCATTGCCTGCAGACCCGCGACGGAGGCGTGCTCAAGGTGATCCGCCGAGAGGGCGCAAAATTCCGCCGCGAGCGCCGCGCCGCCGCCGTCGCTAAGCTGATCGGCGTGCAGCTTCACGGGTAAGCCGTGCGCCCTTGCGGCTCTAAAGACTGCGCGCGTCTCATCCGCTGTGAAAGCGATCCCCTCACAAAAAGCGTCGACCGCGTCAGCAAGTCCTGCGGCCGCCACATCCGGAATGATCGAATTGATGATCTCCTGAACATAGGCGGCCCTGTCATCGCGATACTCAGGCGGCGGGGTGTGTGCAGCAAGCAGTGTCGTTCGGGCCCGCACAGGTCGAAGTCCGCCCAGTCGCCGGGCTGCGCGCAGCATCTTGGTCTCGTCCAGGAGGTTGAGACCATATCCAGACTTGATCTCCACCGTTGTCACGCCGTCTGCGAGCAGCGCATCCAGTCTCGGCAGGGACTGCGCCACCAGATCATCTTCACTGGCGGCCCGGGTCGCCTTGACGCTGGATACGATGCCGCCCCCTTGGCGCGCGATCTCCTCGTACGGCGCGCCGGAGAGTCTCAATCCCCATTCCGTGGCCCGATCTGCGCCGAACACCAGATGCGTGTGGGCGTCAATCAGTCCTGGAGTGATGAGACGCCGGTCCATCTCTTCCACGCGGGTCGCTCGTCGCAGGAGATCGGCGGGCAGTTCGTCCGAAACACCGATCCAGCAGATACGATCGCCTTCAGCGACAAGGGCCCCGTTCCTGATCAAACCCCATCCGGACAGGTCACGATCACAGGTCGCCAGCGTCGCCCCGCGCCAGATTCGCAGGTCTGTGAAAGTTGACGTCACTCTTGTCTCTCCCGCTGGGCCTCTTGGCAGCATGATCGCGATACCGCACAGTTGTCTAGACAGACGGGAGACACAACATGCCAGTCTATTGGGTTTCGAAGGCGAAATTGGCGAGCGGCTGGTGCGACCATGTTCGGATCGAATGCGACACCCGAGGCATGATCGAAAGCGTGACGCCTGGTGGAACGAAGGCGGGGGCGGAATGCTTTGACGGAGCATGCCTGCCAGCTCCGTCTAATGTGCACAGTCATGCGTTCCAGCGGGCGATGGCCGGCCTTGCCGAGCTGTCGAACGGCGGGCGCGATGATTTCTGGAGCTGGCGTGAGAGGATGTATGCGTTTCTGGCGCGCCTCGATCCTGATGACCTGCAAGCCATCGCCGCTCAAGCCTATCTCGAGATGCTCAAGGGCGGGTACGGCGCTGTCGCAGAGTTTCACTACATCCATCGTTCGCCAGAGGGTGGGTGGTACGACGATAAGGCGGCCTGCGCGCTGGCGATCGCGGAAGGCGCAGCGACCGCGGGTCTTGATCTGGTTTTCGCCCCTTGCGTCTATCTTACGTCCGGCTTTGACGGCGCTCCGCTTCAACCTCAGCAAATGCGTTTCCAGGCGGCGCCAGCCGACATCGCAGACATCCGCGAGGCGCTGGAGCGAGCAGGCGTCCGAACCGCCTTGGCGCTTCACAGCCTTCGGGCCGTGCCCGCCGAGAGGATCAGCGAGGCGCTGGTCGGAACGACGGCCGGGCCCGTTCACATGCATGTCGCCGAGCAAGTTGGCGAGGTCGAGGCCTGCATCGCTGCGACCGGTCGAAGGCCGGTGGAACGGCTGCTGGACATAGCAAACGTGGATTCTCGTTGGTGTTTGGTCCACGCGACGCACATGACATCCGAAGAAACACGGCGAGTGAGCAGCAGCGGCGCGGTCGCCGGACTTTGTCCGACAACGGAAGGCAACCTGGGGGATGGATTTTTTGATTTTCCGGGGCTCGAAGCTCATTCCGGCGCATTCGGCGTCGGTACGGACAGTCACGTCAGTCTGGACGTGGCGGAGGAACTCCGCTGGCTCGACTACGGCTGGCGGCTTCAGCATAAGCGTCGTTTCGCCGAAGGGCGCGCAGGTCACCGAGGTGCAGATCTGTGGATGCGCGCCGTCCTCGGCGGAGCGCGCGCGTTGGGAGAAGCTCATTGGGGCCTGCAGACCGGCGCCAGAGCGAATTTTGTGATCCTCGATTGTGATCATCCAAGCCTTGCGGGTCGTGAAGGCGACGCGATGATCGACAGCCTCGTCTTCTGTCGACACGGCGTTTCACCCATCAAGACTGTGGTTTCAAAAGGGGTGGCGGTCGTCCGCGAAGGTCGTCACGCGGCGGAAGACCACGTCGCCGAAGCCTATCGAAGAACCATGCGCAAGCTGGTTGCCTAGACAACTGCCTCAGCCTAACCTTTGTCCGCTTCACAAGGACGACAACCAATGACCCGCCCTGACGAATTCATTCAAAATCGCCGGATTATTCGCAGTCCACGAGGATCGGAACGGACCTGCAAGACCTGGGTGGCCGAAGCGGCGCTACGAATGTTGATGAACAATCTTGACCCCGAAGTCGCCGAAAACCCGGACGCTCTGGTGGTGTATGGCGGCATCGGTAGAGCGGCGCGGAACTGGGACGCCTTCGACGCCATTGTCGCCGCCCTTCAACGCCTCGAAGCGGATGAAACGCTTCTGATCCAGTCAGGCAAGCCGGTGGCGGTCTTCCGCACACATGAGGACGCGCCTCGAGTTCTGATCGCAAACTCTAACCTGGTGCCCCGTTGGGCGACCTGGGAACATTTCAACGAACTCGATCGCAAAGGCCTGATGATGTACGGCCAGATGACGGCTGGGTCCTGGATCTACATCGGGAGCCAGGGCATCGTGCAGGGAACATACGAAACCTTCGTCGAGGCCGGGCGTCAGCACTACGGCGGCGACTGGACTGGACGTTGGATACTTACAGCGGGGCTGGGCGGCATGGGTGGCGCACAACCCCTCGCCGCCACGATGGCGGGAGCGTCCTGTCTAGCCGTGGAGTGTCGCCCCCAGAGCGTGCAGAAGCGTCTCGACACACGCTATCTGGATCGGTCGACCGACAATCTGGATCAGGCCCTGGCCTGGATGGACGAGGCAAAATCGTCCGGCAAACCCGTCTCGGTCGGCCTTCTCGGCAATGCCGCGGAGGTGTTTCCAGATCTGGTGCGGCGCGGCGTGAAGCCCGACCTCGTGACCGACCAGACTTCGGCGCACGACCCGATCAATGGCTATCTGCCCAAGGGCTGGAAACTCGGAGACTGGGACACCAAGCGCGAGACCGATCCGCAGGCGGTGGAGGCTGCGTCCCGCACGTCGATGGCCGAACATGTGAAGGCCATGCTTGATTTCCAGCGCATGGGCGTGCCAACCGTGGATTACGGCAACAACATCCGCCAGATGGCCAAGGAGGCGGGGGTCGCCGACGCCTTCGATTTCCCAGGATTCGTGCCGGCCTATGTCCGACCTTTGTTCTGTGAAGGCAAGGGTCCGTTCCGCTGGGCGGCCCTGTCCGGCGATCCCAAGGACATCGCGCGCACCGACGCCAAGGTGCGCGAACTGATGCCCCACGACGCGCATCTTCAGCGGTGGCTCGACATGGCCGCCGAGCGGATCGCGTTCCAGGGCCTTCCCGCGCGGATCTGCTGGCTGGGCCTTGGCGATCGACACCGCATCGGGCTCGCCTTCAATGAGATGGTGAGAAACGGGGAAGTGTCCGCCCCGATCGTGATCGGACGGGACCACCTGGACACCGGCTCCGTCGCCAGCCCGAACCGGGAAACCGAAGCCATGCGCGACGGTTCCGACGCCGTGTCGGACTGGCCGCTCCTGAACGCGCTCCTATCGACCGCCGGCGGCGCGAGCTGGGTGTCATTGCACCATGGCGGCGGGGTCGGCATGGGCTTTTCACAGCATGCGGGGATGGTCATCGTGGCGGACGGGTCCGAGGCCGCAGACCGGCGCCTCGAACGCGTCCTCTGGAATGATCCGGCCATCGGCGTCATACGTCACGCCGACGCGGGCTATGAAACCGCGCAAGACTGCGCAGACCGGCACGGACTTGATCAGCCCATGCAGGGCCGGAACAAGGCATGACCTCGTCACCGGACTATCACCTGATTGAGCGGGGCGGTCCGCTCATCGTTTCTGCGCCGCATCCGGGCCGCCTGTTGCCACCTGGGCTCGCCGAGCGATTGACGACCGAAGCGCTTGCGCAGCTGGACGCCGACCACCGGGTAAACGAGCTCTATGATGTAGCGGAAGCCCTGCACGCTTCCAGCCTGACCGCGGTCTGGTCGCGATACGTGGTGGATCTCAACCGTCCGTCCGACGACACCCCGCTATATCCTGGTCAGATCGGGAGCGGCCTCGTCCCGACAGAACGGTTCGACGGCGCGCCCATCTACAGACGAGGTGAAGCGCCGGGTCGGAACGAACAGGCAGACCGGGTGAGGCGCTACTGGCGCCCATATCATCAAACGCTGGAACGCTTGATCGCGACGGCGGTCGAGCGCCATGGCTATTGTCTGCTTTGGGACTGCCATTCGATTGATCCGGTTTCCCCAAGGTTGTTCGACGGTCGCCTTCCTGATCTGAATCTCGGGTCCTTCGACGGTCGAGCCTGTCCGCCCGCGCTCGCGCAGGCGGTCCAATCTGTCGCGTCGGCAAGCTCCTCGTTCACCTCCGTGCTGGACGGCCGATTCAAGGGCGGCTTCATCACGCGCCACTATGGCCAGCCCGATCGCAAGGTCTTCGCGCTCCAGCTCGAGCTTTCCTATTCAACCTACCTGAAGGACGGAACCCCGCACGCGGATGGTCCGTCGCTCGATCCGGACCGGGTCTCTCGCCTGAAGCCCATACTCCGCTCCATGCTTGAGACCTTTTTGAACGAGGCGCCGCGCCATGTCTGAGACCTTGACGATCATCCCTGGCCAAATGCGCCTGGGCGACCTGGAAAAGGTCTATCGATCCAGCTGTCGGCTTACGCTCGCGGATGGGGTGATGGGCACAGTCGCCAAGGCGGCCGGTGTCGTCGCTCGCGCGGCGGCGGGGAATGCAGCGGTATATGGCGTCAACACAGGTTTTGGTCTGCTCGCGCGTCAGCGTATCGCCCCGGATGCGCTTCGACAGTTGCAGACCAATCTCGTGCTGAGCCACGCGGCCGGAACGGGCGAACGCTTGTCCGCTCCCATCGTGAGGCTCATTGTCGCGTTGAAAATCAACAGTCTCGCTCGTGGGCACTCGGGCGTACGACCGGACGTGATCGCCGCACTGATCGCCCTTGTGGACCACGAGATCTTTCCATGCATTCCTGGCAAAGGCAGCGTTGGCGCCTCCGGCGACCTGGCGCCGCTTGCGCATCTTGCCGCGACACTAATCGGCGTCGGCGACGCTGAACATCAGGGCCAGCTGATGCCCGCCGCGAAGGCCCTTTCCCTGGCAGGACTGGAGCCACTGGCGCTCGAAGCCAAGGAGGGGCTGGCCCTTCTCAACGGAACGCAGGTGTCGACCGCTCTGGCGCTGGCGGGACTGTTTGACACGGTTCAGGTCTTTGACGCCGCGGTTGTTTCCGGCGCCATGTCCGTCGACGCAGCAAGGGGATCAGACGCACCGTTCGATGACCGAATTCATTCCGTCCGCGGACACAAGGGACAGATCGACGCCGCCGCCGCCTATAGAGACCTGTTATTGGGCAGCGCCATTCGCGCCAGCCATACCGACTGCGACCGCGTCCAGGACCCCTATTGCCTCAGGTGCCAACCTCAGGTGATGGGCGCCTGCCTCGACCTCATCCGAAATTGCGCCGCAACCCTTGAAATCGAGGCCAACGCCGTCACCGACAACCCTCTTGTCTTTCCCGAACAGGAGGAGATTCTGTCGGGAGGGAATTTCCATGCGGAGCCGGTCGCATTTGCGGCAGACCAGCTCGCTCTCGCTCTGGCCGAAATCGGCAATCTGTCTGAACGACGAATGGCGATGCTCGTCGACCCCCATCACAATGGGGGATTGCCTGCGTTTCTGGTGGAAAGGGGCGGGGAGAATTCCGGCTTCATGATCGCACAGGTCACGGCTGCAGCGCTCGCCTCGGAAAACAAGGGACTCGCTCATCCTGCAAGCATCGACACCATTCCCACCAGCGCCAATCAGGAGGATCACGTCAGCATGGCGACCTGGGCCGCCAGGCGACTTGGCGAAATGGCCGATAATGCCCGCACCATTGTCGCGCTCGAACTTCTCGCCGCGGCGCAAGGGGTGGATTTTCATCGGCCGCTGAAGAGTTCCGACATCCTTGAGAAAATCTGGTCGACCTTGCGAAACGAGGTTCCATTCTTTGACAAGGACCGATTTTTCGCGCCCGACCTCGAGAGCGCCAAGGCTCTTGTTTCGCGGGGGAACATCTCTTCCGGCCGAGCATGGCTGAGCTGACAAGGTCGCGCCTGCTCGGTCATGGCCGAGAAATGGCGCCTTTCAATTCGTAGGCAGATCCTGGATAGCGTAGCTTCACATGCGTGACGACGCTCGTTTCAATCCAGGTTGTGCGTTCAATCTCAAGGCACGGCTCCCCAGGTTTCAGACTTAGAAGTTTCACATCCGTCGCGCTGGCCTGTACGGCGCGGATCACGTGGCCTCCCTCCGGAAACGGAGCGCAACTGCTGAGGTGCGCGAACGCAGAGGCGCCGGTGAAGTCCACCTTTAAGAAGTCCGGCGCCACGGTGGGATTGACCAGTCGGTCTTCGAGCGCGACCGCGACCCCGCCGGACTTGTGAACGGCCTTCAAATGATAGATGCGGGCATGTTGCGCCATACCAAAGATGTGACGCTCCGCATCTGTGGCGTCTCTCTCCTCAAGCGTAATGAGCTCAATATTGTAGGCTCCGCCGCGCGCGCGAACATCCTCCGCAGGGTCGGTCACGTGAACGACCGTCAAATGAGACCCGGGGCGCGCAACAAACGTGCCCAGCCCCTTCACCCGGCGCAGAACGCCCTCCTTTGCCAGTTCAGCCAGCGCGGAGTGAACGGTCATCCGGCTTACGCCGAAAAGCGCCATGAGTTGATGTTCAGAGGGTATGCGGCTGCTTGGCTCCAACGCACCGCTGGTAATCCTGTCGAGCACCCAGGCGCGGATCTCGCCTTTTCTGGTGGTAGCGATGTCAGACATGGGGCTCGCGCCACTCGGTAACGGAAACCGTCCGCGAAGGATCGAGATTCCGACTCACCGAACAGACCTTCGCGTCACCTGAAGCGGCAATCTCAGCTGTGAAGGGCATTTCGGGATCCAGAATCGTCTGCGGAACCGGAATCTCGCGTCCTGACGCTCACTTCTCCACCACAATTGTTGTCACCATGGTTAATTTCCGGATCGGGAATGCTAAATACCGACTCAGTGGGTGCTCGACGATCAGGTCGTTCGAAGGCGCGGTTAAGTTGGAATTTGAAATGGCGCGTCATTTGACTCTGGGCCTTATGCCTTTCGCGTTGGTCGCACTTGCGACTTCGACATACGCAGAAGAGGCGAACTCTGAGCGAAACGTCGCTGCGTTCACACCAGGCACTGTCATTTCGGTCGGTCAAGACATCGTTGTCGGCGTGATCAGTCGAGGAACGTCAGCCGGCGACGGCGTCATCAAGGACGTCGTACTCGACCTTGAAGCCATTTCACCATCACTTCAGTCTGTTATGGGCGGGAAATCTGCACGGGTCGTGATCAACGCTGACTGTCAAAGCCGTCGCATTGCAACACAATCGATGCAGATCTTCGAGCGTCCCAACGCCACGGGCGGGGCGAAACCGAAAGCCGTGATCACCGATTGGACGGCGGCTCCGGCGGGTAGCTATGGAGCGGATGTTCTCGATCTTTACTGCAAACCCGCCGCCCTTGCCTCGCTCATGGGAACGCCAAAAGGCGCAGCGAGTGGCGAAACAAGATCCGTCTCGAACGCCGCG
>Ga0208617_1000366_pt1 | contig 13349 bp, 13 predicted proteins | sample CryBogCBE06Nov07_FD_184581 | JGI IMG/M metagenome (GOLD analysis project Ga0208617, IMG submission 184581) | Freshwater microbial communities from Crystal Bog, Wisconsin, USA - CBE06Nov07 (SPAdes) (version 2) | ecosystem: Environmental > Aquatic > Freshwater > Lake | place: Crystal Bog...
TGACATTCCGATTGCCTCGGCAGAAGGATTTATCCGGCAACTCATTGGTTGGCGTGAATACGTCCAAGGGATGTACTGGTTCCAGGACGCCACGTACCACACCCGCAACGAACTCGACGCGCAGATGCCACTCCTCCCACTCTTCGATGATGCCGACGCGACGTCGATGGCCTGCGTGTCGACCACGATTCGAGATATTGACGCCCGGGCGTGGACGCACCACATCCCCCGCCTCATGGTGCTGAGTAATCTCGCGCTGCTCACCGGCGTGCAACCCCAGGCTTTTCTGGCATGGATGCGTCGGCGATTCATTGACGCCGCCGAGTGGGTCATGGTGCCCAACGTCATCGGCATGGGGGTCCACGCCGACGGTGGTGCAATGATGACAAAGCCCTACGCCGCGGGCGGGGCCTACATCGATCGCATGAGCGACTACTGCAAGGGGTGTCGGTACAACCCCAAGGTCCGCACCGGCGATGACGCGTGCCCCTTCACCACCCTCTACTGGGACTTCCTCGCCCGTCACGAATCGACCTTCGCCACGAATCACCGTATGGCACAGCAACTCCATGGGCTTTCGCGACTGAGCGACATCGCTGAAGTGCGCATCCGGGCCCGCGACGTGCTCGACGGTCTCCGCGACGGACGTATTTAACTGAGCTTGAAGCCGCCAATGGTGACGCCGCCGTTGTTGTCATTCTGCGGCAAGTAGGGCGCAATAGCGTGGGCCAAACCCGGCAGGGTCAAGGTCTGCAGGTAAATGCTGCCCGGGCCCGTGAGCTTGGCGAGGAAGATCGTGTCGGCGCCGAACAACATGTTCTTGATGCCCTTCACGGCCTGGATTTCCATCGTCACCGAGGCGTCGAAGAGGCCAATGTGGCCGGGGTGCACCATCATGGTTTCGCCAGCGGCGAGGTCGTAGGTGACGAGTTCACCCGACAGCTCGATCCACGCCGTGCCGTGGCCACCGATGCGCTGCAGCACGAAGCCGTTGCCCGAGAAAATGCCGACGCCCAACTTCTGCTGCACCTCGAGCTGCAACGTCACCTCAGAGGTCGCGGCCATAAAGCCATGGCGCGACACGATGTATTCGCGGTCGCTCGACACGTCGATGGGCTTGATGTGACCAGGCATCTTCGTGGCAAAGGCCACCATGCCCTGGGCGCCACGCGCCGTGTACTGCGACATAAAAATCGACGCACCCGACACCGCTCGACGCAGCACCGCACCGAATCCCGAGGACCCGGCACCCGCTGTCTGCGTGCTCATCTCGATGGACGGTGACATCCACGACATTTCACCACCCTGGGAGATGACGGACTGACCGGGCTGCAACTGTACCTCGAGTACCGGCATGGTGGTACCAAGTACGCGGTGGGCGACACCGCTACCCTCTCGATCAATGAAGTCGGGCATGTTCTCTTCGGTGTGTTCCGTCATGGGTCGGCGTCCTTACGTGGTTGTGATCGCCCTCGTGGCGGCCAGGTACTCTTCCCCCATTATTGGCGTTTCTGATCGGGCGTGTTGCGATGGTGAGGGTCACTGAGGTCGCGACGTGAGCCTTGTTGACTGGTAATACCTCGGCTAACCTGCGATTTAATGACACAGCACGTTGATCCTGACTTTCTCGCCCTCCCACTCGCGGCCGTCTCGCACGCCGCGATTGATGCAGGCCTGGCCCTCGGCGCTACCCACGTTGATGTTCGCATCGAACGAGTGCGCACGGGCATCCTCCAACTGCGTGACACCGCACCCGAGACGCAGACCGACGAGAGTCTTTCCGGTGTTGGCGTGCGCGTCATCGTCAACGGTGCGTGGGGCTTCGCCTCCTCGCCCGACATCAGTGTGGCCTCGGCCCAGCAACTCGCTGCATCCGCCGTCGCGCTGGCCCAGATGAGCGGTCCACTCTCCACCGAGCCCATTACCTTGGCTCCTGAACCCGTCTACGCGAACCGCACCTGGGTCAGTGCCTACGAAATCGATCCCTTTGCGGTCTCCTCGAGTGACAAGATTGCTCGCCTCGCCGACCTGAGCGCCACGCTCCTGCGCTCGCCGGCCGTGAGTTTCACCTCCGCCTTCACGATGTTCGTGAAGGAGCAGAAGCACTATGCCGACTCCTACGGCACCAGCACAACCCAACAACGCGTTCGCATGCAGTCGCAGATTGAAGCCTTCAACGTTGGGGCGTCTGGTTTCGAAGCGATGCGCACCTTGGCCCAACCGGCCGGATACGGCTGGGAGTGGATGGGGAACACCCTGTGGGACTGGGACAGCGAAATCGCCCAGCTACCCGACCTACTTGCCGAAAAAGTTGCCGCCCCTTCGATTGAGGCGGGTCGCTATGACTTGCTCATCCACCCGAGCAACTTGTGGTTGACCATTCACGAATCAATTGGTCACGCGACCGAACTCGACCGTGCGCTGGGCTACGAAGCCAACTACGCCGGAACGTCGTTCGCCACCGTCGACAACCTCAACACCTTGCAATACGGATCGCCACTCATGAACGTCACCGGTGACCGCATCACGCCTCACGGACTTAGCACCGTGCAGTTCGACGACGAGGGCGTTGAGGCCCAGCAGTGGGACATCATCAAGGACGGCATCCTCGTCGGCTACCAAACCGACCGCCGGATCGCCGCTCGCAGTGGTCGCGACCGCAGCAATGGCTGCGCCTTCGCCGACTCGCCGGGCCACGTGCCCATCCAGCGAATGCCGAACGTTTCACTGCAGCCCGACCCGAATGGTCCCGACCTCGACGCGATGATCGCCAGCGTGGAAGACGGCATCCTGATTAAGGGCGACAAGTCCTGGTCGATTGACATGCAGCGCTACAACTTCCAGTTCACGGGACAGCAGTTCCACCGCATCAAGAACGGTGAGCTGGTTGGTCAGGTCAAGGACGTCGCCTACCAGGCGACCACCACAGACTTCTGGCGCTCCATGCGCGTCGTAGGTGGTCCTTCCACCTACGTCCTCGGTGGGGCCTTCAACTGCGGCAAGGCCCAACCCGGCCAAGTTGCCGCCGTGAGCCACGGCTGCCCCGCCGCCATCTTTACCAACGTAAACATTCTCAACACAGCTGCCGAGGCCGGAAAATGACAACGCCACAAGACATCATCGAACGCATTACCAGTGCTGCGCAGTACCGCGAGTGCATCGTCATCGTGAAGCGCACGTCGCTGGCCAACCTGCGTTGGGCCAGCAGCACGCTGACCACCAACGGCGTCATCACGGAACAACAGATCACGGTCATCGCGTTCGTGGACCTGCCTGGCGGTGTCGCCACCGGTTCGTTAACGCTGACCGACATCGGGACCGCCTCCTACGACGAGCTGGCCGCTGCCGCTGGTCGTGTCGCGGAAGCCGCCGGCCCCGCAGAAGACGTTGCTGACATCTTGCGCGACGTGCAGCGCGGTGACTGGTCCGCCGCACACGAACCCACGTCGCCCGATGTCTTCGCCGACTTCGCGCCGGCGCTCGGTGACATGTTCCGCCGCAGCACGTCGGACGCCATTGAACTCTTCGGCTACGCCGAGCACTCCCACACCACAACCTGGGTGGGCAGCAAGGGTGGGCTACGCCTCCGCCACGACCAGCCTTCGGGCCGCGTGGAGATGACGGGTAAGTCTCATAACCGCTCTCGTTCAACGTGGGAAGGCCGCGCCACCCGTGACTTCTCGGACGTCTCCGTTAGCGACATTGACGCCAATATCCGCCAGCGCCTCGAGTGGCAATCGCGCGTCAGTGCCGTAGCCCCTGGTCGGTATCAGACCGTCGCGCCGTCGGGTGCCGTCGCCGACCTCATGGCGTACATTCTCTACACCGCACCCGCGCGTGACGCGTTTGAAGGCCGTTCCGTCTTTTCAAAGCCGGGTCAGACCGGGGCAACCCGCGTGGGCGAGCAACTCAGCGCACTACCCTTCAACCTCTACTGCGACCCGCACTACGCCGGCCTCGAGTCCATCGACTTCAACGTAGCGACCCAGAGTGGTGACTTTGGCTCCGTCTTCGACAACGGACGGGCAATCGATCGCTTCAACTTGCTGCGTGCAGGTCGCCTCGAACACCTCATCACCTCGCAAGCCACCAGTGCCGTCACCGGCCTCCCCTTCGCCCCGGCCGGAGACAACCTGATTTTGGATCTGCCCGGCGGCACCGGCGGACTCAATGACGTCATTGGCACGGTGCAGAGTGGACTCCTGTTGACCACCCTCTGGTACATTCGCGTGGTCGATGCACCAACCTTCCTACTCACCGGTTTGACCCGTGATGGCATCTACGAAATCAAGGATGGCGAAGTCGTTGGTGCGGTGAACAACTTCCGTTGGAACGAATCGCCCGTCGATCTGTTGCGTCGCATGTCGGGAGCCGGGGCCACCGAAATTACGGCGACGCGCGAGCTCGAGCAGTTCACGCGAACGGCAGCTCCGGCCGTCGTCTTCGACGACTTCAACATGTCGACGGTCAGTCAGGCCAACTAACACCGCGACACCTGCATCAAGAACTTGTAATTAGGCAGTTTTCGCTGCTTCAGATGGCGTTACGTAGGTCGCCGTCACTATTGCGAATTGTTCCTGTTAGGGTCACGGCATGGCCGTTATCGAACTTCCCATCACCACCATCGCACGTATTAAGGCGTCGTTCTCTCCCAACGAGTGGCGTCGACTCTTGGGCATGTTCGGCGTCATCGCCATACTGCACGTCGTCGGATTCACGCTGCTCATCCTCGCGGCGCACCACCACAGCGCCGGCATGAAAACGTCCGCCATTGGCGTGGGCACCGGACTCCTGGCCTACACCCTCGGCATGCGTCACGCCTTTGACGCCGACCACATCGCCGCGATCGATAACACCACGCGAAAGTTCATGGCGGAAGGCAAGCGTCCGATGTCGGTGGGCTTCTTCTTCTCGCTGGGGCACTCCTCCGTCGTCTTCCTCCTCACCCTGCTGCTGGGACTGGGTGTGAAGGCTCTCGGTGGTCAGGTCCGCAACACGAACTCCGGACTCCACCAGTTCGGCGGGCTCGTCGGCACCCTCGTCTCGGGCAGCTTCCTCTACCTCATTGCGCTCCTCAACCTCGTGGTGCTCTGGGGCATCGTCAAGTTGTTCGTGGAGATGCGACAGGGGCGCTTCAACGACGCCGAACTCGAGAAGCACCTCAACGCACGAGGCCTCTTCATGCGATTCTTTGGCCGCCTGGCCCGTTCGATCGACCGCCCCGGCAAAATGTACCCATTGGGCTTCTTGTTCGGCCTGGGCTTTGACACCGCCACGGAAGTCGCCTTCTTGGTCCTCGCGGGCACTTCGGTGGCCGCCGGGCTACCGCTGTGGGCGCTCATCTCGCTACCCATCCTCTTCGCCGCCGGCATGAGTCTGCTCGACACGATTGATGGATCCTTCATGAACTTCGCCTACGGCTGGGCCTTCTCCAAGCCCGTGCGCAAGGTGTACTACAACATCACCATTACCGGACTAAGTGTCTTCGTCGCCCTCTACATCGGCACACTCGAGTTGATGCAGGTGCTGTCGACGCAACTCAAACTCTCGGGCGGACTCTGGAACTACGCCAACAACTTTGACATCAATAAGGCCGGAATGGTCGTCGTCGCGATGTTCGTCGGCATCTGGGCGCTGGCCCTCCTCTACTGGAAGTTTGGCAAGGTCGAACAGCGCTGGGAAGCGGCGGCAATCCGTGCACAGGTCGCTCGTGGTGAAGCCCCGAACGAACACGCCGCCGGCATCACACTCGGCGCTATTCACGCACCATTCACCATCGACGAATAGATTGCATCCGTGTCGCTCCGGACTGCGGGGTGACTCGTTCACGACCAACAAGGGCCCGCTGGATTTCTCCAGTGGGCCCTTGTTCTGTTCGACGCGGTACAGATACCCGTCGTGTCGTTCGACGCGTTAGGCGACGGTGATGACTACCTTGCGGTCACGAGCGAGCGTGCTGTTCACGCTCGTGATACCCTTCCCGACCACGTGCACCGTGACGGACGTCTTGAGTCGGGTCTTCAGGTAGGCGGCAACCTGGGTGGCACGCGCCAGGGAGAGCGCCTGGTTAAACGCGACGGACTCATAGACAAGGCCTTTAGTGCTATTCAACATGAGATTTTTACGGCTACCGAATTAGAGTGGATTCCACTCCTCAGTTGCGTGCACAGCAAGGGCGACGCCATCAGAATGCTTGTCGAAGCTATGGAGGAGCCCGCACTCGCAGAACGGGTTCGTCGGCGTTCCAGCATGCAGATTCGCATTAATGCGCACGCCGTCACGAGACTCCGCTTTCGAAAAGTCTGGCAAGAAAACCAGCAGGCGCACATTTGTCGCCTGGCCAGCGGTATCGCACAACACAGATCGGGCAGTCCCGAGACATATCCACTTACCGAACGCCAATTGAGCTGGTTACTTGGAGCTTTTCTTGCTGCGTGGATGACTGCTCAGCTCGTAGGATCTGACCCCGACGCACTCACGTTCTGGTAGCCCGAAGTTTCCTCCTGAGGGGTGGATGTAGCAACATCGATTGCGGAGATTGACCGTCCAGATCGGGTTGGCACGCCGAAGCGGTTGAGTCAAACAGGTGCAAAATGGCAAGGTATTCGGTGCGAGCGTCGCTTGGATATTCCAACTACGCCTATGGTCTCACTGAATTTCAAAGCGTTCAACGCATATGGTGCGGCTGGAGGGATTCGAACCCCCGACCCTCGGTTCCGTAGACCGATGCTCTAATCCGCTGAGCTACAGCCGCAAAGTGAAGAATCAAATTCTAGCCGAAGTGGGCACACGGCGCACTTCCTAGGTTTTTCCGACATTTTCTCTGGCGAAAATCGTTCGAATCTCAGATTGCGCCGAAGCTACCAGCGAATAATCGCGCCGCCCCAATGAGTGGTGCACGATTGCCATGTAACGACACCGGCACGCCGAGCGTGGCAAAAAGATCACGGCGAAGTCGCGGTGCGTTGCCACCACCAATACAGAGGCGATCGACATTGAATGTGGTCAACAAATCTTTCACGGCGCTGACGAGCTCGGTGGCCCAGCTGTTCTCGTCATGGGACCGGGCACGTTCACCGAACGCCTCGTCAAAGGTGCGGCCGGACTGCCAGTCCTTTTGCCCGTAGTCGTCAATGGGCGCTGGGTTTCCGTCAACAACTAGGGCGATGCCGAAACCGGTACCGAGCGTCACCATGAGTTCGCGACCGACGCCACTGACACTCCCGAGAGCCGCCAATGCGGCGTCGTTGACCACCCGCACGTCACGGTTGCATCGATCCCGTAACGCTTCAGTGAGTGCGAATCCTCGCCACATTCGGTCAATGGCTTCATCGATAGGTGAACCGGCGCCCGACACGCGGGACAAGTTACCTGGCGCAATCACCACGCCATCTCGGTACTCGCCCGGGAATCCCACGGCGACTCTCGGTACGTCGCGGGTCCCAATACGTTCGGCCAGCCACTCCACCAGTCGACTCGGCGAACATGGATAAGGCGTGGCTTTCCGACGGATGTTGCCGATGATGTGGCCAGCAAGGGTGACGTCAGCGAGTTTGATTGAAGTCGCCCCGACATCAATCGCGAGCACGTCGGCTCGAGGTGCTTCATCCATCACCTCATCGTACCGAGGTCCGCGTTTCACGCTGGTCTCATTGCGGCGTCGGTGTCGATAAACCGTAGGTCTCGCGTATCGGGTTCTATTTGCACAATGGAACGGGCCGAACCGTAGCGCACGAGAACTTGTCCACGGCGTAGTGCAGCGACGGCAGACGCTTCAACGGGACGCAGACCAATGACCGACTGCATCTCCTTGATTTCGTCATTTTCTTGGCGGAACAACCAGATGGTTTCGCACTCTCGTAACAACCCTTGAGCTCTCGAGCGGTTTGCCGTCCCCTCATCACCGACCGCCCCAACATCGGTCCAGCGGTGCAGCACCAGCGTGTGGCTAATCCCTCGACTCCGGGCCAACTTCCACGAGCCCTGCAGCCACTTCAGTGCATACGCGTCCGCCAAGAGGGCCCATGCTTCATCCACAATCACGTGCCCTCGCTCTCCGTTGGCACTCACTACCTGCTGGGCGGCCGCTACCGCGCAGAGTCCGGCCATGCCGAGGGTCGAGGCGGACCACTGCTGTGAGAGGTCAAGAATGACTAACTGATCACCAAAAGTCAGTGGCTCGCCTTCACCATCGAAGAGGTGCGCGTAGTCGCCGTAGATGAATCGTCGAAGCAGCAACGCAATGCTGCGACGTTCACTGGGACCTTCATCACGCAGGGAGTCGGCCAGCGCTTCGAAGAGGAGTAGCAGGAGTCGACGCGACGCGGTGCGGTCAATCACGGACCATGCGGAGTCGAGGACGAAGTGTTGCTCCGGACTGAGTTGGGACCCTTGGGCGCTGGCCAACAGGGTTCGCACGAGCTCACGGTCATCCACATCTCCGCGCACAAAGGGGTTGCACCATCCGTCTCGTCCCAGCGTGATCGGGGTTGCGCCGTATTGCGCGGCGAGTGCTCCGTATTCTCCTTTCGGATCGACGACCACAACCCGGCGACCTCGCTCCAGGGCTCGGTCGAGCATCATCTTGACGAGTGTGGACTTACCCATACCAATGGCACCCGCAATAACCATGTTGGGATTAGTGACGAGGCCTGCCACGTAGGCGTCAAACGGATCGAAAGTGAACCCTCGACCTCGCAAGGCTCTCCCGAGTGTTCTGCCCTCGAGACCAGTCCCTCGGTCGTACGAGGGACCGCGCAGTGACCAGAGATCATTACTGGTAGCCCAATGCGTCCACATCATCGCGCTGGGCCTCCAGTCATCACGGCGAAGCGAAACCAACGGGCTTGCTGGCCCCGTCCCTGAGAGAGCCGCATCCCGGACTGATGCACGTGGGCTACAAAGGTCGCTACGTTCGCCGCTACCTCGGCGCCCGTCGTCCCGACGATTGTGACGTACACGCTGAGTTGCACCAGGGGGGTGCCCGCAGCCACCAACCGTTCACGTTCTATCAGTCGTTCCAGCCGTCGATCGCCCTGCGCGGATCGCCGAAACCCCAGTGCTGAGGCGGCCACCGCGTCACCACCTTGCCGATGAACTGCCCTTCCCGTCAGTCGAACGGCCACCGCGGCCGGTACTACGTGCCCATGCACGTAGACCACGCTGGCCACCGGACTGTTTTGCAGGACCTCCAGGAGTGAACGGTGCTGTTGAACAGCAAAAGCGTCAACTCGCAGTGTCGTGACAACGCCGAACGACGTTCGCACGGTCCGCCACGACTCTCGCATCGCCCAGCGTGCGGTGAGGTCACCAAAGGGAGATCCGAAATTGGCAGGCTGCCACCCTGGCAACTCCGAAATACCAGAGGCTGTTAGTAACGTGCGCAACTGGCTCGCTACTTCTATTTGCAAACAGACGTGACCTCCGCTGCCACGAGTGGTCATCGTTGACATCACGTCGCGAATCTGGTTCGTAACGACTGCGTCTCGTCCACTGAGGTCGAGTCGGCCCGCTTGATCGAGCTCCAACGTCGTGCCAGGGCTGTGAGCACCCTTGTGTTCAGAGGGAAGACAGTGCGACCACCGAGGGCGCACTGCGAATCGGCAGGCAGTCCACACCACTTCACCGACGGTGCTCGACGAGGGAATGACAACGCATAATCCGACGCAACAGATCGTCACGAATAACCATCGAGCATCGGGTGCCACGAGCAACCTCATCGCGAGAGCTCCCGCCGCCACAAGTATCAGAGCTATTTGGTGACGTCGAAGTGACGCCCACCGGGGCACCGCATCGCTGTTCGACAACGTCGAGTGTTCAGTCATCCCAGTGCCATCCCATGACTGGTCCCCACTTGTCTCGCTGCCACACCACGTGACCATGCCGCACTCGCGGTAGGCCAACCGGAGGCGGCAATCGACCTTCCGAAACATCCGGTAAGGGGAGGTCTCCCTCGCTCTCCCACTCCGGAATCCCAAAGTCCTCGGGGACGTGCGGTGGTTTCGGCATTCGTGCCGGAAGGAGTGCCGACACGGCGTAGCCAAGAGGTGAGTCGGGACTCGCCTGCGCCGCCCGCACCGCCCGATGGCGTAGACCATCCATAGCGTGCAGCGATGATTGCTCCATCAAGGGCACGAGTCGCAGTAGTAGGAACGGCGTGGCGCAAGCGAGCAAAACGGTTACGACGCCCGCCAAAACCGATGTTGCGTTCGCCGTCGTCACTTCACTCAGGCCCAATGCCAGTGCAATCACGACAACTACCTTGGCCGCCGCTACAGCGAGAAACGTTTCGGCCAAGCGCCACCCCGCCCGACGCATCGCCGGAAAAACAGACAGCGGTGCGACGAGCGGTACCAACACCAACAAAAAGGTGAGGACCACCGTTCGAAGGAGTAGCTCAATCCACAGCAATACCGCGGCGACTACGACCAAACTCGACAGCAAGAACACCCCAAAGCTCGGAAGCGAACCGACGTGGTTCAGTGCCGTACCCATATCCCCTAAGTGAATGACCGAATTCGACAACGCACCGGTTGACATTTCGTCACAGAGCTGGAGCGTCATCAGTGCCACCGGCTGCGCGAGAACGATCCCAGCGACGCACGCCGGAGCCACGCCGAGATAGAGCCGCCACAAGGCGTAGTGGTCAACGTGGCGGATTGCCTGCATGGTTGCGACCAAGAGGCCGAGAAGGAGCAGCCACGGGGAGAACTGCTCGAGCACTCCAAACTCATGCGTCGCAGCATGGACAATCGTCGCAGGATCACTGGTGGCGTTCAGAACGGCGACCACCGTGGACAGCAGCCAATTGACGGATGAAACTATCCATCCCGTGAGCGCGTTAAAGAAGTCGTTCAGTGTCGCGTGCGCGATAGTTGACGTGGCGCAACTAAAGCTGAGGTAACACAGGAGCGACCCCACTACTTGACGCTGGTACCCGACGAGAAGAAGAAGTTGATCAATGCCGGGGCGGCTCCCAGCAAGATGGCCGACACAATTGACGTCACGACTGCGCGGCGGCCCAGACTCGAGTGCTGGGCGTTCTGGGTGTGGTTGCCAACGGCCCACATCGCGGCGCCGATTACGAACGAGGCCAGCGCGGCAATCAGCGCCCATGAGGCAATGCCATCGACCAGTTTTTGCAAGACCGCGGTGCCCGGAAGGTCCGATGTCGATGGTGTGAGGGTGACGCTGGTAAGCAGCATGATGATCTCCTTGGATTTGCGGAATTACCATCGGTCGCTGCCACCGACGTAACGCTCACATCTGCGAGAATGAGGAAGTGCATATAGCCTTTGGCCACAATTTCGCTGCTCACTGGTCCGCCCTGGTGGTGTACGCAGCCGCGCTCGGCGTTCTCCTCGTTGGCTGGTACCTCGGCGCGGTCGTCCACAAGTGGCGCGCCAGTCGTGCGCTCGCCCAACGCTTAACTGCGCTGGCCGCCCGTCTTGGCGTCGAACCTCGCGATGATCGCGGCAAAGTCGAGACCGCGCTCGCGCTGTTAGAAGAAGTCACTGGCGCGGCCACCACGGTGGTCAACGAAGCCGGAGCTGACGTCGTGCGTCTGCGTCGTGCGCTCGACGTTCTCCCCCTCGGACTCGTCCTCTGTGACGAGGGTGGCGCCGTCCTCTACCGCAACCCCCAAGCCGAACAGCTCATGGTGTCACGTTACGGTGACGCCATTGCGGCCCAAGAAGTCACTAATGCCCTCGCCGAAGGATGGACCAACGGGATCGCCAACCGCACCGTCGACATCTACGGTCCACCCCGTCGAACGCTGAACATTCAGGCGGTCGTCATCGATGACGGTCGACGTCCCTTGGGGGTTATCGCCTTTATCGAAGACGTCTCGGAGCGTCGTCGACTCGAAGAGATTCGCCGCGACTTCATCGCCAACGTCTCGCACGAACTCAAGACACCGATGGGTGCCTTGGGCCTACTGTCGGAGACGCTGCAGTACGAGAGTGACCCCGCCATCGCCAAGCGACTCGCCCAGCGCATCAACGATGAGGCCTTCCGTGTCAATCGCATCATCGAAGACTTGCTCGATCTCTCGCGCATTGAGGGCGAAGCCTCGCCCACCCGTGAACCATTGCCCGTGTCGCTCATCGTGGCCGAAGGTATCGAGCGCATTCGCGTCTCGGCCGAACAGCACAATGTCTCGATCCACTTCGAGGAGCCCCAGCAGGGCTTTGTCGTGACCGGCGACCGGCGCCAGCTGATCAGTGCAATTCAGGCCCTGCTCGAGAACGCCGTTATCTATTCACCCGAAGGTGGTCAGGTCACCGTGAGCGTCGACCGCGTCGACGAGGAACCCGAGAGTGACATCGCTGGCCCCGTGGTCCGCATTGCCGTACGAGACCAAGGAATTGGTATCCCCAGCAAGGACCTGGAGCGCATTTTCGAGCGTTTCTACCGGGTCGACCCGGGCCGCGCCCGCGCCACCGGCGGTACCGGGCTCGGGCTCAGCATCGTTCGCCACGTCACGCAGAACCACGGCGGTCGCGTCACCGTAGAATCACGGGAAGGAAAGGGGAGCACCTTCACCGTGGAGCTCCCGGTAACGAACCCATGACCAAAAATTCCCCCGAGGAACGTCTACGTATTCTCGTCGTTGAAGACGAAGAGTCATTCATCGACGCACTGCACATTGGGCTCTCCCGAGAGGGCTTCGACGTCACCATTGCTCGTGACGGACAGGCGGCCCTCGACATCTTTCCGAGTAAGCCGTTCGACATTGTGTTGCTCGACCTCATGCTGCCTCGTGTCTCCGGGCTCGACGTCTGCCGCACCATTCGTACCCAGAGCGACGTTCCCATCATCATCGTCAGTGCCAAGGGCGAAGAAGTTGACATGGTCCTCATGCTCGAAATCGGTGCCGACGACTACGTGACCAAGCCGTACCGGCTGCGCGAGCTCGTCGCTCGCGTTCGCGCCGTGCTGCGTCGTCGCGAGACGGCCACTGCGCCCGCTCGCAATGATGATGTCATGGAGCTCGGCACCATTCGCCTCGACGTAGACGCGCGCCGTTGCTTCGTGAGTGGCGAAGAAGTCAAACTCCGCAAGAAGGAGTTTGCGCTGTTGCAGATTCTGATGGAGAACGCCAACCGCGTCTTGACGCGTGACACGTTGATTGACCGAGTGTGGGGCAACGACTACGTCGGTGACACCAAGACGCTCGACGTGCACATCAAGCGTCTGCGCACCCTCGTGGAAGCGGACGCCAAGGCACCCACCTACATCACCACCGTTCGTGGTGTGGGCTACCGCTTCGAAGTTACGAAGTAGGCGCGCTGATCACGCGTTGGCCACCGAGGTAGCCAACGAGGACTTCCGGCACCTGGACTGAA
>Ga0208617_1000368_pt1 | contig 13301 bp, 10 predicted proteins | sample CryBogCBE06Nov07_FD_184581 | JGI IMG/M metagenome (GOLD analysis project Ga0208617, IMG submission 184581) | Freshwater microbial communities from Crystal Bog, Wisconsin, USA - CBE06Nov07 (SPAdes) (version 2) | ecosystem: Environmental > Aquatic > Freshwater > Lake | place: Crystal Bog...
CACTCCGGCGTGCTCGCCTCGGCGCTGGCCATGGACAAGGCCAAGGCGAAGGCCGTGCTGGCCGCGGCGGGGATCAAGGTTCCGGGCGGCGGCTTGTTCAACCGGCATTTGGCGGCGGCGGATCACGTGATGCCTCCGCCCTATGTGGTGAAGCCGAACGCGCAGGGCTCCTCCGTCGGGGTGTTCCTGGTCTTCGAGGGCGCGAACCGCCCGCCGCAGGAGCTCGCCGCTCCGTCGTGGACCTTCGGCGAGGAGGTGATGATCGAGCCCTACATCGCCGGCAAGGAGCTATCCGTCGCCGTGATGGGGGACAAGGCGCTGGCGGTCACCGACATTGTGCCCACGGCGGGCTTCTACGATTTCGAGGCCAAGTACGGGGAGGGCGGCTCGCAACACGTGATCCCGGCAGACATTCCTGACCACGTCCGCACCCAGGCGATGCGGACAGCCGAGGCCGCGCACGCTGCATTGGGTTGCCGAGGCCTTACCCGAAGCGACTTCCGTTATGACCCTGTTAAGGACGATCTGGTTTTGTTGGAGGTGAACACTCAACCCGGCTTTACGCCCACGTCGCTCGCACCCGAGCAGGCGGCGTACTGCGGAATTGAGTTCGACCGTTTGGTGCTTTGGATAGTGGAGGACGCCGGATGCCCGCGATAGTGCGAGGCGCCACAACGCGGAAGTCGGCCAAGCCGAAGGCCTCGCCAAAGGCCGGCGGAAGCCGTGCGCGTCGTGGCGCGGCGGTCTATGGCGCGAGCGGGCGTTTTGCCGGTATTCCGCCGAAGACGGCGGCGATGGCGACGGTCGGCATCGGCTGTCTGCTGACGGTCGTGCTTCTGGCCACCGGCGGTCGCGGGCAGGCGGTGGTGAGCCGCATCGGACGCGGCCTCGACAACAGCTTCGCCTCGGTGGGTTTCGCCGTGCGCGAGGTCAAGGTGGTCGGCGCGTCGCCTGAGGCGGAGCCGCTGATCCGCGCGGCGGTCGATACGCCGACCGGGGCGCCCATCCTTGGCCTCAACCTCGCTCAGCTTCGCGACAAGGTGGCCAAGGTCGGCTTCGTCCAGTCCGTCCGCGTCGAACGCATGCTGCCCGACGTGCTGACGGTCAGTGTCGTGGAGCGGCGCCGGGTCGCTGTCTGGCAACATCTGGGACGCCTCAGCGTGATCGACCCGGCTGGCCGCGTGATCGTCGAGACGGATGCGCGTCATTTCACGGATCTGCCGCTGGTGGTGGGCGAGGGCGCCGACACGGCGGCGGCGGCGATCCTGCCGTTGATCCAGGCCCGGCCCAGTCTGATGAGCCGCCTGTGGGCCCTTGTCCGGGTCGACAACCGGCGCTGGGACCTTTTGCTGCGCAATCAGAGCCTCGTTCAATTGCCCGCCGAGGGCGAAGAGGCGGCTTTGATGCGACTTGACCAGTTGGAGCGCGACGCGGGGGTGCTGAGCCTTGGCGTGCCGCGGATTGATCTTAAGACCCCCGACGTGCGGATCCGTCCGCGCGAGCTGGTGGGGAACCCGGCGTCGACGGTCGCTACGGCGACGACGGCGGGCTGATGATGTGAATGACGGCGGCTGTCGCCAGAAGGCGGCGGCTGGGATCTTTATCTGGAGGGCGCCTGCGCCATGAAGCGAACAGTGGATCGACGGGAGAGCGGCCGTAAGGGCGTGGTGGCGGCGGTTGATCTGGGCGCGTCGAAGGTCGGCTGCTTCATCATGAAGCCCGAAGGCGTCAACCGGGAACAGCGCATCATCCAGGCGGCGGGGGTGGCTCATGTCCGGTCCCGCGGCGTCCGCGGCGGTGTGGTCACCAGCGTTGACGAAGCCGCCGAAGCCATCGCGCAGGCGGTCGAACAGGCCGAGACTATGGCGGGCGTCAACGTCACCGGCGTGGTGCTCACCACGGCGGGCGGACAGATCGCCAGTCACCGGGTCAGCGCCGCCGTGTCGCTGGGCGTGCGTCCCATCGGCGATCATGACCTGTCGCGCTGCATTCAGCTGGCGCTGGCCCAGGCGAGACTCCCCGGGCGTCGCATCATCCACCTGTTGCCCATCGCCTGGGCCGTCGACCGGCAGTCGGCAGTGCGCGATCCACGTCACCTGCACGGCCGCGAACTCGCGCTCGAGCTTCTCGTGGTCAGCATGGCCGAGACGGCGTTCGCAACCCTCGGTCATTGTGTCGAGCTGGCGCACCTGCATCTGGAGGGCGTCGTCGCCGCGCCGTTCGCCTCGGGGCTGGCCGCGCTGCAGGACGATGAGCTCGATCTCGGCGCCATCTGCATCGATATGGGCGGCGGATCGACATCGACCGCGGTCTTCTCCGGCGGCTCGCTGATCCATGTGGACACGCTGACCGTCGGCGGCGCGCACGTCACCAACGACATCGCCCGCGGCCTGACGACGACCCTGGCCGGAGCCGAGCGGATCAAGACGCTGCACGGATCCGCGATCGCCTCGGCGAACGAGGATCGTGAGATGGTGGAGGCGCCTCCGCGCGGGGATGATCCCTCCGCCGAGCCGGTCACCGCGCCGCGCTCGCTGCTGAAGGGCGTGATCGCGCCCCGGGTCGAAGAGACGCTGGAGCTGGTCCGGGACCGTCTCAAGCAATCCGACGTCCGTCCGCCCAGAGGCGCGGGCGTGGTGCTGACCGGCGGCGCGAGCCAGCTCGCAGGGGTGCGCGAGCTCGCCGTCCGCGTGTTCGACTGTCCCGTGCGCCTTGGCCGTCCCCGCCGCGCGCCGCATCTGGCGGACTCCGCCGCAGGGCCGGCCTTCAGCGCCGCCGTGGGCGTTCTGCAGCGGGCCGCCTTCGGCCCTCGTGAAGCCGTGTCGGACCGCTCCCTGGCGGCGCGGCCCAGAGAAGAGCGGGGGCAAGGCGAGCGGGACGTGCTGTCCCGCGCCGCCGGATGGCTGCGCGCGAACCTGTAATGTTCCCCTTGCGGACGGCCGTCGGTTTGGCGCAGCCAAGACGTGCGCGGCCGATTCCCGCACGTTTTGCGTGGAAAAATTGATTTGTGTTCGAACTGAGCGCTTCTGCTTTTGCCGAATCCGGCTAGCACTGGGCACAGTCACGCGGATGTGTCCGCCGGCGTATTTCGCCGAATCAGCAATTCCCCAATAAAAACATTAATTTGCTTCCCAGATCACTGGATCGGGCGGCGACTCGCGGTAAGAACGTTTACTGTCACTTAACTATAAATGCCTTGTTATCGGCTGATCGGTTGTGCGGCTCGGGGACGGTTCCCGAGTAGGCGTAAATCAGGAGGCCGTCGGTCAGGATATGAAGCCCATGGCGATTTCTCTGTCGGCGCCGCGCGCCACCGAACTCAAGCCCAGGATCGTCGTTTTCGGCGTCGGGGGGGCCGGCAGCAATGCCGTCAACAACATGATCGACGCCGATCTGCAGGGGGTCGAGTTCGTTGTTGCGAACACCGACGCCCAGCAGCTTCAGTTCGCCAAGACGGACCGACGGATCCAGCTCGGGGTCACGATCACGCAAGGCCTGGGCGCGGGCGCTCATCCGGAGATCGGCACCAGCGCCGCTGAGGAATCCATCCCCGAGATCGAGGAACATCTCGAGGGCGCGCACATGGTGTTCATCACCGCCGGCATGGGCGGCGGCACCGGCACCGGCGCTGCGCCGATCATCGCTCGTGCGGCGCGGGAGCGTGGCATCCTGACCGTGGGTGTCGTGACCAAGCCGTTCCACTTCGAAGGCCGTCACCGGATGCGCCTTGCCGATCAGGGCGTGGCCGAGCTGCAGCGGGTCGTCGACACGCTGATCGTCATTCCGAACCAGAACCTGTTCCGCATCGCCAATGAGCGCACCACCTTCGCCGAAGCCTTCGGCATGGCGGATCAGGTGCTGCATTCGGGCGTGCGCTCCATCACCGATCTGATGGTCCTGCCGGGCCTGATCAATCTCGACTTCGCCGACGTCCGCACGGTCATGACCGAGATGGGCAAGGCGATGATGGGCACGGGCGAAGCCACGGGTGAGGACCGCGCCCTGATGGCGTCGCGCAACGCCATCCAGAACCCGCTGCTCGACGAAGTCTCCCTGAAGGGCGCCAAGGCCGTGCTGGTCAACGTGACCGGCGGTCTCGACATGACCCTGCTGGAAGTCGACGAGGCGGCCAACGCCATTTCGTCCGAGGTGGATGCGGAAGCCAACATCATCTTCGGCGCCGCCTTTGATCCGGAGCTCGAGGGCCGCATCCGCGTGTCCGTCGTCGCGACCGGCATGGACGCCGCCGCGATGCGCGCCGTCGATCCCGTTCCCCAGCGCACCAACACCCCGCCGCCGTCTGGCGGAAGCCGCACGACCTCGCTTCCGCCGCTTCGCGCGACGGAGCCGGTCAGGACCGCTGAACCGGCCCGGGCGCCCGAGCCTGTGCGCGCGGTGCAGGAGCCTGCACGACCTGCCGCGGTCCATGCCGCGCCGGCGCCGTCGGCGCCGCAGATCCAGTCGGCCCCTCCGCCGACCTTCTCCGCCGCCGACTCCTACACTCAGCGCAGCGAAGCGGCTGAGCCGCGGATCATCGAGCCTGCGTCCCTCCGTCGCGAGGAACCGGTTCAACCGGCGGCGCGCATCGTTGATCCTCTGGCGGCCGAGGACGGCGACGAAATGTTCATCGTCCGGCAGACCCTGCCGCCGAAGCTTCGGGCGGATACGGTGACCGGGCGCACCTACACCAAGCCGGGGCAGCCGCCCTTGCCGGACCCCCGCGCGCCGGAGCCCAAGAAGTCGGGATGGCTGAGCCTGTTCGGCGGACGCCATCGCTACGAAGAGCCGCCGCCGCCGCCGCCTGCGCCGACACGCGCACCCCAGATGGGGGCGTCCGGCTCCGCTCAGGCGACCAAGCCCGCGCCGTCATCCGATCCGTCCGCTCCGGCCGACGATCTGGAGATTCCTTCCTTCCTTCGTCGGCTCGCCAACTGAGACGACGAAGGTGTAGATTGAAGCCCGGCGGCGCCTGATCGGCCCCGCCGGGTTTTTTGATTCCGGCGTTACATTTCGAAACAGATGTTGTGTTGCGCTGCAGCGTTCGGCCCCTCACGGTTAAGAATAGGGAATGGACGTTCGGATAAGATCGCCATTCTCCTGAGGGATGGTGGTTCATGTATTCAAGCGTGATGCAGCACACTTTGGCGGGTCCGGCGGTTTGCGCCGGCGTCGGCGTGCACAACGGTCAGCATGTTCGCGTGGCGATCCGCCCGGCGCCGGTGGGGACCGGTGTTGTGTTCATCCGCACGGATGTGACGGATCGCGACAATCGCATCCCGGTGTCGCCCCTTGCGGTCGGCCGCACCCAGCTCAATACCGAAATCGGCAACGCCGCCGGCGTCACGGTGTCGACCATCGAACACCTGATGGCGGCGCTCGCAGCGCTGAACGTCGATAATGTGATCGTCGAGATCGACGGCCCCGAGACGCCGATCATGGACGGCTCGGCCATGCCGTTCGTGCAGCTGCTCGACCGCGCCGGCCGCCGGATGCAGGACGCGCCGCGCCGCTTCATTGAAATTCTGGAGCCGGTCGAAGTGGTCGACGGGGACAAGCGCGCCGCGCTTCTGCCCAGCGACCGCTTTGAGATGTCGTTCGAAATCGCCTTCGCCAGCGCCGCGATCGGTCGTCAGTCGGTAGAGCTTGAGGTGACGGAAGACTCCTTCCGTCGCGAACTCGCCGCCGCCCGCACCTTCGGCTTCGTGCATGAGGTCGAGGCGCTTCGGGCCATGGGCCTCGCCCGCGGCGGAAGCCTCGACAACGCCGTGGTCATTGACGGGGACGAGATCGTCAATCCGGAAGGCCTGCGGATGGAGCGCGAGTTCGTTCGCCACAAGGCGCTGGACGCGATCGGCGACTTGTATGTGCTGGGCGCTCCGGTGATCGGACGGTTCGAGGGGCGCTACGCCGGGCACGCCCTGAACAACAAGCTGGTGTGCGCCCTGATGGCGTCGCCGGACTCCTGGCGCATCGGATCCTTCGCCGAGGATCTTGCGGAAGCTGTTTGACACACTTTCGCCGTCTCAAGCCGGTCTATCATTTTCGCGATAAGCCTGCGTTGGCGATTGCCTTGCAGCTGGTGTAGACAGGGCGCGATACATGCGGTCCGGCGGAGACACTCCATCGGCGTCGCCGCGGACCTAATGCGAAGGAAGAACGCAGTTGCTTCGTTTCAAGCCCGGCCGTTCGGCGATCATTTTGGCGTTCGCGCTCTCCGCTCTGTTGTCGGGGTGCGCCGGCAAGGCGAAACCCGCGCCTCAGCTGTCCTATCAGGAACGTCCCGTCGAGCTGCTCTACGCCACCGGCGCAAAGCGTCTGGACGAAGGATCCTGGATCGAGGCGGTTCAGTACTTCGATGAGGTGGAGCGCCAGCACCCCTATTCGGAATGGTCACGTCGGGCGATCCTGATGGAGGCCTACGCCTACTATCGCGCCAACCAGTACGAGGACGCGGTCTCCGCCGCCGATCGCTTCATCAGCCTGTATCCGGGCAACCCGTCGACCTCCTACGCCTATTATCTAAAGGCCCAGTGCTACTTCGAGCAGATCGTCGACGTCGGCCGTGACCAGGGCACGACGGAGGCGGCGCTCGCGGCCCTCCGCGACGTTCTGCGCCGCTATCCGGACTCGCAGTTCGCCGTCGACTCCAAGCTGAAGGTCGAACTGGTCAATGACCAGCTGGCCGGCAAGGAAATGACGGTGGGCCGCTGGTATCTGCGCAACAGCCAGCCGCTGGCGGCGATCGGCCGGTTCAAGTCGGTCATCGATCGCTATCAGACCACCTCGCATACGCCAGAAGCGCTCTATCGCCTGACGGAGGCCTATCTTGCGATGGGCCTGCGCGATGAGGCGGTTCGTGACGGCGCCGTGCTCGGCCACAATTTCCCGGGCGATCGCTGGTACAGCGCGGCGTACCGTCTCCTGACGTCCAAGGGGCTGAAGCCCGAGGTCGCGCCGCTGGTGCGGCAGAAGAACGGCGTCGGCGGAGATTTCACGCGACTCGGCAAAGGCTCGTAAGCTGACGGCCCAGAGCCGAACTTACGGAAGGTCTGCGGTTTTCACATGCTGGTTGGTCTGAGTATCAGAGACGTCGTCTTGATCTCGGTCCTCGATCTCACCCTGGGGCGAGGCCTGACGGCCCTGACCGGGGAAACGGGGGCGGGCAAGTCGATCGTGCTGGACGCGTTGGGCCTTGCTCTGGGCGCCAAGGCGGACGCAGGCCTCGTGCGCGCCGGGGCCGCTCAGGCGAGCGCAGCCGCGATCTTTTCCCTGTCTCCCAGCGATCCGACCTTTGATCTCCTGGAAGAGAAGGGGCTGTCCGCCGATCGGTCCGAGGATCTCATCCTGCGTCGGCAGGTCTCGGCGGACGGCCGGTCGCGAGCCTTCATCAATGATCAGGCGACCAGTGTTGGCGTCCTGCGCGAAGTCGGCGCACGGCTGATCGAGATCCACGGCCAGCACGAGACGGCAGGCCTGCTGGATCCGAAGACGCACCGCCCGCTGCTCGACGAATTCGGGCGCTGTCGCCCGCAGCTCGACCTCGTATCCGCCGCCTGGACAACCCTGCGCGACGCCCGCGCCCATGAGACGGAGCTCATGGAGCGGATGGCCAGGACCGGCGAGGAGACCGAGCTCTGGACCGCCCGCCTGGCCGAACTCGACCGCCTCAACCCCCGCGTCGGTGAGGAGACGGAACTGGCGGACCAGCGCGCGGTGCTGGGGGCGGCGGAAAAGGCGGTGGCGGATATCGCCGAGGCCAAGGAAAAGTTGGGCGGAGATGATCTGTCGCGGCGCCTGTCCTCCGCCTTCCGGGCGCTGGAGCGGGCGCGGGAGCGGGCGCGGCACTCCGGCGTCGGCGAGGATCATCCGGTCCTGCGCCAGTTGTCGGCGGCGGCGGACGCTGTGGATCGCACCCTGGTCGAAGCCGCCGAGGCGCTGACCGCGGTGGATGCGGCGGCTGACGCCTTTGAATTCGACGCCGCCAGGCTCGATGAGACCGAAGAGCGCCTGTTCGCTCTACGGGCCGCCGCGCGCAAGCTGGGCGTTCAGGTCGATGATCTGGCGGCGGAGCGGGTGCGCATCGCCGCGGACCTGCGGGGCGTCGAGGATCAGGATGCGGCGCTGGCGGCGGCGAAGGCCGCGCGCGTGAAGGCGGAAACCGACTACGCCAATGCTGCTGCTGCGCTTACTGCAGCGCGGAAAGAGGCTGCGGAACATCTGTCACAGTCCGTAGCGACGGAGCTTGGGCCGCTCAGGCTCGACCGGGCGAAGTTCCGCGTCGAGATCACGCCGCTCGCCCCCGAACGCGCCGGACCGCTCGGCGTCGACCGTGTCGCGTTTGAAGTCTCGACCCACCCCGGCGCGGCCTTCGGCGGGTTGGGCGACATCGCGTCGGGGGGTGAGCTCGCACGTTTTGCGCTGGCCATGAAGGCCTCGCTCGCCACACGGGACGGGCCGGAGGCGCCGGGCCTTGCGATGATCTTCGACGAGGTGGACCAGGGCGTCGGCGGGGCCGTGGCGGCGGCGGTGGGGGCGCGGCTGCGCCGACTCGCCGATGACGGCACGCAGGTGCTGGTCGTCACCCACAGTCCGCAGGTGGCGGCCCGCGCCCATCATCACTGGCGCGTCTCCAAGTCTTCCGACTCCGAGACCTTCGTCACCCATGTCGAGGCCCTGACCGACGCGGAGCGGGAAGGGGAGATCGCCCGCATGCTCTCCGGCGCCGAGGTCACCGACGCCGCCCGCGCCGCCGCGCGCGCCCTCATCTCCGGCTGACTGCGGAGGCCGCCATGATCGATGTCGACCAACTGAGCGCAGCTGAGGCGGAAGCCGAACTTGCGCGGCTGGCCGTTGAGCTCGCCCATCACGACGCGCTCTATCACCGACAAGACGCGCCGGAGATCTCCGACGCCGAGTACGACGCCCTGAAGCGCCGCAACCTCGCCATCGAGGCCAGGTTTCCGGATCTCGTCCGGCCGGACTCGATCTCCCAGCGCGTGGGCGCGGCGCCGTCGGAGGCGTTTTCGCCTGTGGCGCACGGCGTGCCGATGCTCAGCCTCGACAATGCCTTTTCAGCAGAGGACGTCGCCGATTTCGTCAAGCGAATCCGGCGTTTCCTCGGACTTGATGAGCAACCGCTCGAATTCACCGCCGAACCCAAGATGGACGGGTTGTCGGCGAGCCTTCTTTACGAGCGCGGACGGTTTGTGCGCGGCGCCACGCGCGGAGATGGGCGAACGGGTGAGGATGTCACCGCCAACCTTCTGACCCTGAACGATATTCCACGGCGCCTCTCCGGTGAGGGCTGGCCCGACCGGATCGAAGTGCGCGGCGAGGTCTATATCGCCGCCGACGCCTTCGCCGCCATGAACGCCGAGGCGGAGGCGGCCGGTGAGCGGCTCTACGCCAATCCCCGCAACGCCGCGGCGGGCTCCCTGCGCCAGATCGATTCCTCGGTGACGGCCAAGCGGCCTCTGCGCTTCTTCGCCTATGCCTGGGGGGAGCTGAGCGCGCCCTTCGCCGAGACGCAAAATGAAGCGCTGGCGCGGCTTCGGGACTGGGGCTTCCCGGTCAATCCACGATCCATGCAGGTCACGGACGTCGAGGGCCTGATCTCCGTCTACAAGGCGCTGGAGGCGGACCGCCCGCGCCTCGGCTACGACATCGACGGGGTGGTCTACAAACTCAACCGGCTGGACTGGCAGGAAAGGCTCGGCGCCGTCGGCCGCACGCCGCGCTGGGCCATTGCGCACAAGTTCCCGGCGGAGCAGGCGCGGACCACGCTTCTCGATATCGAGATCCAGATCGGCCGGACAGGGGCCCTGACCCCGGTGGCCAAGCTCGCCCCCGTCACCGTAGGCGGGGTGGTCGTGCGCAACGCCACCTTGCACAACGCCGAGGAGATCGCCCGCAAGGACGTGCGCATCGGCGACACGGTGATTGTCCAGCGCGCCGGCGACGTGATCCCGCAGATCGTCGGCGTGGTGCTGGACGAGCGTCCCGCGGACGTCGCGCCTTACGACTTCCCGACCGTCTGCCCCTGCGCGCTTGCGACCCCGGTCACGAAGGAGACGACCACCTCGGGCGCCGAGACGGTCGTGCGGCGCTGCGGCGGGGAGCTGGCCTGTCCGTTCCAGAAGATCGAGCACCTCAAGCACTTCGTCTCCCGCCGCGCCTTCGACATCGAGGGGCTGGGGGACAAGCAGCTCACCGCCTTCTTCGACGACGGCCTGATCCGCGAGCCGGCGGATATCTTCACCCTCGAGGCCCGCGACCGCACCAACCTCAAGAAGCTGAAGGACCGGGAGGGGGCGGGGGAATTGAGCGTCGCCAACCTGTTCGCCGCCATCGAGGCCAGGCGCACGATCCCGCTGGCGCGCTTCATCTTCGGCCTTGGCGTGCGCCATATCGGCGAGACGACGGCCCAGACCCTCGCCCGAGGCTATGGAACGGCCACCGCCTTCCTCGCGGCGATGGACGCCGTGGCGGCGGGGGACGAGACGGCGGCGGCTGAGCTCGACGCCCTCGACCAGATCGGCGACGCGGTCATCGACGCGGTGCGCAGCTTCTTCGCCGAGCCCCACAACCGCGCCATGGTGCAGCGCCTCGCCGATCAGCTGGTCATCACCGACGCCGAGCTCCCCAAGTCAGACACGGCGGTGGCGGGCAAGACCGTGGTCTTCACCGGCGCGCTGGAGCGTCTGACCCGGGACGAGGCCAAGGCCCAGGCCGAGCGGCTGGGGGCGAAGGTCGCATCATCGGTCTCGCGCAAGACCGATCTTGTGGTGGCGGGCCCGGGGGCCGGCTCGAAGCTGAAGACCGCCACGGAGCTCGGGATCGAGGTGATTTCCGAGGACGACTGGCTCCGCCTCATCGGCGCCCCGTCGGCGTGAAACCACGTTTCGTCGCGCGAACGCCTTCAATCCTTGCTACACGCTGTTCGAATTTTTCCTGGAGACACTCATGCAGCTCTTTCTCGACACAACCGACACCGCCGTACTTGCGGAGCTCGCCAAGACCGGCCTCGTGGACGGGGTGACGACCAATCCGACGCTGATCGCCAAGTCGGGCCGCCCGATGCTGGAGGTGATCAAGGAGATCGCCGGGCTCGTGGACGGACCGGTGAGCGCCGAGGCCGTCGCGACGGACGCCGAGACCATGATCAAGGAAGGCGAGAAGCTCGCCGCCATCGCCACCAACATTGTCGTCAAGCTGCCGCTGACCTTCGAAGGTCTCAAGGCCGTTCAGCACTTTTCCGCGAACGGGATCATGACCAACGTGACCCTGTGCTTCAGCGCCACCCAGGCGCTGCTGGCGGCGAAGTCCGGCGCGACCTTCATCTCGCCGTTCGTGGGTCGTCTCGACGATCACGGGGCGGTCGGCATGGACCTGATCCAGGAAATCCGCACGGTCTATGACAATTACGAGTTCGACACCGAGATCCTGGTCGCCTCGGTCCGCACCGTCGATCACGTGAAGACCGCCGCCCTCTACGGCGCCGACTGCGTGACCCTGCCGCCCCAGGTGTTCGAGGGTCTCGTGAAACATCCGCTTACAGACCGTGGACTCGAAGCCTTCCTTGCAGACTGGGCAAAAACAGGTCAGTCGATTCTGTAGATTGCGAGTCGGGCCGAATCAGTAGGGAGGCGGGGACGTGACCAGCGGATGGAGCGAAGCGGAGCCGCCTGTCGCCGACGGCGTCTCGGACGAGGCGTCTGAAGCGGCGTGGACCGATGTCCGCAACTACCTCACGGCCCATCCCAACCGGTTGCGCGACGACAAGGACCTGCTTTCGGCCCTCGGTCTCAAGTACGCGCCGGCCAATGTGGTGGAGTTCCTGCCCGCCGCCCTCGCGCGCATGGAGGCCGCCCACGCCCGGGAGACCTCCGCGCGGCAACAGATCGAGACGCTGGCCAAGGCCAATTTCGACGCTCAGGCCAAGACCCACGATCTGATCATCAATCTGCTGGAGTCCCGCAGCAACACTGACCTTGTCCGGCGCGTCAACCGCGCCGCTCAGGAGCAGTTCGGCCTTGCAGGCGCCATGATCGCGGTGGAGACGCCTCCGGAGTGTCCGCCGGCCCCGCTGGGCTGGAAATCGCTGCCGGGCGGCGTGGTCGACCTGCTGATGGGCGGAGACCGGGAAAGCCGCATGGGGCCATGTCATGCGGCGCGGGAGTTGTTTGACGGCGACGCGCCGATCCTGAGCTGCGCGCTGGTTCGCATCCGCCTCTGGCGGGCGGAGCGGCCAGGCGTATTGGGCTTTGGCGCCGCCGCCCCCGACACCTTCACCCCGGAGATGGGCGCCGAGCTCGTGTCCTTCCTCGCGAGGGTCGTGGAGCGCACCGCCGCCCGATGGCCGAACCTCTAGCCTCACGCGCCACGGAAGCAAGGATCGCTCAGATCCACTGGCTGAGCTTCCTCGCCAATGAACGCCGCGCTTCGCCCAGAACCCTTGAGGCCTATGGCGCAGCGGTCTCCAATCTCATCACATTCCTCGAGCGTCATCGCGGCGAGACCCTGACCCTGCAGGGCTGCACGGAACTGAAGGCCGCCGATTTTCGCGCTTGGCTCGCCTTTCGGCGGACGGGGGAGTCTCCCTTGTCCGCGCGCTCCTTGAGCCACGCCCTCTCCGCGACCCGGGCCTTCTTCCGCTACCTTGACCGGCGCCTTGGGGTTGTGAATGCGGAGCTGGCGCTGGTGCGCGGCCCCAAGGTCAAGCCGTCTCTGCCGCGCCCGGTGAGCGAGACCGCGGCTCTGGAACTGCTGGATGAGGCGGGGGGCGATGAGGATCAGGCGGAGTGGATCCGCGCGCGGGACGAGGCGGTGCTGACGCTCCTTTACGGCTGCGGCTTGCGGATTTCCGAGGCCCTGTCCCTCACGCGGGGCGATGCGCCGCTGGGGGAGACCATCCGCATCCTCGGCAAGGGCGGCAAGACCCGGATCGCGCCGGTGCTGGCGGTGGTGCGGGAGGCGGTGGATCGTTACGTTGCGGTCTGCCCGTTCCCGGCGACATCGGGCGACCCGCTGTTCCGCGCTGTCCGCGGCGGACCGCTGGGGCCCAGAGCCGTGCAAGCCATGATGGCCCGGCTGCGGGGGCGGCTCGGCCTGCCCGCGTCGGCCACGCCCCACGCGTTACGCCACGCCTTTGCGACGCACCTGTTGGGCGCCGGCGCAGACCTGCGCTCGATCCAGGAGCTGCTGGGGCACGCGAGCCTCTCGACCACCCAGAAGTACACGGCTGTGGACGCCGAAGGGCTGATGGCGGTCTATCGCCGGGCCCATCCGTCGAGCTGACGCCT
>Ga0208617_1000380_pt1 | contig 13061 bp, 11 predicted proteins | sample CryBogCBE06Nov07_FD_184581 | JGI IMG/M metagenome (GOLD analysis project Ga0208617, IMG submission 184581) | Freshwater microbial communities from Crystal Bog, Wisconsin, USA - CBE06Nov07 (SPAdes) (version 2) | ecosystem: Environmental > Aquatic > Freshwater > Lake | place: Crystal Bog...
TCCAAGGGCGAAACGCTGATCGACACGGCGATGACGATCAACGCCATGAAGCCGGACCTTCTGGTTGTGCGTCACAGCGCCAGCGGCGCAGCGGAGCTTCTGGCGCGCAAGGTGAGCTGCTCGGTGATCAACGCCGGTGATGGCTGGCATGAACATCCCACGCAGGCCCTGCTGGACGCCTTGACCCTGAAACGCGCCTTTGGCCGGGTCGAAGGCTTGAAGGTCGCGATCTGCGGGGACGTTCTCCACAGCCGGGTGGCGAGATCGAATGTCGGCCTTCTGCAGACTCTCGGCGCCGAGGTGCGGCTGGTGGGACCGCCGACCCTCATGCCGGCGGGTGTCGATCGCTGGGGCGCCGATGTCTTCCACGACATGCGCAAAGGCGTCGATGACGTGGACGTCGTCATGATGCTGCGTCTGCAACTCGAGCGGATGGATGGGGACTTTGTCCCGTCGACGCGGGAATATTTCCGCTTCTACGGTCTCGACGCTGAAAAGCTGAGCTGCGCGCGGCCGACGGTGCGGGTCATGCATCCGGGCCCCATGAACCGGGGCGTTGAGATCGACAGCGGCGTGGCCGACGATCCGGCGGTCAGTCTGATCCAGGATCAGGTGGAGATGGGGGTCGCGGCGCGGATGGCCGTGCTTGTCGCGCTCGACGCCCGCGCGAACGGAGCAAACTGACATGGCTCATTCGCAACGCCCCCTCGCCCTCCTCGGCGCGCGTCTCGTCGATCCGGCCAGCGACTATGACGGCCCCGGCGGCGTACTCGTGTGCGATGGCGTCATCGCTGACGTCTTCCGCGGCTCGGACCCCGGACCGCTTTCCACCGATGTGGAGATCTCCGACTGCCGGGGCCACATGCTCGCACCCGGGCTGATCGATCTACGGGTCAAGACCGGAGAGCCGGGCGCGGAGCCCAAGGAAACCCTGAAGTCCGCCAGCCGAGCCGCAGCGGCGGGCGGCGTGACGTCGATCGTCGTGCAGCCGGACACTGATCCATCCGTCGATGATCCCGCCATGGTGGATTTCATCCTGCGTCGGGCGCGAGATATCGAGCTCGTCAATGTCTACCCGGCGGGCGCCTCGACACGAGGATGCAGGGGCGAGCGTCTGACCGAGATCGGTCTGATGCGGGAAGCGGGCGCGGTCTACTTCACCAACGGGGACCAGCCCGTTGTCAATTCACGCGTTTTTCGGCGCATCCTGACCTACGCCAAGGCCTTCGGCGCCCTGGTCGCGCATCGGCCAGCCGACCCCTGGCTCAGCGCTGGCGCCTGCGCCACCGAGGGTGAGTTCGCGGCCCGCGCCGGACTTCCGTCCGCGCCGGCGATCTCCGAGCGGATCATGTTGGAGCGCGACCTCGCGATCGCCGAATTGACGGGAGGGCGACTGCTCGTTGATCAAATCACGACCGCCGACGCCCTCGACTCCCTCGCACGGGCCCAATCCAAAGGCGTCTCGGCGCTCGCGACGGTCTCGATCAATCATCTGTCCTTCAATGAAATCGACACAGGCGACTATCGCACCTTCTATCGCATGGATCCGCCCCTTCGGACCGAACAGGACCGACAGGCCTTGATCGACGCGGTGGCAGACGGTCGGGCGCCGATCATAGTGTCGGCGCACGCGCCTTTACCGGCCGAGGACAAGCGACTGCCGTTTTCGGAAGCCTTGCCTGGCGCGGTCGGTCTGGAGACCCTCCTCCCCGCCGCCCTCAGCCTGCACCACGAAGGTCGCGCGCGATTGATCGATCTGATGCGGGCGATGACCATTGCGCCCGCGGAACTGATCGGACTGCCTTCGGGCCGGCTTCAGAAGGGCGCGCCTGCGGACCTGATCGTCTGCGACCTTGACGCGCCCGTGATCATCGACGCCGACCATCTGATCTCGAAGTCGAAGAATTCGCCGTTTGACGGCCGCCGCCTGCAGGGTCTTGTATTAAAAACGCTGGTCGACGGTCGGATAGTTCATCACCACAAGCCCTGATCCTGGGCCGACATTGCGGAGGCGCAACGGATGGTCATGCAAGCCCTCGCGGCAATTTTAGCCGCGGTCGTCGCAGCAACCGGGCCGGACAAAGGCCTGACCGGCGTCTTCTATGATCCGGTCTATGAACTCGGGTCGCCGAAAGCCACAGTGGTGGTTGAGGAATATGCGTCCGCCGTATGTTCCCATTGCGCACGCTTTGACGCTCAGGTCTTTCCGACGCTGAAAGCCAGATACATCGACACCGGCAAGATCCGCTTTCGGCTGCGTGAATTTCTGACCGAACCGTCCGACCTTGCTGCCTCCGCTTTCCTGGTCGCAAGATGCACCGGAAAAGACAAGTACTTCAAAGCTGTCGAGGACGTTTTCAAGGCGCAGGCGGAAATGTTCTCGGGCAAACCCGGCTCCGAGCCCGTTGTCGTCCTGATGCGCATCGCCTCAGCCAACGGCGTGGATGCGAACCGCTTTCATGCATGCCTGGCCGATCCGGTGGCGGTTGACATGCTGCAGAAGCGTCTCGATCACGCCCTGACTGTCGATCAGGTGGAAGGCACCCCTACCGTGATCATAAACGGCAAGAAGGTCTCCCAGGGTCCGGGCGAATGGACCCCCGAAAAGCTGTCGGCGGCGATCGATGCGGCTTTGAAATCGAGCGCCACGCGCAAGCGCCGCTGACCGACGCGCGAGCCTGTAGGTTCGAAATGCAGAATGCCGACTTGCGCGCAGCTCCGTTCGTTGAAATGGTGCGCTAGGTCAAAATCGCGGCCGAATGGCGATGCTGCAAGGGCGAAATAAACATGTTGTTACTTGGAGTTACCTTGCCAGTGGTCCTCATCGCACTGGCCGTTGGCTATGCGCTCGGATCCATACCGTTCGGGGTCATCGCCACACGTCTGGCCGGGGTCGGAGACGTTCGCAACATCGGGTCGGGTAACATCGGCGCGACCAATGTCCTGCGCACGGGGCGTAAGGATCTCGCCGCGGCGACACTGATTGGCGACACCGGCAAGGCGATGCTGGCGGTTGTCATCGTAAGGTCGTTGTATGGCGAGCAGGCTGGCGCCATCGCCGGCGCGGCCGCCTTCCTCGGACACCTGTTCCCCGTATGGCTCGGCTTCAAGGGTGGCAAGGGCGTCGCGACCTTCTTTGGCGTGATGCTCACCATTCACTGGGAGATCGGCGTGATCGCCGGCGCGACCTGGATTTTCACTGCGGCGGTGTTCCGGATGTCTTCACTGGCGGCGCTGGTCGCGGTTGCGCTCACCCCGGTCTACATGCTGGCGCTAGGACAGCCGCCGGCCTTCCTGATCGCCTCTCTCTTCATGGGGGTGCTGATCTACTATCGCCACCTTGCCAACATTCAGCGTCTGCTGAAGGGCGAGGAGCCGAAGATCGGGGCCGCCAAAGCCTCCCCTGCCTCGCCCAAGACCCCTTGACCGGCCTGAGCGCACAGGAGCGACGAGATCGGTTGCGCCTTGCGCGCACGGATCAGGTCGGCGCGGTCACGTTTCACGCCTTGCTGTCTCGCTTCCGAAGCGCCGAACGCGCGCTCGACGCGCTGCCTGGCCTGTCCTTGCGCGGCGGACGCACCCACCCGCTCAGACCGATTTCCGCCGAGGACGCGGATCGAGAACTCCGGTCCGGGGCGCAGATGGGTGCGCGAATGATCGTGTTCGGGGATCGCGACTATCCCAAAGCCCTGGCCGTATCCGACCCGGCGCCGCCCGTCCTGTGGGTGTTGGGAACAGAAACCCTCCTGCATCGACCGGCCCTGTCCATCGTGGGCGCACGCAACGCGTCGGCGGCCGGACAAAGGTTCGCCCGAAGCCTGGCCCATGATCTGGGACAAGCGGGCTTTGTCGTCGCCTCAGGTCTCGCGCGAGGGATCGACGCCGCGGCGCACCAGGGCGCACTCGACACCGGCACCATCGCGGTCCTCGCAGGAGGCGTGGATGACATCTATCCTCCGGAACATCTCCCCCTCTACGAGGACATTGCTCGGCGCGGCCTCCTCGTCTCGGAAAACGCGCCCGGTCGAAAGGCGCAGGCGCGCGACTTTCCTCGCCGTAATCGCATCATCGCAGGCCTTTCCGCCGGCGTCGTGGTCGTCGAGGCGGAGCTCAAGTCCGGCTCGCTCATCACGGCTCGGCTCGCAACAGAAATGGGGCGCGAAGTGTTCGCCGTGCCGGGCTCACCGCTGGACCCAAGGTCCCGTGGCGTCAATGAGCTGCTGAGACAGGGCGCCACACTGTGCGAAGGCATCGAAGACATCGCGCGCGAACTTGCGCGGCCAAGGCCGATTGCCGAGCCCGAGAGCGATCTCTTCGGTGAAGGCCCGCTCGATGAAGAGGCGCTGGCCAGGATCTCGGACCAATTGCGCCACCGTCTGCTCGAACTGATCTCTGTGACCCCCGTGAGCCGGGACGAACTCGTCCGAGCCAGCGGCGCGCCGGCAGGCGCCGTCCTCGCGGTGCTCGTTGAGCTTCACCTCGCCGGGCGCTTAGAGCTGCTGCCAGGCGGACTTGTCAGTGCGACGGATTGATCGGGGGCGCTTCGATCGGGTGCTTGTCTGAAGCGTCCTGGATCGACTGCGCCAGATCAAAGTCACCCTGACGGGCCGCAAGTTGGGACAAAGCCTGTAGCATTTCATGGATATAGGCCAGGATATCCTCAGGTGGAGCGTCGATATAAGGACTTGGACGTTCCGACTCGCTCATGGGGCAGACCTCGCAACCTTTTGTGGTAATTATAATGCGCACCACCTAGGAATGCAATCTGCAAGGTTGCGGTCGGACGATCTCGCGCCTATTGAGCGGACGAGGCGACCGCACCGTTTGTGTCTGCCTCGCCCTACCGCCGCGCCCGCTCGTCTCGTTGCGGTCGCCCTGTCCCTCCAGTGCGCCAGGTCGAATGAACGTCGTCGTCGTCGAAAGTCCCGCGAAAGCAAAGACCATCAACAAGTATCTGGGCGCCGGATACACGGTCCTCGCATCCTACGGGCATGTGCGTGACTTGCCGTCCAAGGACGGGTCGGTGAAGCCGGATGAAGATTTCGCCATGGTTTGGGACACCGATCCCAAATCCAAGAAGCGCCTGTCCGACATTGCCGACGCCCTGAAGGGCGCCGACCGTCTGATCCTCGCGACCGACCCCGACCGGGAGGGCGAGGCCATTTCCTGGCATATCCTCGACGAGCTAAATCGCAAGAAGGCCGTCAAATCGAAGGAAGTGCAGCGGGTGGTGTTCAACGCGATCACCAAGTCCGCCGTCATCGAGGCGATGAAAAATCCCCGGCAGATCGATCAGGAACTGGTCGACGCCTATCTCGCCCGCCGCGCCCTCGACTATCTGGTGGGCTTCACCCTGTCTCCCGTGCTGTGGAGAAAGCTGCCCGGCGCAAGATCCGCGGGACGCGTGCAGTCGGTCGCGCTGCGTCTGATCGTCGAGCGCGAGCAGGAAATCGAAGCCTTTCGGTCGCAGGAGTACTGGACCGTTGACGCCGAGGTGACGGCCGGTTCGGCGCCCTTCACGGCGCGCCTGGTGATCTTTGACGGCAAGAAGCTCGGCAAGTTTGACCTGCCGGACGAGACGACCGCCCTTGCCGCTCGGCAGGCCGTGGAAAGCGGCGTCTTCACCGTCGCCTCCGTCGAGAAGAAGCCAGGTCGGCGCAGCCCGCCGCCGCCATTCACCACCTCCACCCTGCAACAGGAAGCCGCCCGCAAGCTCGGCTTCTCCGCTCAGCGCACCATGCAGGCGGCGCAGAAACTCTACGAAGGCGTCGACGACAACGGCGGTCTCATCACCTATATGCGGACGGACGGCGTACAGACCGCGCCCGAAGCGATCCAGGAAGCGCGCAAGGTCATCGGAGACCGGTTCGGCTCGACCTACGTCCCGGACCAGCCGCGAATCTACAAGACCAAGGCCAAGAACGCTCAGGAGGCTCACGAGGCCATCCGCCCGACGAGTCTTGCCCGGCGTCCGGAACAACTCCGGCTCGATGGCGATCTCGGCCGGCTTTACGAACTGATCTGGAAGCGCATGGCCGCCAGCCAGATGGAATCCGCGCGCGTCGAGCGCACGACCATCGACATGCAGACTCAGGACGCCAGGACCGGGCTTCGGGCGACCGGACAGGTCATCCTGTTCGACGGATATCTGGCCGTCTATGAAGAAGGTCGCGACGACGCTGCAGATGACGAGGACGGCGGTCGCCTGCCCGTTGTCAACGAAGGCGCCACAGCCACGGTTCAGACGGCGAAAGCTGACCAGCATCACACCGAACCGCCGCCAAGGTATTCGGAGGCCAGCCTCGTCAAGAAGATGGAAGAGCTGGGGATCGGTCGCCCTTCGACCTATGCGTCGATCATCACCGTGCTGCGGGACCGCGGCTATGTACAGATGGACAAGAACAGGTTTGTCCCCGACGACAAGGGTCGGCTTCTGACCGCCTTCCTCGGCCAGTTTTTCCAACGTTATATAGAGTATGATTTCACGGCGGATCTTGAGGGAAAGCTCGACCTCGTCTCCAGCGGCGATATGGCGTGGAAGGACCTCCTGCGGGACTTCTGGAAGGAGTTTCACGCCGCGATCGAAGGCGTCGGTGATCTGCGGGTCACCCAGGTGCTCGACGCGCTCAATGAAACCCTCGGCGACTACATCTTCAAGCCAAAACCGGAAGGCGGCGACCCAAGGCTCTGCCCCACCTGCGGCGCGGGACAACTGAGTCTGAAGCTCGGCAAGTTCGGCGCCTTCGTGGGGTGCTCCAACTATCCGGAGTGTCGTTACACCCGCCAGCTCGGCGCCGGTGAGGGCGACGGAGAGGACGGCGCGAATGGAGACCGTGAGCTCGGCAAGGACCCGGAAACGGGCCAGTCGGTCCACTTGAAGATCGGACGCTTTGGCCCCTATGTCGAAATGGCGACCGAGGACAAGCCGAAGCGCTCAGGCCTGCCAAAAGGCTGGACACCGGCCTCCATCGACCTCGCCGCCGCCCTGAAGCTCCTCGCCCTGCCACGCGACGTCGGAACCCACCCGGACGACGCCCAGCCGATCCTGGCCGGTCTTGGCCGCTATGGCCCCTACGTCCAGCACGGCGGCACCTATGCGAGCCTTGAGTCCATCGAGGACGTGTTCGAGGTCGGCCTCAACCGCGCCGTGACACTGCTGGCGGAAAAACGCGCCGGGGGCGGTCGCCCGCAACGCGGACAGGCGACGGCCCTTGCAGAGCTCGGCGCCCACCCCCAGAACGGCGAACCGGTCAAGGTCCTGTCGGGTCGCTACGGCCCTTACATCGCTTGCAACGGCGTCAACGCAAATGTGCCGAAGGACAAGGATCCAGCGTCGCTGACAATGGAAGAGGCCGTTGCGCTCCTGGCCGAACGGGAAGCCAAGGGCGGCGGCAAAGCCAAGGGCAAGGCCAAACCCAAGGCTTCGGCCAAGGCGAAACCCAAGTCGACGGCGGCCAAGGCCAAATCTCCAGCGACCACGGCGAAGAAGCCGGCTGCGAAGAAGGCTGCGCCCAAGAAGCCCGCCAAGGCGTGAAGCGCCCCAGAAAGCCCAGACCGGACGTTTCGCGCGGCAAGCCGCCTCCCCGGCCCGCGCCACCAACGTCACCCGGGCTGCCGGATCGCGCAACCCTCGCCGCCTTCGTGCAGACGGCGGGAGAGACCGATGTCGGGGAAATCGCCAAGCATTTCGGCCTGAAGGGCGCGGACCGGCGGGCGCTGCGGCAGATGCTGAAGGACCTCGCCGCTTCGGGCGCGCTGGGTCGAAGAGGTCGCAGGTCGGTCTCCATCGCCGGCGCCCCGCCGCCGGTCGGGGTCGTCGAAGTGGTCGAACGGGACATCGACGGAGACCTGTTCGTCCAACTCCTGAAGGGCGGAGAGGATCTGCCGACCGTACGCCTCGCCCCCGACAAGGCGGAGCGAAACGCCGGTGCGCCAGGCCTCGGCGACCGACTGCTCGTCAAGTTCGAGCGCCTGGAAAGCGGAGATCTCGAAGCGCGCCTGATCAAGCGGCTGGGACAGGGCGCCACGAGGATGCTGGGCGTGGTTCGCAAGGTGCGCGGGGAAACCCGTGTCGAGCCGGTCGACCGCAAGGTCCGCGACGGCCTGACCCTCAGCGTAGATGACGCGCGACTGGTCAAGGATGGTGATCTGGTCCTCTGCGCCGCAGCCGATGCGGGTGAGCGGCGCTATGGCCCCAAGCGCGGCCGGGTGCTGGAGACGATCGGGCGGGAGGATGACCCAAGAGCCTTCTCGCTCCTCGCCATCCACAGCCATTCTATCCCGACCGGATTTCCTCAGGAAGCCCTGGACGAGGCCGAAGCGGCGCAGGCGCCGACCTTGAAGGGACGCGAGGATCTGAGACATCTGAACCTCGTGACCATCGATCCGTCTGACGCGCGGGATCATGATGATGCGGTGTTTGCGCATCCGGATGAGGATCCGTCCAATGCCGGCGGCCACGTCATCTGGGTCGCGATCGCAGACGTCGCCGCCTATGTGCGCAATGGCTCGGCTCTCGATCGACAGGCGTGGAACAAGGCCAACTCGGTCTACTTCCCCGACCGGGTCGAGCCGATGCTGCCCGAACGGCTGTCGGCGGGGCTGTGCTCCCTGATCGCCCATGAGCCGCGCGCCTGCATGGCGGTGCGGATGGTGTTCAACAAGGACGGTCGCAAGATCAGCCACACCTTTACCCGCGGCTTGATGCGCTCGGCGGCTAAGCTGTCCTATGAGCAGGCGCAGGCGGCGGTCGATGGCTCTCCGGACGATCTGACCGGCCCGTTGGTGGAGACCGTTCTGCGCCCGCTGTGGGACGCCTATGCTTGCATCGGCAGGGGCCGGGACGCCCGCTCGCCCCTAGACATCGACAGCCAGGAACGGCGCATCCAGTTCACGCCCGAAGGGGCCGTGGCGGCCATCCGACAGCGTGAGCGACTGGACGCCCACCGCCTGATCGAAGAAATGATGATCCAGGCCAATGTCTGCGCGGCGGAGACCCTGGAGCAGAAGCGATCTCCGCTGGTCTATCGCGCGCACGAAGAGCCGAGCCCTGAAAAGCTCCTGAACCTTGCCGACTTTCTGGCTACCCTGAACATCCCCTGGACGCGGGGGGAAGTGATCAAGACATCACGGTTCAACGAGCTTCTGAACGCGCACCGGGAAGGCCCGCACGGCGAGATCATCAACGAGGTCGTGCTGAGAACGCAGATGCAGGCGCACTACACGCCCGACAATCTCGGTCACTTCGGACTGAACCTGCAGCGCTATGCGCACTTCACCTCACCCATCCGCCGGTACGCGGATCTGGTGGTCCACCGCTCGCTGATCCGCGCCTTGCGTCTGGGCGACGATGGACTGAGCGACACCGAAATCTCAAGGCTCAAGGCGACGGCGGACCACATCACGGCGGCGGAACGACGGGCGATGGCGGCCGAACGCGAGGCCACCGACCGCTATGTCGCCGCCTTCCTGGCCGACCGAGTAGGGGCGACATTCGAGGGTCGCGTCACCGGCGTCACCCGGTTCGGACTGTTCATCCGCCTGTCCGAAACCGGCGCGGACGGTCTTGTTCCCGCCTCAAGCCTCGGGGACGAGTATTTCATCCACGACGACAAGGCCCATGCGCTCGTTGGGGAACGGACCGGCCGGTCCTGGCGGCTCGGCGATCTGGTGGAGGTCGAACTGAAGGAGGCCACGCCTCTTACCGGCGGCCTGTTGTTCCGTATGATCAGCGACCCGTCACCCCCGGCAGAGGGCGCGCAAAAGCCTCGGCTGGGCGTACGTCGGGTCGTCCGGGGACGCCAGACGAAGGCATCCAGCAAGACAGGACCGCGCAAGGGTCGACGCTGAGGGAGACGCTTCATCCATGAGCAAGGCGACCTATGACCAGCCCGCTGATGGCGCGCAGAAGTCCGCCGGCCAACGCGCGCCGCGCCCGCGGGACGCGTCGACGCTGATCCTGCTTCGCCGTGACGGGCCTCACCCCCGCGTGCTGATGGGTCGTCGTCACGCTTCGCACAAGTTCATGCCGGACAAGTGGGTGTTTCCCGGCGGCGCCGTCGACCGGGACGACCATCGCGTGCCGGCGGCGAGTGAGCTGCGCGAACCGGTGCTTCAATCCCTCATGATGACCGCTTCTGCGGCGCGCTCCAGGGCGCTTGGGCTCGCCGCCGTCCGGGAGACCTTCGAGGAAGCTGGTTTGCGCCTGGCGAAGCCCGCCGAACCCCTTCGCACCCCTCCCCTCTGGGCGGAATTCATGGACGGGGGCCTCGCTCCGGACCTGTCGGCGCTGGATCTGATCGCGCGGGCGATCACGCCGCCCTACCGCCCACGCCGCTTTGACGCGCGCTTCTTCACCGCTGAGGCCGACCGTCTGGTCTCTCTGACGCCAAGTCGGATCAGCGGTGAACTCGAGGAAATCGCTTGGGTGGATCTCACGGAGGCCTTGGCGCTCGACTTGCCCAGCGTGACCCGCTTTGTGCTTCAGGAACTGAGTCTTCGCCTGTCAGATCCGACCCGTCGGCCGGTTTCGGTGAAATATAGTCGCGGTTCGCAGAAGTTGGAGACGCTCTGACGCCCGTGGGGCGTTGACATCGACGCCCCGATACGTATTGTCCGCGCTCTCGATTTTTCCGGATCGGCGCTTTCGTCGACCCGCAAGGAGCATTCCGCCATGGCGAAGCCGGCGTCCATCAAGATCCGCCTCAACTCGACGGCGGACACAGGGTTCTTCTATGTGACCAAGAAGAACGCGCGGACCAAGACTGAAAAGCTCGTGCTCAAGAAGTACGATCCCGTCGTGCGCAAGCACGTGGAATTCCGCGAAGGCAAGATCAAGTAGGCTGGTCGCCAAGCGTCAGCTTCAAAGCCCGGTCAGCATCGCTGATCGGGCTTTTTTGTTGGCCGGTTGAAATCACGCGGCGTTGGCGATGACCATGTTCCGCCCGCCGGCCTTGGCTTCATAGACGGCGTCGTCCGCTCGCTTGAGCAGAGCCTGAGCCGTATCCGCTGCTCCGGAGGTCACGGAGACTCCGACCGAGATCGTGACGCTCAGCGCGTCGTCCACGTCGCTCACCTTGAAGGGCGATCCGGCAACGTGCTTGCGTAGTCGCTCAGCGATCACATGCGCGTCCGCCAGCTTCGTGTCCGGCATGATCACGACGAATTCCTCACCGCCGTAGCGACAGGCAAGATCGATCGCCCGCACATTGGTTGCGAGGCGAATGGCGAACTCGCGCAGAACATCGTCACCTACTGCATGGCCGAAGGTATCGTTGATCCGCTTGAAGTGATCGATATCAACCAGCAACGCGGACACCGGCTCGCCGCCTTGGGCCGCCCGCCGCACCATGGCCGTCAGCTGGCTCGACATGTACCGGCGATTATGGAGCCCGGTGAGCGGATCAGTGACCGCCAGCTCCAGGCTCTGATCCAGATTGTTCCGAAGGAAATCGTAGTAGCGCTTCTGACGGATCAGCGTCCGAACTCGCGCGGAGAGCTCTTCCGGATCTATGGGGCGGACGAGGACATCGTTCACGCCAAGCTCCAGCGCCTTGACCATGCGCTGGCGATCGCTGGCCTCGACGGCGGCGATGATCGGCAGATGCCGTGTGGCTTCGTCTGATCTGACCTGCGCCACCAGTCGAAGCGCGTCGAAATTCGTCGAGGCGGCATTGACGAACAGGAGGTCCGCCCGCCGACGCACCGACAGGAGCGCCTGATCCGGATGCGTCTCGACGACAATCCGATGTTCGCCCTTGAGCTGGTCCTTGATCAGTTCGGCCTGACCTTCATGGTCCTCAGCGGCAATGATGAGCCCGCCGGACCCGGACATCCGCGCGGCGGCGCCCTCGATCACACCCATACGGCGACCGGAAGCTTCGCGCTGGCGGAGCTCGTCGATCACGAGCTTCATCCGCACGAGGCTCTTGACCCGCGCGAACAGCGCGATGTCGTCAATCGGCTTGCTCAGAAAATCGTCCGCGCCGGCTTCGAGCCCGGACAACCGGTCGCGACGACCGTCGAGCGCCGTCACGAGAATCACGGGGATGTGGCGAGTCGCGGGGTCGGCCTTGAGCCGCCGGCACGTCTCCAGCCCATCCATACCCGGCATCATCACGTCGAGAAGAATGATGTCCGGACCTTCGGAGGCCGCAATGTCGAGCGCTGTCAATCCGTCGAACGCCGCCAGAACCTCGAAATACTCAGCCGTGAGCTTCGCCTCCAGGAGGCGGACGTTCGGCTCGACGTCATCGACTACGAGGATGCGCGCGGTCATGTCGTCCTAGCCCAGAAAGCGGCGGACGGTGTCGAGGAAATAGCCGACGGAAATCGGCTTGGAGATGTACGCCTCGCAGCCGCCCTCGCGGATCCGTTCCTCGTCGCCCTTCATCGCGAACGCCGTGACGGCGATCACCGGAATGTGCGACAGGTCGTCATCTTCCTTGAGCCACTTGGTGACTTCCAGTCCCGAAATCTCGGGCAACTGGATGTCCATCAGAATGAGGTCCGGCCTGTGGTTACGCGCAAGCGCCAAGGCCTGCAGCCCCTCTCGGGTTTGCAAGGTCTCATAGCCTTGGGCGTCGAGCAGATCATGAAACAGCTTCATGTTCAGCTCGTTATCCTCGACGATGAGGACTTTTTTGGTCATATCGCCTTCACGCTAAGCAACGCCCGATGGCCGCATGACGCGACCCGAAGCTTTGTCGAGACGGTTGTCTCACACATATCCTTAAGTCCGAGTTAGCCGCCTGATCGTCCGCTTTGGAAGTCAATCGACACATGACGCCTGGACACTCTGACTCCATTGGTGAATTCCGGAAAGGCGCACAATCCACGCTGTGTCGGGACTGCGTTTGGAACGCAACAGCTTTACCCTTGAGGCGATGTCCAAGGTGCGATTCGCCCCGACTGATTCGGCATTTGGAACTCGATCAACTGACCATTGCGCATATTGACTGCGACGCCTTCTATGCCTCGGTTGAGAAGCGAGATCGCCCGGAGCTGCGTGATCTCCCCGTGATCGTTGGCGGGGGCGTGCGGGGCGTGGTTACGACCTGCTG
>Ga0208617_1000381_pt1 | contig 13051 bp, 8 predicted proteins | sample CryBogCBE06Nov07_FD_184581 | JGI IMG/M metagenome (GOLD analysis project Ga0208617, IMG submission 184581) | Freshwater microbial communities from Crystal Bog, Wisconsin, USA - CBE06Nov07 (SPAdes) (version 2) | ecosystem: Environmental > Aquatic > Freshwater > Lake | place: Crystal Bog...
TCTTGCGTCAGCGACAAATTGTCGTGCACGTCGACCCGACGAACGTCGGCGCCAGGGATGAGGGGAGGGGCAGATTTTTCCCCTGAAGACTTCGGTTGGCGGACGAAGCAGGCGACATCATGCCCGCGATCCAGCAGGACACGCAAAGTCTCTCGCCCAATCGTGCCGGTGGCGCCTGTCAGCGCTATGCGCATGGCCTGTTCCCAAGGGCGTGCTCGCCCCAAATATCAATCTTGACAATCTCGACATTTTCAAGACACAATCTGCTTAATTGGTTGTTAACTGTTCAGTTCGAGTCAGTTTTTCTTGCCTATACTTCACTTCGGAGTAGAGGCGGCAAGTACAGGAAAACGTCGGACGCGAGAAGCCGGCGCTAAATCGACGGGATTTGGAGACGGCCATGATAGGCTTAGGAGTTGTCGGCCCGGCTGGGCGCCGCCCCCCGCCAGGTTTGAACAGGACGGCTCCGTCTGGTGAGCGTCCGCTCGCGACTCTTTGCTATCGGAGCAAGGCCTCGCGCCTGCCGAATGCTGATGACCTTGCAAATCTTCTGACCAAGGCGCGGTCGCGCAACAAGGCCTCTGGCGTCACGGGCATGCTGGTCCATGAGGGTGGGCGCTTCTTCCAGTGGCTTGAGGGCCCGAGCGAAGCCCTCGACGAACTTTGGACGTCCATCCGGCGAGACGACCGCCACGGCGAAATCGAACTCCTGGGCGAGGGGGTGACGCCGATTCGGCTGTTCAGTGACTGGGATCTGCGATTCCTCAGCCGGTCCGTATCCGATGTTCCGCCGGATGGCGGCGAGTCTTTGGAGTCGTTCACGATCAACCAGGCTGCGGCCCAGCTCGCGCGGCTGGCCCTGGCCGGAGATGATCAAGGGATGGATGCGCTGGTGAAGGAGCGCAGGGCTCATGGCGAAGACGTCCAGGCCCTATGCCGCCAGATGCTGGAGCCGGCCGCCCATCAACTCGGCGACTGGTGGTGTGAGGACCGTTGCGACTGTTTCGAAATCACCCTGGCGCTGGCGAGACTCCAGAATCTGGTGCGAAGCCTTGAGGTCAAGTCCGACAGCGTCGTCCGCGTGGCGATCGAAGGCCGGCGCGTGCTGATCTCTCCGCCGCCCCTGGAAACCCACCTGTTGGGCGCGACCCTTCTGGGCGGGTTCTTCCGTCAGGCAGGCTGGAGCGTGCAGGCGGAGTTTCCGAAGACGGACAAGGAACTGATGGGATTGGTCAGCACCCATTGGTTCGATGCCATCGCCCTGACGCTCAGTGACGTATTCACGCGTCAGGAGCGACTGGCCGCCCTCATTCAGACGATCTCCGACGTGCGGGCGGCCTCGAAGAACCCGACCATGGCGGTGATCGTCGGCGGAAGGGCGTTTCGGCCGGACGGCTCCAACGAGAGCAGCACGGTCGGTGCGGATGTCCACTTCGCTTCAGCGAGCGACGCGGTGGGCGATCTCGACTACTGGCTGTTCATGCATCGCTTTTCGCGGGATCAGGGTTCGCAGGACGTCGAGGACGACGGTCGCCCGGCCAAGCTCGGTCCGATCGATCTCGTCCGCATGATCACCCCGGCGCTGACGCGTCGCTTCGCTCGGGCTGAGCCATCCACCGGACAGGGCGAACCCGACGAGAAATGATGCTGGCTTTGTCTGTCCTGCAGAACGCGTCGCCAGCGCGTCAGTCGTCAGACGACAGGTTGCCCAGTCCGAATTTGTGCAGTTTTGAATAGAGGCCCTGTCGACTGAGGCCGAGAATGTCGGCGGCTGAGGCGCGATTGTTGCGGGTCAGTTCCAGCGCCACCTCGATGCAGAGCTTTTCCACCAGATCGGTGCTCTCGCGCACCAGTTCCTTCAGCGGCACCCGGCCCACCAGTTCGGTCAGTTGCTCGACGGAGCGGTTGACGCCGGGGCGGGCGGGGGCGCGGCTCGTCGCCAGCCGGTTTGCGGGGCGAATGGAGAGGCCAAAGCAGGGTTCGGCCCCTTCCGAGGTGAACACGCCCGAGATTTCCACGTCTTCCTGGTCGCCCAGATGGGTGCGCAGGAGGCTGTTGAAATTGCGGACCGTTCCGTGGGTGCGCAGGTGGTCGATGAGGATGTCACGCTCAAGACCTGACCGGCCGAGGAACCGATTGAGCGGCTGGCCTTCGACCTGTTCCTTGGCGCCCAGGCGGATCATCTCCACGAATGACGCGTTGGCGGTGATGATTCGCGCGGAGGTGTCCACCAGAACGAAGGCGTCCGGCATGGACTCCAGCACGCGTCCCAGCCTGACAGAGGACTCCGGGGTCGCGGGCGGGACCTCGCTCATCGGCACGAGCCGAACGAGGAACTGACTGGTCCGCTCTTCGCGGAACAGGGACGCGCTGGCCAGCAGTTCGCGCCCGCGACAGGTGAGCCGCACCTCGTTCGCGCCGGGGGAGGCTGCGGCCTGTACGAGGGATAACAGCGCGGTCGCGTCGTCCTGACACTCCGGATCGAAGTGGCGGGCGAAGGGCTCGCCATAGGCGCCCGCCCGCTCTCCGAAGATCAGGCGCTCCGCCGCGGGGTTGGCTTCGACGATGCGCCGGGTGGCCGCGTCGACAATGACAACCGCTTCGCCCGACATGTGGAACAGGAGGCGGTAGCGATATTCGGTGTCCCGCAGCTTGGCGTAGTCCCGCTCCATCAACTGCTGGGCTTCGACCAGCCTCTGCTGAAGATTGGCGGTGCGCCGCTCATCGCGGCCGATGGCGAGGATGTGGCCGTCGTGTCCTGTGTCCATGGCCACGAAGCGGATGGCGATCTGCGACTGATCCGCCGTGTTCTGATTGATTTCACGCCACCGGGTGCGTCCGGACTCGTGAGCGTCGTGAAGGAGTTCCTCGACCTTGTGCCGGCTGTCTTCAGCCACCGTGTCCGACCACTGACGATCAAGCCAGGACTCGGCGCCGTCATTGGCGATCTCGCGGGACGCTGCGATGTCGAGGATCTTGCCGTTGCGATCGATGATCAGGGCGAGGTCGCCGCTGGCCTGTGCGATCCTTTCCGCCACGTTCGCATTCAATGCGTTGAGCAGCCCGCGTTTGAAGGGCCGGCTCTCACGCATCTCGGTCATCGCCTGCGCAGTGGGCACGTACGGAACTTCCAAAAAGCAAAGGTTGACAGGCTTCTAGGGTCGAACGGGGCCGAGAAGGCGTTAGATGTCTTGACATACGCGTTCCGCAGCTATTGTCAAAGCTTGGAAACTGTCAGACGCCGTTGCGTCAGCTCCCAAGGATTTGAATAGCAGGGGATCTTTCTCTAAAGCGTTCCCGCCCACCAGAATAACGACGTCACGAGACTTCGATTTTGCCCGGACCTTCCGAATCGCCAGCGCCAGTCGGTCGGCGAGTCCTGCATTACCGAGACTGAATCCTACGACATTGAAATTGTGCTGGGCGGCGATGCGCACCAACTCGTCTGTGTCGGCGTGCGTCTCCAGCCATGTTCGCCAGCCGGCGCGGCGGAACTGGTCCTCGACCATGATCAGTCCGAAGATGTGCTGCTCGCCTGGCGCGGGCGCGAACAGGGCCGTCCCTCCGGCGCCGTGTCGCCCCTTCGTCGGCGGAATCTTCCAGCCGAGGTCGCGGATCAGATGCTGCAGCCGCCCGAGCGCGATGGTCACATCGGAATAGGCGACTTCGTCGTCGCTCCACATCGCGCCGAGGCGTCGTGCGGCGGGGGCGAGGAGGTCAAGATAGACGGCCGACAGGCTTCGGCCCGCTGCGATCTCGTCGCCCACAAAGCCCAGCAAGCGTTCGGCGTCGGCTTCGAGAGCGGCCCTGGCGAAGGCCTCGATCACGCTGGCGCTGATCTCTGCGCCAAGCGGCGATTCTCGCCGCCCATCCGCGTGCGCGAGCATGAGGCGCGGAATGATCTCGCATTCGACAACCGTGGTCAGGTCCATCCGGCGACCTCTATCCGCGTCGGGACCTGGGCGCCCCGGCGTCGCAGAAGGTGATCGCAACTGGTCAATTTGGGAAGCCGTTCCCGCATCCGGAGCGCGGCGCGCGCGTGCGGCCGGGTCGTGCGACCGGCGCTTCGACGAGGTATCCGCAGAGCCAAGCATTCGGCGCCCTCCACCGGTGCGACGCCGCGCCTTCGCTGCGTGTCAGCCGCCTCAAGAAGGCCACCGGGAGGTTTTTGCGTCAAGTCAAAAGTGTCAGACATAATTGACGTCATATTCGTTTGACACATAGCGGGGCCGGTCATAGCATCCTGTCAGAAACCTCGAGTTTCGGAGGCGCGTTATGAGCGTTCAGTCAAATGCACACCCCTCGATCGAGGCTCGCCAAAAGGCGCGGACCGTGAGTCCGGGACGCGCTGAAGGCCGATCGGCGCCTTCGTTTCAACCGGGCATGAGCCTTGGTCGCGCCTTCGACCAGTGGCTGGAAACCATCGCCCCTGCGCCATGGAGCATGACCGTCGGCGTCAGCACGGTGCAGCCCGCCACGCAAAAGGCCCCGCGGCCGCTCTACTCCGAAGAGGAGCGCGTGCGCCGCGACCGGACCGTCTGGACGATCGTGCAGGCCGTGCTCGCCCCGCTCCAGTTCGTGGTCTTCGCGATCAGCCTCGCCCTCGTGCTGCGCTTCGTCCTGACGGGTCAGGGCTACGGGATCGCCACCGCGTCGATCATCGTCAAAACCGTGCTGCTCTACGCGATCATGATCACCGGCTCGATCTGGGAAAAGGTCGTGTTCGGCAAGTGGCTGTTCGCCCCGTCCTTCTTCTGGGAGGACGTGTTCAGCATGCTGGTGCTGACCCTGCAGACGGCCTACCTCTTTGGCGTCATCACGGGCAGAGCCACCCATCTGCAACAGATGGAGATCGCCCTGGCCGCGTATGCCGCCTATGCGATCAACGCCACCCAGTTTCTGCTGAAGCTTCGCCAGGCGCGTCTGGAAAAGCCTGCGCACGCGGTTGTGTCAGGCCAGGGCGCATGACCCCCCTCGACATCTCGTTCCGCGAACGCCCCCGGACGAATGAGGCCGGGGCAGGGGCCGTCGCGCCCGCTCCGGCGCCGGTTCTTCGCCAGCGCGGGCAGCGGGAAGTGTTCTGCGGCCTGACCAGCATCGTCTGGCTGCACCGCAAGATCCAGGACGCCTTCTTTCTCGTCGTCGGCTCCCGCACCTGCGCGCACTTGATTCAGTCCGCCGCGGGCGTGATGGTCTTCGCTGAGCCGAGATTCGCCACCGCCATCATGGAGGAGCGTGATCTCGCCGGCATGGCCGACGCCAATGACGAGCTCGACCGCGTAGTCGATGAGCTTTTGGCCCGGCGTCCCAATATCAAGATGCTGTTCCTCGTGGGCTCCTGCCCGTCGGAGGTGATCAAGCTCGACCTCTCCCGCGCCGCCCAGCGCCTGTCGCGCCGTCACGGCCCGGGCCTGTCGGTGCTCAACTATTCCGGAAGCGGGATTGAGACGACCTTCACGCAAGGGGAGGACGCCTGCCTCGCCTCGCTTCTGGAACAGGCCCCGGCGGCGCCAGCCAGCGCGGCGGAGCAGCTTGTGGTCGTCGGCGTCCTGCCGGACATCGTGGAGGACCAGTTCCGCCGCCTGTTCACGGCCATGGGAATCAAGGACGTCGCCTTCTTCCCGCCGCGTCGGGCAGGGGAGATCCCCGCCATCGGCCCCGGCATGCGGTTCCTGCTGACACAGCCGTTCCTGACCGAGACCTCGCAGCGGCTGGAAGACATGGGCGCAAAGCCCCTGCGCGCGCCGTTCCCTTTCGGCTCGCAAGGCACGACCGACTGGCTCCGCGCCGCCGCGACCGCCTTTGGCGTCAGCGACGCGACCTTCGAGGCGGTGGTTCAGCCGGCTCAGGCCAGGGCGGAGCGGGCTCTGGCGCCCCATCGCCGGGCGCTGGAAGGCAAGTCGATCTTCTTCTTCCCCGATTCGCAGCTTGAGCCGTCGCTCGCCCGTTTCGCTTATGAAGAGCTCGGCATGCGCCCCATCGAGGTCGGCACGCCCTATCTCAATCGCGACCTCGTCGGCGCGGAGATCGACCGTCTGCCGACGGGCGTGACGGTTTCGGAGGGGCAGGACGTCGACCTGCAACTCGACCGCTGCCGCGCCGCGCGGCCGGACCTGACCGTCTGCGGCCTGGGCCTCGCCAATCCGCTGGAGGCGGAGGGCCTCACGACCAAGTGGTCCATCGAGCTCGTCTTCTCCCCGATCCACGGCTTCGACCAGGCCGGAGACCTCGCCAATCTGTTCGCGCGGCCTCTGGCCCGCCGCGCCAAGCTGAGGCTCTGACCGATGAAGCTCGCGGTCTGGACCTATGAAGGACCGCCCCATGTGGGGGCGATGCGGGTCGCCACCGCCATGACCGGCGTGCACTATCTGTTGCACGCGCCGCAGGGCGACACCTACGCCGACCTCCTGTTCACCATGATCGAGCGGCGCGGCGCCCGCCCACCCGTGACCTACACCACCTTCCAGGCCCGCGACCTTGGCGGCGACACCGCGGATCTCTTCAAGACCGCCGCGCGGGACGCCTATGCCAGGTTCCAGCCGCAGGCCATGCTCGTCGGCGCCTCCTGTACGGCGGAGCTGATCCAGGACGATCCCGGCGGTCTCGCCTCGACCCTGGGCCTGCCGGTGCCGGTGGTGGCGCTGGAGCTGCCGTCCTACCAGAAGAAAGAGAACTGGGGCGCGGGCGAGACCTTCTACCAGTTGGTCAAGACCTTCGCCCGCCGCTCCGACGCGCATGAGCGCACGTCCGCCAGGCCGCGCTGCAATATCCTTGGCCCCACGGCGCTGGGCTTTCGCCACCGGGACGATGTGGTGGAGATCACTAGGCTGCTCGAGCTGATCGGCGTCGAGGTGAACGTCACCGCACCGCTGGGCGCCAGCCCTGCGGACCTCACCCGTCTGGGCGACGCCGACTTCAACGTCGTGCTTTATCCCGAGATCGCCTCCGTCGCCGCAGCGTGGCTCGAGCGCCAGTTCGGCCAGAAGACCGTGAAGACCACGCCCATCGGCGTCGGCGCGACGCTCGACTTCATCAATGAGGTCGCCGCCATCACCGGCCTCGACGCCACCGAAGCCCTGTCCATGGCGGGGGGGCGGATGTCCTGGTGGTCCCGCTCGGTCGACAGCAATTATCTCACCGGCAAGCGCGTCTTCATCTTCGGCGACGCGACCCACGCCATCGCCGCGGCCCGCGTGGCGGCGGAGGAGATGGGTTTCGAGGTCGTGGGCCTCGGCGCTTACAGCCGCGAATTCGCGCGGGAAGTCCGGGCCGCGGCGGCCCTCTACAACTGCCCCGCCTTCGTCACCGACGACTATCTGGAAGTCGAGCAGGCGATCAGCGAGCTGCAGCCTGAACTCGTCCTCGGCACGCAGATGGAACGCAACATCGCCAAGCGCCTGCGCATCGCCTGCGCGGTGATCTCGGCGCCCGCCCACGTGCAGGACTTCCCCGCCCGCTACTCCCCCCAGATGGGGGTCGAGGGCGCCAATGTGCTGTTCGACACCTGGGTCCATCCGCTGGTGATGGGCCTGGAAGAGCACCTTCTGTCCATGTTCCGCGACGACTTCGAGTTCAACGACCACGCCGGGCCCTCCCACCTCGGCCACGGCGCGTCGACCGGGGCGGCTGTGGTGGAGGCCTCGCCGGCTGTGGCCGCAGTGGAGGCCGACACCCTGGTCGCTCCGGTCGACGGAGCCGCCGTTGATCACGTCCTGACCTGGAGCCGGGACGCCGAGGCGGAACTGCACAAGATCCCATTCTTCGTCAGGGGAAAGGCCCGCCGCAACACCGAACTCTTCGCCCGCCAGACCGGCGTCCACAGGATCGAAGTCGAGACGATTTACGATGCGCGCAGCCACTTCTCCCGATAGCGCCGCCCAGGCGGGCGCTGCGCCGGTGAGGGTGGTGTTCATCACCCTGGACCGGCATCTGACGGGCCTGTTCAACCGGGTGGCGGCCGATCTTGTCCAGGATCTGCCGGGGCTGCAGCTCAGCATGCATGCGGCGACCGACTGGACCGATCATCCGCACGCGCTCGCCGACTGCATCGACGACATCGGGCGAGGCGACATCATCGTTGTCTCCATGCTGTTCATCGACGATCAGATCCGCGCCGTGCTGCCTGCGCTGCTCGCCCGCCGTGAGACCTGCGACGCGATGCTCGGCCTCATCTCGGCGGGGGAGATCATCCGGCTGACCAAGCTGGGCGGCCTGAAGATGGACGGCTCCGACACGGGCGTGATGGGGCTCTTGAAGCGCCTGCGCGGGTCCAAGGGCAAGGCGTCAAGCGGCTCCGGCGGTTCATCTGGCGGATCGGGCGCAGGGCAGATGGCCATGCTGCGCCGCCTGCCCAAGATCCTGAAATTCATTCCGGGCGCCGCGCAGGACCTGCGGGCCTATTTCCTGTCGATGCAATACTGGCTGTCGGGGTCGCAGGAGAACCTGACCGCCATGGTGCGGTTCCTGGTCGGTCGCTACGCCGACGGCCCACGGCGCGCCCTTCGCGGCAAGATCGACGCCCCGCCGCCGCAGGACTATCCGGAGATCGGCCTCTACCACCCCCGCGCGGCGACCCCGATTGTCGAGGCGGTCGCCAGCCTGCCGCCGCTCGCCGCTGAGCCGGTCGGAACGGTGGGGGTGCTGGTGCTGCGCTCCTACGTGCTTGCCAATGACGCCGGACATTATGACGGCGTGATCGCGGCGCTGGAGGCGAAGGGCCTGCGGGTCATCCCGGCTTTCGCCAGCGGACTGGACGGCCGCCCCGCGGTGCAGCGCTACTTCATGAGGGACGGGCGCGCGTCGGTGGATGCCGTGGTGTCCCTCGCCGGGTTCTCGCTGGTCGGCGGTCCCGCCTATAACGACGCGCGCGCTGCGGAAGCGATGCTGGCCGAGCTCGACGTTCCCTACATCTCCGCCCAGCCGCTGGAGTTCCAGACCCTGGAAGGGTGGGCGGACAACCCGTCGGGCCTGAACCCGGTCGAATCGACGATCATGATCTCCATCCCCGAGCTCGACGGCGCCATCGCGCCCAGCGTGTTCGGCGGGCGGTCGAGCGGATCTGGCGAGCCCTGCACGGGCTGCGAGCGGCGCTGCACGTTCGAAGCCGCGCCCCTGTCCCCCCGCATGCACGCCTGCTCTGAGCGGGCCGAGACGCTGGCGTCACGGGTCGCGAACCTCGTCCGCCTGCGCCGTAGCGCGCGGGCGGATCGCAAGCTCGCCATCGTCCTGTTCAACTTCCCGCCCAACGCCGGGGCGGTCGGCACGGCGGCCTATCTGTCGGTCTTCGCCTCCCTCTTCAACACGCTGAAGAGCCTTGCCGCCGCGGGCTACGACGTCGAGGTTCCCGAGAGCCTCGATGCGCTGAAGGCCAGGCTGCTCGAAGGCAATTCTGCGCGCTACGGGACGGACGCCAATGTCCACGCGCGCATCCCGACCGAGGATCACATCCGCCGCGAACGCCACCTCGCCGCCATCGAGCAGCAGTGGGGCCCGGCGCCCGGACGGAAGCTGACCGACGGTCGCTCGCTCTTCGTCCTCGGCGCCCAGTTCGGCAAGGTGTTCGTCGGCCTGCAGCCCGGCTTCGGCTATGAGGGCGACCCGATGCGGCTGCTGTTCGAGCGCGGGTTCGCGCCGACCCACGCCTTCTCGGCATTCTATCGGTATCTGCGCGAGGACTTCGGCGCCCATGCCGTCCTGCACTTCGGCACCCACGGGGCGCTGGAGTTCATGCCCGGCAAGCAGGCGGGGCTCTCCGGCGCCTGCTGGCCCGACCGCCTGATCGGCGACGCGCCGAACTTCTATCTCTATGCGGCGAACAATCCGTCGGAAGGGGCGGTGGCCAAGCGTCGCTCGTCCGCCACCCTGATCAGCTATCTGACGCCGCCGGTGACGCAGTCGGGCCTCTACAAGGACCTGATCGATCTGAAGAGTTCGATCCAGCGCTGGCGCGCGCTACCGCCTGATCAGGCGGAGGAGCGGGCGCGGGTCTTGAGCTTCGTGCGCGAGCAGGCTGTGGCTCTTGATCTGCCGCACCTCAGCGACGCTGAGGACGACGAAGGCTTCGTCGGCGCGCTGAACGAGAAAGTGCTCGAGATCGAAACGTCGCTGATCCCGAGCGGCCTGCACACCCTGGGCGAAGCCCTGTCGGACGAAGAGCGCGCAGATCTCCTCAGCGCCATGGCGTTGAGCTGGGACGGACCCGAACTCACCGAAGCGGCGGTCGTGTCGATTGCAGGCGGGGCTGGCGCTGCAGCGGCGCTCAAGGCGAGCGGGCGAAAGGCGACGCCGGATGCGGTCGCGCGGGTCGAAACCATGGTCGAAGCCAACCGCCTGTTGAAGATCGACCACGAGCTTCCCGCCATCGTGCACGCTCTCGACGGCGGCTACATCCGCCCGGCGCCTGGCGGAGATCTGATCCGCACCGCCGAGGTCCTGCCGACGGGCCGCAATCTGCACGGCTTCGACCCCTTCCTGTTGCCCAGCGCCTATGCGGTGCGGGACGGCGCGCGTCAGGCCGAGATCATTCTGGAGCGTCACCGCGCCGACGGCGGCGCCTTCCCCGAGACCATCGCCATGGTGCTGTGGGGCTCGGACAATCTGAAGAGCGAGGGCGCGCCAATCGCCCAGGCCCTGACCCTGATGGGCGCAGCGCCCCGCTTCGACAGCTTCGGCCGCCTCTGCGGCGCGCGGCTTTTGCCGCTGGAAGCGCTCGGTCGTCCCAGGGTGGACCTGTTGATGACCCTCTCGGGCATCTTCCGCGATCTTCTGGCGCTGCAGACCAAGATGCTGGCCGAAGCCGCCTTTCTCGCCGCGTCGGCGGATGAGCCGCTGGAGCTGAACTTCATCCGCAAGCACGCCCTGCAGATGATGGCCGAAACCGGCTGCGACCTCGAAACGGCGGCTCTGCGGGTCTTTTCCAATGCTGAGGGGGCCTATGGCTCCAACGTGAACCAGCTGATCGACAGCTCGACCTGGACCAGCGAGGACGAACTCGCCGACGCCTATCAGGCGCGCAAGTGCTTCGCCTATGGCGTCTCGGGCCAGCCGGTGAAGCAGCCGGCGGTGCTGAAGGCGATCCTGAACAAGGTCGACTTCGCCTACCAGAATGTGGAGTCGGTGGAGCTCGGCGTCACCTCGGTCGATCAGTATGTCGACACGCTGGGCGGGATCAGCCGGGCCGTGCGCCGCAGCCGGGGCGTCGAGACGCCGGTCTATATCGGCGACCAGACGAACGGCGAGGCGAAGGTGCGGACGCTGGCCGAGCAGGTCTCGCTGGAGACCCGCACAAGGATGCTGAACCCCAAGTGGTTCGAGGGCCTGCTCAAGCACGGCTATGAGGGTGTGCGCCAGATCGAGGCCCACGTGACCAACACCCTCGGCTGGTCGGCGACGACCGGTCAGGTCGATCCCTGGATCTATCAGAAGATCAGCGAGACCTATGTCCTCGACGCCGACATGCGCGCGCGGATGGCGGAGCTGAACACGGTGGCGACCTCGCGCATGGCCAAGCGCCTGCTCGAGGCTTCGGACCGGAACTACTGGACCCCCGACGCGGCGACGCTGCGGGCCCTTCGTCAGGCGGACGACGAGCTGGAGGACCGCCTGGAAGGCGTGTCCTCGGCAGCGTGAGGAGCAAAGGCGCCCATGACCATTCTCGATCTTCCCCGCGCACTGCCCACGGTGTCCCGCCGCAACCGGGTCGACGGCGAGGGCAGCGTCCAGGTCCAGCACGACCTCGACATGCGCTCCGACAAGACCAAGGTCTTTGCGGTGTACGGCAAGGGCGGCATCGGCAAGAGCACGACCTCGTCGAACCTCTCCGCCGCCTTCTCCAAGATCGGCAAGAAGGTGCTGCAGATCGGCTGCGATCCCAAGCACGACTCGACCTTCACCCTGACCAAGCGCCTGACCCCAACAGTGATCGACATCCTCGCCGAGGTAGACTTCCATACCGAGGAACTGCGGCCCGAGGACTATGTGTTCGAGGGTTATAACGGCGTGATGTGCGTGGAGGCGGGGGGACCGCCGGCGGGCACGGGCTGCGGCGGCTATGTGGTCGGCCAGACGGTGAAGCTGCTGAAGGAGCATCACCTCCTCGAAGACACCGACGTCGTGATCTTCGACGTGCTGGGGGACGTGGTCTGCGGCGGGTTCGCCTCGCCCCTGCAGCATGCTGAGCGAGCGCTGATCGTCGCCTCCAACGACTTTGACTCCATCTTCGCGATGAACCGGATCATCGCCGCCATTCGCGCCAAGTCGAAGAACTATGACGTGCGGCTGGGGGGCGTGATCGCCAACCGCAGCAAGGCGACCGACGAGATCGACCGTTTCAGCAAGGCGGTGGGCATGGAGCGCGTCGCGCACTTCCCCGATCTCGACGTCATCCGCCGCAGCCGCCTGAAGAAATCCACCCTGTTCGAGATGGAGCCGTCGCCCGAGCTTGAGGCGGTCCAGAACGAATATCTGCGCCTCGCCGCGTCGCTGTGGGTGGGGTCGGAGCCCTACGACGCCATGCCGATGAAGGACCGCGACGTGTTTGACTTCCTGGGGTTCGAATGATGAGCAGCACGACTTACGACGTTCGCCGCGGGCGGCTGCAGACCTACTTCAACGCCACCGCCGTGGATCAGTGGGCGCAGCTCACTTCGACGGCGCCGGTCAGCCGGATCCGGCAGACGGTGCGGGCGGGGCGCGACCGGATGCGCGAGATGCTACTGGACTGGCTGCCGGGGGGGCTTGAGAGCGCGCGCCTGCTCGACGCCGGCTGCGGGACAGGGGCTCTGTCCGTGATCGCCGCCCAGCGCGGAGCTCACGTCACCGCCGTCGATGTCGCCGCGAACCTTGTGGATCTGGCGCGGGAACGCGCGCCGAAGGACCTCGGCGCCGGACGGATCGACTTTCACGTCGGCGACATGCTCGACCCGGCCCTGGGAACCTTCGACCACGTGGTGGCGATGGATTCCCTCATCCACTACTCGACGGCGGAGATCGTCGGCTTCCTGGAGGGCATGGCCCCGCGCACCCGGCAGTCGATGGTGCTGACCTTCGCGCC
>Ga0208617_1000382_pt1 | contig 13041 bp, 11 predicted proteins | sample CryBogCBE06Nov07_FD_184581 | JGI IMG/M metagenome (GOLD analysis project Ga0208617, IMG submission 184581) | Freshwater microbial communities from Crystal Bog, Wisconsin, USA - CBE06Nov07 (SPAdes) (version 2) | ecosystem: Environmental > Aquatic > Freshwater > Lake | place: Crystal Bog...
TAAATTAATTACCAATTAAATATCATGTCTCAACAAGTGATTTCCGCTTGAAAATAATTTGCTCTGCTCCAAATTCGATCTCCGCCATAATAATATCACCTTGCATTTAGGACCCTCCAAGATGCAGCGAGCAGCAACTGCAGCAGACCTCCGACCCAGCAGGTAACTTTACAGGCACTTCATCCATGCTTGATAATAGCTGTTTGACGTTCAGGAAGTGTCCGGATCTTCCCAGGCCGCTTGGAAAAGCTCCTGACGCCACCCGCTCAGACCAGCCTAAGCCGCCCTCACCTAACATGTAAAGTTCAACTCCTTGCCCCCTGCGCTTCAACATAGCACTCCATCTGCTGTTTCTAAGTCCCATCGAGCTCCCCCAATGTCCCGCCTTGCTATATCTGCTGTATAAACCTGACTCCAAGCATATGCTCCTGAACGCTCGTCTTGTCCATGCCCATTACACGTTGTCCACACGTTGTCAGCACACCCCAACCCATACACATGTCACGTCATTTTAACACATCACATTAAGCATGTCATATGCAATACTCCGCCCCGCTCATGCATACGTAATTAAATTAAATTATTCAAGCGGTCGTATACCGCGGCCTAAGCTATCTTACTAGTAGAATACAAATGAAGTAGAAGCAGATATAGAAGTGTGTGTACCAGTGTAGCATAGAAAAGCAATGGCAATTAGAGTAACGCCGCAACTACCTACAAAACCGACCGTCGATTACGGAGAGCTCCTGACGGTGGAGATACACCGTCCGCTGAGCAGTCGAGCGATGCACAGAGTGTCATAGAAGGGCAGGCACAGTACAGTAGGTAAATAGCAGTGCACAGAATAGTCAAAATATCCTATGCAGCTGGCGATGCTGCAACAGAGGAGATACGTCCAATAGGAGCTTGGCCTCACAAGCGTTTGCAGAAATCAGGTGATCTTTATGCTGACTCAAAGGATAATTCAATGCAAGACATCGCTGCAAATAAAGTTGATAATTTGCTTTGTTTATCTGGTTCGAGAGTCAGCAATAAAAGTCCGATGGCTAGGGACGCGCATGTTCCGAACAGTTGTAAGTGAGGACTTCGCTATCTCCCTTTGAAGCAAGTGCTGATGATCTACGTCCTTGTCGTACTGCTCAGGTGGGATTATTTTTGTTGACGCCTTTTAGATGTGTTTTTAGTCTCCAAATTGAAACGTAATTTGCGGATTTCCCGAGGTTAGAGTTAATTGCGGCCAAAAATATTTTTTCTGGAACAAAATATTTTGTCATGTTCTGGATTGATGGCGCAGGGAAACTGAACTCCTGCAAGTGGAAGCATTTTTGCGAATTCTTCTCATTTATCAGACCCAGAATGGTAATCCCGCGCGTTTTAAGCAGCGGAACCAAACATCTCTCCTGCCATATTTTGCAACACCGTGGTTGAAAGAGAAAGCAATTAATACTTAGCTGGGTAAAACATGACAAGCGCGCATAATTTCATGAGCCAGGTTTGCAGATCCCTCTAGGGGAAGGGCAAGCGGATAACCGAGAAAAGGTGAAATTCTCCGAGGTAGCTCCACCTTAGCCTGATCGATAGATAACAGAGAATGAGCTCTCCAGGTTAGCTGCTTACGTAGTCGCGTAAGCGCTGTGTTTCATCTATCAGTCTACTGGGTGGCTGGTGGAACTATGACTACCCTCAACATTGGAGTTTAAGTAATCATCAGCGTCGAAACGCTTCATCTGAAAGTCAATAAGTATGACTGCCTACGTGTATCATGCACCAATGCAACACCCACGGTAGGTTAAAAACTCGGCAAATATACCGAGAAAAACCCAACCAACTCTAGAAAAAAAAACCTCGGCACATCAGTTACCCGAGGAAAAAGAAATGGAAAAATATATATAACCAGACCCGATTTAGTACGCCCCCCTCAATTAGTACACAACTTTTACACTTCAATCTTCCCACCTTCACCCACCCCAAAGATAGAACGAGTTATAGTTACACCAATTGCACCGCCCAGTGATAGTACAGCGCCTATGATGTTGTCTGAATCCCAAGGAATTAGGTCAGAGGTTGGGGACCGGAAGTTATGTCTGGATCTTTGATGACGACTGACTGAAGTCCAAAAATGTAGTCCTTTTGGGCGATATCCTCCTTCTATTGATTCTTCATTAGAGTCCGCAGCAAGTTGAGCAAGAAGGGTGCGAGCTGATGGACCCCATGGAAGATTCATAATTTTTAAAAACTGAAAATGATGCTGGGAGGGAGAGAGATGGTCAGCCGCCACGCTGGCTGAGGCAGCTTTCGGGGCTAGAAAAAGTTTGTTTATCCACTGAGGTTCCAGTTGAATGTTCAATTATACAATCGATTACAATAAAAAATATCTGGAAGCCAGTAATGGAGTTCAAATGTGATGTCCTGTCCAAAAACCAGATATGTATACTAAAGATGAGCTAACAATTTCTAGACATTCGCCGCGATTTCAGCCTTCATGAAGATCTGCAAGCACTGAATGCCAGAAACTCGCAATTTTTCCAGAAAAAGCTCCCAGAGTCCCTGGTTTTGACCCAGCACTCTGCGCTACTCTAATTTTATCGTTTATTCGTAAGTTAGATTTAAGTTTTAAAAAATTCCAGGTGTTATGTTTCCTATAGCTTCCAAATTTTTTTTTTGCAACACCGTGGTAGGTAAAGAAGCCTACCATGCGTTTGTAGGCCGCCTTCCTCCACTCCGCGAACCGCAACTTACCACTCCGCTAACCACAACTTAACTGTGTAGTACGCGATGCCCGAGAATTCTCCCGCAGTCCCTCCCTCCAGATTTCAGTTTCAATCTTTGCTCGAACTCCGAAAATGATGGACAGTAGCCGCTTATTTCCTTGAATTCAGCTCCTACTTGCTCCCAATGTTGGGAAATAGTTTGTGTAGCGGAAATCTGATGAATTTCGGATAAATATTTTGCATGTCTGGAGCAATTGCAAGCACTAGCAGCACCGTCAACATATCGGTAAAGCGGGATTTGATGTCAGCGTAATTTGGGTCATACATACAATCATCGGAGCGGCAATTCGAAAACCATTTTCATTTGTTGGACCAAGTGGATTTTGAGGGCCCGCTAAATTAAACCCAAGCTCAAATGGTATATCAAATGACATCGTCAAGAGCTTTCAACGAATTGAAGGCAGGTGCCCTAATGTTAATCCCGCGGGAACCGCAAGGAACCGGAGAGAATGTTGATCTGCTTTTTTTGGAACCAATTCACTGGGATTCGCTAAACGTCAAGGGTATGCTGGCAATCGCCTGTACGTCCAGCTCATGGGTTGCGAGCACGAAATATTGGATTCTGAGATGTTTCAAGCAAATTCGATATTAAAAGTAAAGGGACTACAAAAATGGGCGTGGGTGATGCGAGCCTGCGAGTCAGTAACACCAATCGAATTCGAGATGAGACCAAGAGCCGCCATTCAAGGAGCATTTACAGGGCAACTCCCAGCAAGTGTGGCGCTGCTGCAAACGTAAGATGCGATAACGGTAGAAAATAGTGGGCAGGGAGGGAGAATCGATGTGGGGTGTGGGTACACGACCTCAACAGCAATCAAATGCAGGTGTTTAGCAAAGGCAAAGCATACGAACGGATGGCGATGGTTGCGGTTTGCGTAGAGAGATGTCAAGAGAGAGATTGCCAAGTGTGGGATAGTGAAGCAGTATGGTGTCAGTGCGTACAGTATCAGGAACAGGAGCTCAAAGATACTGACCCGCTTCAATTTATTCAATGAATACCTATGGTAGCAATTCTACCAGTGTGCGAAGACAGGGCGCAATTGGAGTCATGTGGATGCTGTGGTAGCTGGAGCATGGCAACTGGACACATAACCTTATGGATTTTAAGCGCCCTGGGGAGATACCGTCTGGGGCAAAAATATGAATTTCGATGGACGTATATCGTTGATGAGGGCTATGAAGACATTTGTAGAGCCGCAGACAACTTTCAAGGGTGAAGGATTTAAGGGATGGATGGAACCTCTCCGATCAAAGTGGGAGGCCACAACTTTGTACCAGTTGTTAGTTTATCTCGTTTTCACAACGCATTACTGTACTACAAACTACAAGGACTCGTGTGGGACTACTTTTTATGAGATGCGAGCAACACGTGGCCGCTGCACACGGCAGAATCCCGAGGCGGATTTCCAGAACGCTTGGACTTTTTAATGTAAAAATTAGGACTTTTTTATTGCGTATCTATTACCTACACTATTGAATACTTGCTGTAGCCTGTGCTATTTATTTTGATTTCTACTGACAAGCTACAACTACTGCAAGTAGATTTATGGTAAGATATAGGTAAAAACGTGTGTTCACATGTGTTGAAGAGTCTACTTAACTAGCTTAATGTTGCTTCAAGTCTGCTTCTGCGTATTCAAAAAGTTAATAATGTATATTCTTCAATATTTGGCCAAATTTGGCCCAAGAATATTAAAAATATCGTTGATTCTGCGGTACGTAAATGCTTAATATCATAATATTTATTTACTTTACTCAAAACACCTTGAAAACGCGAAAAACGTGATTTTCTGCAGTGTTTTCGCACCGAATCTCTACAACCATGAAGTGTTGTAGAGTCTACGGTGGTTTCTCGGATGCAGCGTAGTAAGAGCTATCCGAGAATATAAGTTTCTCGGCATAAATCACCATGTGTCCCAAGTTATCACTCCAAATCGTCGATGAAATCTTGCAAAAACGAGTGAAATTTACTGCACGTATTTTTGAACACAGGTTGAAGTTCCACGTAATCAAAGTATTTTCAATTGTTTATTTATGCATTTGCTATTCAGCCCTAGTTTTTTAAAGGCTTCCGTTGAGGTCCTCGTGTTTGAGGGCATTCAAAAAATGTCCAAAAGTTGACCCTAAAGTCCAAGTGAGGTGGAAATCCACTTCCTAAGTATCACCTGTGGGTCATGGAGAGTGCGCGGCCTTTCCTCGCCAGTTGATGGAGGAGTTTGTAGCCGCCATTAAGATGAAGCGTTGGGAACAGATTCCACACAAGAAGTTTTACAGCCCGGGATCAGCCTAGAGTAGCGCCCGTAACAATTCGATGCATGCAAGGCAAGCGGACAGGGGATCCAAAGGACATGTCCCAACGCACAGCTTGATGAAAGAGGGCTTACGGGGAGAACTATCGATCGAAGCCGGGGTTAACGGGATGGCAAGCCAAGTCAAAACTGCATCACGCATATGGCCACTGCTTAAGGCTGGCAACTCGGGCTGAAGAATACAATGGGGTAACCATTTAGATGCCAAGATGCTTAATAGCGCCACTCCGGGTGCAGGACGCATTGCTCTCAGCGGTAAAGGAACTGGTTCATAACCGGGCGTTTGTAGATTTCGCGATACATGAAGATTTAATAGCAAAAGTACGACAAGCGGTGGAGTCGCAATCGTCCATTTTAAAGAAAGGATCGAGGGAAAACGACACTGTTCTGCGGAACGTGTCGCTGGAGAAGATAGTAATGCTCAGACACAGCCGGTTACCCATCAGTGAGGACGCCACTAGCGGAGTGGAACAGGTACTGGGGCATCTTCGCGTGACGTCAGCGGCATATTTCCCTGAAATCGTGCACTCCTCACGAATGGAGCGGCGAGGTTGGTTAAGGAAGCTTATAGCTTAGCAGTTATGCAGTACGGGATACATTAAGCAGCGACTTGGGCCGATGGTTCCAAGATTTTGGAGAACGTGATCGTAGCAAACTTTTGGCGTTTTGGGACGGCAGGAAACTCCCATATCGACATGGCGGAGTTAGAGCGCAGACTTAGCAGCAGACTCAGTGGTGTTATCGCAGTACCTCGAAGGAAGTCAACTTATGGCCTTCGGTGATATGGGGATCCCTCTATTGGTGACAACGGAATTCAAGACCGATGGGATAGAGCAGCGATCGCCTCTGCGCCGACGATGCAAGCTGGTAGGTGGGGCCGTAAATAAAGTGATATTTGAAGTCTTGTGGAAACAGGGGTTAGTGTCTATTCTACCGCTACAACTGATGGCACGGGCAAGGCAGCAGATTCATTTCAGCCCGCTGTCCTGGGCACCAAAGCACGGATAGATGAAAGGCAAGAATGTGATGGACATGGGGCGGCGGGGGCACCAGCACCAGAACCCCACTTCTAACCTTCGAAACGATGATTGACAAAGCTTGGGGCGTCAATAAGCACCCCAATATGGAACTTCTATGAGGAGACTGCTCACGAAATCTAGAGACAGCATGGGAGCAATTAGTTCTGTGGAAGATAGACCTAAAAGGGGCTTTCAGCCTCTTGGATTTTGCAGCTGTAAGTACACCACTGCTTGCGCGGGGTTTCACCAGAATTTAGTGGCAATATTTTTCTGTGACGTGTTTGAATAGACAGGTGTACCCACAGTGCATGACCGTGTACACATACGACTATTTTGGAATTCGCCTTGAAGAGAATTTAGTGAATGAATTAGACACGGCGCGGGGATTATGCCACGACCTATTAGGGCCTGAAGCTGTTTAGGAGTCAGTTAAAGTTTGGGGTCGACGACTTACGGTAATCGGGTAGATGTAGCTCTCAATCTACGTCTGGCGACAGTTGCTCAGCGCAACGCATTAAAGGCCTTCTATCAGTTCATTCGTGACGGTGAATCTAGACACCAAGGTCCCATTTGTCACAGTACAAAGATGGGCCACTTGGGCGGAGCGTTATAGGGAAATATGCACGTACATGAAGCCATATCAACAATTATTGTTTGGGGCCACTACGCGCTTGCAGTGTAAAGCCGCCATACTTATAGACCGCAAGACGTGAAGAGAGAGATAAGGTTGTATGTAGCGTTAATAGCGTTGGTCCTCGTGGTCGAACAAACGTTTAATCAAACCTTGGAGAGTTTTCAAGAGTGCGAACTCGACCTAAGAATAGAAATCGACGCATCTCCAGGTGAGGTGAGAGTCGTGCGGTATGCCGTCAATTGTATCATGGGGAAGAAATCGTCCCACGAGATCCCAGTGGGGGGCCGCGCTCTGAACCTCGGAACGCCGGAGTTTGTTATGGACGCCAATTTTTAAAATTTCGCTAAGTGTATTGAATTAGTAGTAGAAGTGGTGGGAGCGAGAGCAATTTGGGCAAAAGTGAATGCTGTTATCTTGAGAGGAGATAATAGGTCGGCCCTGACATGGGCAAGAGGTGATCACTTCAGGTCACTAAATGTCATGAATGCAGCAACGATATATGCTTGTCTATGTGCAACTACAGGATTCCGGGCAATGAAAACTTCGTTGATTCCCTCGGAAACCAACCGGAGATGTGATTGGCTACCGCGAAATGGGAAGCGAGAGAGCTGGAAAGCAGTCGTTCGTCTGATAATCGTTAGGGATCCACTATTAACAGATCTTATGGAGGTAACGATGGAAGTTCAGGAGGTTCTGGGTCTCTGTGATCCACAGAAATGTTGGTCAATTGAAGTTGAATTCAGTTGCTTGTGAGGGCGAGCGGTAGCGATAGGAGCGTGCTTTAGTTAGGTTACAGGAACTGCATACGGGGATGCTGATCGTGTCTGTTTCTCGTCTGATAGAGGTTTAGCTGACGGCTAAGCAGAGGTTGGAGGTGGCGGAGCTGGTGAGAAAGGAAGTAACAGAGGGCACGGGCTGCAACTAGTCCTCGTCTTGGAAAAAGAGAATGGATTTTCTCGGTTCCCTGGAGGACGGAAAGAAACCGGGTGAAAATCTCGAGAAAGCAGCATGCGCAAACGACAAGGCGCATTGGGTTTAATATTACATGGTAAATTAGAAAAATGAGGTAGGTTTACAAGGAGAGAATCGGAGAAGCGCTATGGGATCTGCGGTAAGGCAACGTAAAATATGGGGTCAACCCTAGTAACCGCGGCGAAGTAGGGGACCCGGTTAGAGAACGATCGGGCGGATAGCAAAGCAAAGCGTAGTGCAAAAGAGAGGACAAACTGCCATTGACATAGCAAATGGTAGCTCGAGCCCGTGGAATGCTTTGAGTAAATGTACTGCAGACATCGGAAGGGATAAATTGAAAAGTGTTAGAGCAAGTAATAGCCCTGGGGACGGACATAGAATTGCGATTGAGTCACGGAACGAAAAGATACGGACCAAAGTCTGAGGACCATTGCATAAAGTCCATGGAGGTCACGCGATCTGTTAGGTAAGGACGGCCTGGAATGGAGCGTATAAGGGGGAGACGTTTGTAGTGAAAACTGAGTTAGAAAAGCATATTACTGACTAGGAAAGTACTACACTGACTAATCGTATCAAGGAGGTGGCCCGACCCTTTGGCTTATAGCCTCATGAGTGTGAAAGTTCACTTTTACAAAGAGGCTGCCAATTTTCCTGGTTTTGATCCGGATCTCTGCGCGGCTCTCTGGTCAATTTATGTACTGTCCCACCACTCGAATATTAAATTTTGATGTGTCAATTATCAGAAAAAGTTCTGGACACTTCTGAAAGGAGTGGAATATGCCTTGATATTCGCCTCAACTGGCTCCTTCATATATGTCCTCATGTCTCAATACTCCCCCAATTTTTGAAGCTACCTTGATTCGACACCAGATTTGCGCCGCTCAAATTTTATCGTTTATAGAAGTTTCCAGATATTATGTTTGCAGGCTTAAAATTCACTGATCGTTTTTTAAATTTTTTGAAAAAACTCGATATGCTCCTATGAGAGCTCTTTCAGACAAATAAAATTCCAAATGCTTTAATCTAATCAGTAATAGCCTGATAATTCCAAAGGCACCACATATTGTAATTTCTGCCTCGCTATGGGACACGTTGTCTTGTGGACGTTTTACGACCGCGCAGAACCGAAGATGGCCCATAGTTCATTCTTATGATAGTGTCGAAGTAGATATGTACCTTTCTGTCCTCGGTACCACCGCAGAATACAGTAAACCATTCGCTTTGCACTTAGATAAGGATACTTAACAGGTAGCCTGATGTCAATACCTTCATTCTCGCTGAGTATTGAAGAATCATCAATAGCATCTTCCTTGCTTTGGTTAAGATACACATTTTTATAATGCGTTGATAGACTAGGGGCCATAATATTGAAAGGAGTAATTTCCAAATAGAGTTCAGGCAAGAGATGGATGAACGCGTTTATATAAAACATTTCTCTTGATTAATTTTCAACACAATATCAAAGACATACAAGTATCATCAATTACCTTCTTAAAAACATCTTTCCTTTACCGAGAGATAACTTTGAGATTTTTCGTGATTGCTTCTTCTCTAGCGATATCCCTTTGCATGACGCAATTCCTCTTCAAGGATTATCACGTTCAGACTGACGCATTTTCCAATGCAGTATCATCATCATCTGTCAAAATATTATGTATGCTCTTCTGGATATAGTTCTTACTTGACTCAGCATTATTAGCTGGATTATTTGCGGTTACACTAGTATCACAAACTAAATCTTGTGGGAGTGATATCGGAGAAGGGGCGACCAAAGGTAGTTATTAAAGCAACTATTAAATGACCGATGAGTAATCGTCCTCGTGCCTTGCTGAAATTTACGAGTTTTTGTCGCTGCCTGACCTGCCGCCAAAGGTTAACTTCATCCAACTGTCCTCGAGATAGAGGTCCCGATGAAAAACTTAGCTGAGGTTCACTAGAACTCCGCGGAGGATTGAGTATTCTGTCGAGGTGGCTCATCATTACTCACTCTCTTTGTCGCTTATTTCTTGGTTGTTGTACTCCTCCCCTTAGCCTGATACACAAAGTAATCAGCGAATGCAATAAAATTTCATAGTCTGTCAAGGTAGATCTATCATTCAATACCTTTGAGATAGGAACTAAGTATTGACCTGACGGCGGGATAAAATTTCCAAATCTTCGGGTCAATGATCTTACGATAATGATATATTTTAGAGGCATCCTTCATTGGTTTATCTCCGTGACTGATATTTCAATGAAGGAGTTGGCTACTTCACACTAATTTCGAATATCAGCATTAAGTAGGATTAATGCTGAGTTGAAGTATGATAATCGAAGGTTTTGATATCATAGGCAATCTAATTCAGCCGTCGTATATGGGAATTACGGCATTCCCTCCCCCGTAAACTAATATGCAGATGAATAATAGTTCTCAAATTTCTTAAGATCCTGGAAAAATTGGTGGGATATTAAACTCTTGGATAAATTCCATTTTGGTGATAAAGTTTAACTATCACATCCAATATAGAGTAGGTAAAGTTCAGCCATACCACAATAGATTGACGACTCGTAGTAAACACTCATCTAAATTCAGTCCACACTACATGATAGTTCGGCAAACTGCTCACCTGTTCTTTGAAGTGTCTTTAATCCAGCAGACGGGGTTGCGGGCACTTCACAGCCGCAGTAATTACCTGCCACAGTTTTGATAATGGGCTCGGAAAAGAGTCGACGACATTGTGAGTCGGTACTCTGATCCGCTGATTACGAACTAAGGGGTCGAAGCCTGACTGCCGGCACTGTCTTCACGGTGATCATACTTAGTGATCGCAGCGACATCAGAAGAGTCAGAATCCGGGAACTAACTCTGTCACCTGAGAGGGTTTGCTTCCTGACCCAATTCTCCTGGGTTGCATTGGTTACAGACAAGAGTAGTCCAGTTTAGTGAACACTCTCCCCAAAAAAGTGTAGCTAGAAATCAGTTAGTCGAAGGAAGCGATTTCTTCTATTCCGTCTTCAAAGTCAGAATCAGACTTAGTCACCACAATATGACCAACAGTCGATAACTTATCCTGGGATAAAATAGGTTCAGCATCATCCGGATCAGCTGCAGTCACTTTGGATATAGTTGGAGTCATCATTACAATAGGTTCATCAATAACCGAACTTTCATCATTATGAAATATAACTTCATTGAAATCGAAGTGGATGACATTTGCGTTTTTATTCAGAGTTGGATCATTCCTAGACTCGAATTGATCATTATTATTCCTCAGTGTGTTATTTTGACCGGCACCGCTCTATCCGCGACTTTTGTTTTGCCAGCCAAATCTATCGCTGCCTGACCGCCAGTCACCATGGGAGCGGCTGTCGCAAGCAGACGCTCTACCAGTACAGCTCAGCATCGGTGATACATTGTGAGAAACAAGATCTCTTGTCAGTGTATTAGTTATAGGCATATAGTAGGGACTCGAATAATTAGTCGGCGCTAGGTTATTTTGGGATATATAAGACTCGAATAATTAGTCGTCACTTGGTTATATTGTGATATATAATGGTAGGGCATATTATTTCGCAACGCATCACCACGATGGGTTGAATCAAGCTAGACATTATTGCTAATCCAGTTGTGATACTTGTTGGACTGACAGGGCTGTTTTGTTGAGCGGTCCGACGAGTAAAGTTGAAATTCTGGCAGCACGTGGTAATATGATAGCTGCGACAAATACCGCAATATAAACTGAGTTACTTCAAAAAGTTGGTCTTCATGGATAAGGTCAGCAATCAAGCCAGTTACTCTGATTTCACATAGCATACACCACCAGTCCTTAAAAATCCAAAGTATTTCTGCTTCGCCGCCGATCAGAACTTGCCCGGATCTGAACAAAGAGGCTACGATTGCGATTGGTGAAATACATATGCCCAATTTAGTCAATAAGATCTTTCGACCGCGGGGTACACTCAAACATTCGCACGTCCAGAAATATGTGATTCGTCAGAGCGGATTTAGATTCCTCTGCACCCTGTTCCAGCGGATAAACTCAAGATTGACGTCGAGGAGTAGCTTTTGGAGTCTGAGGTAACAATATATCTGCAATCTCTTGAACTTAGTCATTGATGGAGAATTGAATTAATAATAACTTAATAGAGATCGCTTCCAGATTTATCTAAGTAAAAAACTATTTATACTAATAATTCCTAGGCGAAGTGGATATTTGAGCTCTAAGTCAGTTGAAAAGTAAAGGCAATTTATTATTGCCGAATAAAATATGCTCATCCGAGAGAAAAATAGGCCATCATAAACATCCAGTCAATAACATAAAGAACAAAGGCCGCTTCACGACCTAGGTCAGAAGTTGTGGGATGTGCGTTTTCCTTACATTTTTTATTTTATCCTAAATGATCCCATTTAACTAAGTTTTATCCTGACCAGATATTGGAATAAAAGTTTTCTGTTAAGAAAAGTAACTATTATTGTTTCCACTACTACTACTTCGGATGATAAATTTCGCGCTCTGATTGGTAAGGTAAAGCTGGTTGATAAGCGGAGTCACAAATGATAAACCAGTTTCCCTTAATATAATTGAGTTGGAATAGATAGATTTATCTACTCCGCCACAGCATATCTTAGTTTTATCTACTCCGGCTCTGAGTGGTTCTGCCTCAGAATATGCTGAAAAGATTCTAGATCACCGACATTTGGTCCTCAAACTTATGAATTCGCCCGTGTCTCCTAAGTTGCTGAACCAAAAAATTAGTAGTTCAGCCTGCAGAACCAATATCTTCAGCGCTTCAGAAGTCCGTTTCTGGCCTGAATTGGGATATCAGATTGACCTCCAAATGGCTCCTGCTGTTATCTTGAGTCAGATTAACCAGATCGGGACAAAATATACAGTATCTGCTCTTACAGACTCTTCCAACAATTCTAAGAAATTGGAGATACATCAAAGGACAGAATCGCATATATTTCCAAATCACCTAGCTGGTGCAAATGGGTGCACCGATGAAATCGCATAGCGCGACGAATTTCCATCTGCCAATATGTCTGGTGTTGACGCTGATGCTCTCCTCAACACTCAATTGACAGTGCTCGGTTTCCCCGCGGTTAATTATCAGAAATATCTCAATGTTTCTCTGCGCTTGGATAGCACCTCTCCGCACCACTTAAGGCGAACTCTTCATGATGCTCGTGCGCAAGCACTGGGAATTTTCTCCACTCGTGCACACCAGATCCTTCACTGTCAACCGAGTTCTGGCTTACAAAAACTGCTAAAACAGGAGCGTCCTCGTCAATTACGCCTTACCCAAGGTTGTGGTGCGGCGGGAAACATGGCTTACCCGACTAGAAACAGACAGGG
>Ga0208617_1000385_pt1 | contig 12989 bp, 10 predicted proteins | sample CryBogCBE06Nov07_FD_184581 | JGI IMG/M metagenome (GOLD analysis project Ga0208617, IMG submission 184581) | Freshwater microbial communities from Crystal Bog, Wisconsin, USA - CBE06Nov07 (SPAdes) (version 2) | ecosystem: Environmental > Aquatic > Freshwater > Lake | place: Crystal Bog...
ACAACGCAAGGTGCATTTGCTAGAAATTTCAATATGAAAATGCCAAGTTGCTAAAGTCATGCTATTTCTACGTCTGTATTGTAACTAGTAAATCCATTTTCTTTAACTACCTTAAGAATATTTTCTACACGTCCTGCTAGTTCATCTCTATGACTTACCAGCCAAATTGATTTGTGACGTTCACGCGACATTTGTTTTAGCAGTGCTAGGCTGCTTTCCACACCTTGAGTATCCAGGCCGTTGTCGATCATTTCATCAATAAACAGGAGATTGATAGGTTGATACAGGCTTTCAAACACATCTCTGAAGGCCCAACTCATACTTAGTATCAATCGGTTGCGTTCACCGCGGCTCAAGTTGTCAAAGTCCAGTTCACGTCCTAGTTCTTCAATACTTACCGTAAGATCATTTTGAAATACCACAGTGTGCGGTAAACCCACTCGATCTAGGTAATGTGTCAGTCTAGCATTGAGATAGCTAAGATTTTGTTCAATAATCTTTTTACGGATAAACGAGTCTTTGCTGGTGAGCAATTTAAGTAAAAAGTCCTGGTGCTCTTGTAAGCGAGTAAGTTCATTAAGTGCGTCATATGAGACCTCCTGTAGGGCCTGAGAATTCATTTCTTCAATCTGTTCTGTGTAGGGATCCGTTTCGGCTATCTTGCTGGCAATTTGTTGTTCCAAGTTTGCCACGTTGGCCTGATGCTGAATAGCATCACTTTCCTTGTCATAAAACATCTTGGGCGGCTTGCCTAACGTGCCCAGGGCGGTGTGGGCAACCTCCAGTTCTGATAAGAGGGTGCTAAATTCGCCGCAGCTTGTTCGTGCAGCTTCCAGATCACTCTGCTTGCCCGCCAGAACCTGTTGGTGCTTACTGTCGTGGAAGGCTTGACCACATGTGTGACACTCATGATTTTCAAGCGTCTCAATTTCTTTTGATAGTTTGGCAACCAACTTTTCTTCACGGCCGATGTCCAGTTTCGTGCGCGAAATCTGGCTGGATAATTCATTGATATCCTTGCGCTTTTGATCCCACGCCTTGTGATCCGCATGTGCTTGGATCTCCGCTTCGATGTTAATCTCCTGTAACGACGATAGGGCTTTCTCGAGTTCCGTGATATCCGTGTCATGTTTGTTGATCCATAAGGTTTGTCTGCGCTTTAGGGCTTCAATCTGTTCTTCGATGCGCTTGTTGGCCTCTTGCACAGCGCGAATTCTAAATTCTTCTTGTGTGATCGAATCTTTTGTAGCTTTGTTTAGCTCTTTGATACGATCTGCTCGCTCACTCAGCTGTGTAATGCCCAGCAACTGTTCAATAATGGTGCGCTGATCATTGGCCTTGAGACTCAAGAAAGGTTCTGTATAGGTATTCAGTGCCAAGATATGTTTGAACATGTCATGGCTTAGTCCCAAGGTGTGTTCGATAGCGTCTTGTGTTTCTCTGCTATCGCCCTGGGCTTCGTCGGTAATTTCCTGCTCTCGATTATTCACATAGAACTTTAAAACGTTGGGCTTGCGACCACGTTCAATTTTGTAATCGGTTGTGCCCACAGTGAAGTCCAAACTTACAAGCATGCCTTTGCTGTTGGTCTTGTTAACCAAATTGTCCTTGCGAATATTACTCAAGGCCTGCCCATACAGGGCATAACTTAGTGCATTGATAATTGTGGTCTTGCCTGTGCCATTACGACTACCGTCGCCACCTAGGTCTAGGTTTTCACCTAGGACCAAGGTAAGATCTCTACGATCAAAATCAATGGCCTGGGTAGCATTGCCCACACTCATAAAGTTTCGAACTGTTAGATTTTTGATCTGGATCATTTTAAATTTTCTAGCAAAATATTAACTTGTTTTTTTGAATAGTTGTTTTTGTAAAAATCAAAATTATATTCAAGTATGGATTCCATACTATAACACAATTGTTTGAGCTTGTCTACAGGCATCGAGCTGATTTTTTTTACAATATCATACACAGCATCGAGTCTATCAGTGGAATCATGCATGAGATCATAGTCCTCGTTCCAAAAGTCGCCAAAAGTCCGGAATCCTAATTTTTGAAGTTGTTTTAAAATACCCGGAGCCCCTACTACCACAAATGGCCTCTTTTGAAGAATAGGGCGGAATGTTTTTTCTGTAAAATAAGCATAAGGATAATCAAACATGGTTTCAAGAGAAACGTACAAAAAGGCAGCAGATACCGCCGGAATGTTGAATCTAGTGTCGTGATCATTTGGGTTACCGTCAACCAGGGCATGTCGAAAACTAGAATTAAAATATTCATGCTGAGCCTGCCAAATTTTGTCATGCAAGGAATCGCTGATGTTCCAATCTAAACTTCTGGCAGGAGGTGTTGTGGTAACAAACTTATAAGAAAAATTTTCTAAATTTTGTGAAGCACTGTTGATTGTTGATTTATGTGTTTTAGTTTTGGCAAAATGCCAGGAAACAATGCCTTGATCCAAAATACCATCGTTTTTTAACAAACACAAAAACATTACTCTATGAGATCGCTGAGCTCCGCTGAGACAAACATAAGGATAATCAATAGATTCGATGGCTATATCTTTATCGGTTATGCTTGGAGTGGAAATTAATTTAGTATAGTGGTGTTCAACCACTTGAATATTATCGTTTAATACGTCGTGACGAGGAAAATATTCACCGTAAAACTTTTTTATTTCATTTTGTAATCCATAATGATTGGTCATTAGTATACAAACCGACGGACTTATATCAAGTGCCTGTAAACTGTGTAAAAAATTGTATAGTACAAATCCCACAGTGTTTTTGGCATAGTAAACATCTACATCATAATGGTGTATCAAAATACGGTCATTTATTTCAAACTTGTCTTTTTTCAACTTTGCCAGTTGCTCGTGCATGGCAACCGGGTCAAGGCTGGCAACACACAAATCGATTTCACCAACAACATTGAATTTCTCACTAAGATATTGTTGGATATTGGTCCATGGTCGATTTTGCCCATTAAAATCAATCATAGTTTTTTTCCTAGAAATGGCACAATTATTTCTTTGACAAAATTGTCATGGGCCGATGACTCGGGGTAGTGCAGATTGAACTTGTAGGCATTTTCTTTAGCGTAGGATAAAAAACCCTTGTGATTTTTATAAAATATAAAACGGTCAAAGTCAATCAGTTGTTTCATGTCATCAAATACTACAGATTGTTTTGTCACATTGTCAATCTGTTCAGTGCTCATATCTAAGTCGTAGGCCGAGGCAAAAAAATATTCAAAACCTTTTAGTTTTAAAAAGTTTTGAATATTAATAATATTAAACCAATAGTTGATGTGGGCAAAACTGCTGTTGTGATAATACTTATACCAATATTTTTTCTCTCCTCGAGCCTGGCCTCCGGTCAAACAATAGCCATAATCTTGTGAAAGACCACCGTCAAGATTTACCAACAATGGTTCTTTGCCATTTTGCCAACTTGATACTTCTAAAAAGGCATTTTTCATGGTGCTGGAATTCTCAACAAAAAAATCAAATCGATCTGAACTGGGCAACAAAATACCAACCAGGGTATTCACTGGGTCATGATGTTGCAGTTCCATCATCAGTCGTTTACTGATAAAATCAAGGCCTGCGCCGCGAGCACCAATGTTGACCAGTTCACTACCCAGATGCTCAGATAAAAAATCAGCCCAAGTTTTTTGAAAATGATCTTTGGTAATGCTACATCCGCATGCAACTAACTTTTTATTCATATGTGATTGTGCAACTGTGTGTTTGTCTGTTTAGTTCATCATAGATTCTGATAAATTTTCAACAGTAATTTTGGATCATAAAATTCAGATTCAATGTTGGTAATTTGATCAGTTACAATTTGATCTACACTTTCAAATTTAATTTCTCCCGGTGCTAAATCCAAATCTACTGCGGTAGATTTGACTGGAATCAGGGCCATTTCTCGCAGATTATAATCTTTGACAAATGTATCTTTAATAAAATTAGCTTCTTCGTAGCTGATATCAATGTCCAACTCTACTCGCACATGCATGTTTGGCGCTAGTAAATTGGGTGCACCGTCGATCACCTGACTTAGTTTAAGCACGCGATACAAGGGTTGTCCGGGCCATGCATGATATTCGGCCGTCTTGCCCCAGTCTAAGATCATCATACCACGAGCGGCATCGCCAGCATCGGCAAAGTTGTGCGGGAAACAGTTGCCAATATAGTTAATGTTACGTTTGTTTTGCCGTAGATGAAAATGCCCAGAGTAGACTTCGCCAACTCCGCCAAAATGATCAACACTTAGTTCACCGTGATCTGGCATTTCTACCATGGCATTCATTTTGAAGTGCGGAAGTTCAAAGTGCCCAAACACATACTGACTATTTAACTTTTGTATACGTTTGTGATCATCGCCCACTAGCCATGGAGCAATAGTTACGCCACCTTCGCTGAACCAGTCGTTTATGACGTGTATGTTGGGCAAGTGCTGTGCCCATTCAGCACCGTGTATGTCACGCTTGTCACGATAGTAGAGATCATGATTGCCGGGTATAAAATAAAAGTTGTCAAATGCCGCACTTAGTTTTTGTAAACTTTTTAAACTGAAGTGTAAGGTCTGTAGATTGATACTGGCTCTATGGTGATGCCAATCGCCCAGAAACATGCCAGTTTCACAACCTTGTTCCTTGGCTGTGGCAATAAACCAGTCAATAAAATCACTACAGTCTTGATTATGCACCAGACTGTTTGATTTTAAGCCAAAGTGTATGTCTGTGCAGACAGCAGTCTTACGGAATAGATTCGTCATAGATTGTATTATACAGCTATAAAACGGTTTTTACAACCAGTCTGGTTAAGATGGCTCGTAGTCTTCGCCGGCAATAATAGTGACAACAGATCCAAAGTTGGGATTTTTCTTTCCGGCATTTTGGCGTGTCCAGGAAGGATTGAGTCCGGCCTGTTCCAGCATGTCGTCACGAATGTTTTGATTTTTCTTTTCTAAATTCAAAATTCTAGTAAAACTGTTGGTGATAGCAGCAGTGTAGTAGGCAAAAGGATTTTGACTTTTTGATTCGTCAAACTGAAGGCCAATCTGTGATAACTGTAACAAGGCTTGTCCGCGCATTTCTTCATTGTAAGTGTAGCCTCTCCAGTTTGATCTTGTTGCGTATCGTTCACACAACTTTAAAAACATATTGGCCAAGGTGCGAGTCATGGTTCCGTGGTCCTTTGAAAATTCACCATGCTCGAGATCACCTTTCCAATGACTCTTGCCTACCAAGAAAGGTTCTTTTTTGTCATTTAGTCGATAGTGATAAAATGGCGGAAAGTTTAAGCGCACATGTTTTTCATCCAGGATCGGAATATCCAGCAGTTCGGCCAATGGGTCGTCTTCGGGCATGTCTAATTCAAAAATATCTTCAATTTTCTTTTTCTTTTGCTGGCTTTTTGGTATTTTCTTGGGTGCCATTGGTATGTGTTCCCAACAGGTAATACGGAATACTAAGTCAGTGTTTGGTATCTTTTTTGGGTCTACAATGATGCCATCTCGCTTTAACCGATCAGCACGATTTCTGCGTGCTTCGGCAATGGTGCGTTGATTAATTTTGGCCAGCGTGGGCAGGATAATATCATACTGATGATCTGCAACAGGATCTAGGTAGCTACAATAGGTATTTTTGCTTAGATGTATTTGTTTTAAGATATCTCTGTTGTTGAGATAGTTGTTTTTTGCTGGGGTTCTTGTTGGTGCTGTTGACACTCGTAGTTCTCCTTAGAATGTATTTATTGTAGCACAAAAACCACGCCTGTCAACCTCAATCATTAAAATACCATATTATTTTTACGGTAAATACGTGATAGGAAAATAAACATGGCTGATCCAGAAGTTCAAGACACATCCGGTTATGAAGAAGTTGTACAGGAAACAGTATCAGACAGTCAAATTGATACTGCACCTGCACCTGTAGGCGACGAAGACCCTTATGCCGCAAAAGAGCAGGCATTGGCCAACGAGCTCGCCGGTGACGGTGTCACTGTAAGTTCAATTGAGACCGCTGCTACTCCAGTAAACACAGAAGAATACAATCCTTATTTGGACTACGGTGCCGGCACAGACGTTGCTGTACCAACAGCTGATGTAAAGACACAAGCAACCTCAGTGAATTCGCAAACAGCATCATTGCCAGGTGGCACCGGTGGAACATTTACTGGTGCTATATTTGGAGTAAACGCCGCTGGACAAGCTGCTGCGCAAGCTCTTGGACAAGCCGCTGGCGGCATTGTTGGACAGGTAATCCAAACTCAAAATCAACAAAACAATACCAATCTGACACAGCAACCACTCAACACAGATTGGCGTGTAGTTCTAAGGTTAGCACCAAATTCTAACTACCTGTATAATGCTGCTGATGCAGGATTATTGGCTCCGCTTAAAGTGACCAATGGTGTTATATTTCCCTATACACCTAGTATCAGCACAGCATACAAGGCCAACTATAGTGCTTATGATCTGACACATTCTAATTATCGCGGATATTTTTATCAAAACAGTTATATAGATGCGGTTACAGTCAATGCTACCTTTACAGCACAAAGCACAAGTGATGCGGCCTACGTGTTGGCAGTCATACACTTTTTCCGTAGTGTAACCAAAATGTTTTATGGCCAAGACGCACAGCGTGGAAGTCCTCCACCTTTGGTATTCTTAAGTGGCCTAGGTGACTACCAATTTAATAATCACCCTTGCCTGGTACAACAATTCAACTATACACTACCGCCCGATGTAGATTATATCAGCAGTGGAAGTCCTAACAATTTGGGATTGAATTTGAATCCGTTACAAAATTTATATTCAACAACACTTAACGCAGTCTCCCCAACGGTAACCCGATTGGCGTCGGCCTTGTTGCCACCCGGCGCTCAAAACATATTGCCTGCGCCATTACAAGGCTTATTAAATAATCCTACCTATGTTCCTAGCAAGATAGATATTGTATTGACCCTGTTGCCAATCCAAAGTCGTCAACAAGTCAGTCAACAATTTAGTCTTAAAGGGTTTGCCAATGGACAGTTGCTCAAAGGAGGATTCTGGTAATGGCACAACAATATACTAGCACTAGTCCATACTATCTTACTGGATATAGCCAATTTTTTCTTGACGTTATGGTTAATCGTCCTATTCCTAAACTCAATGGTGATTTGTTGTTTACAATCAATACAACATTTCAATACCGTCCTGACTTGTTGGCCTACGACTTATATGGCGACGCCGGTCTATGGTGGGTATTTTATCAACGTAACCCAAATAGTCTAACAGCACCACCTTTAGATTTCAAAGCCGGAACTCCGATCTACTTGCCAAAATTAGAAACACTCAAGACAGTGTTAGGATTCTAATATGCCGGCTAATAGACAAGGCAACGGCAATTTTTTTGATTATGGCAACATTGGCAATGTTAATCTTTTTACCAATGTCACAGGAACTCCTTCGTTCGCCGATCAAGTAAAAACCACCCAACAGAGTCAAGCAACACCAGTTGAAAATTTTGGTGTAAAAGATCCTAGTTCCTGGGACGACGCACCCAAAAACGCATCTACTAGCCCTGGGGCAGGAGCTGGCACTGGGCAACAAGGTGGTGACAACAATCCTGGCCCAACTGCGGCTTCTAATCAGGCAGCTATCAATGTTTCTACTGCCAGTTTGAATCAGTTCATACCCACACAACCCAATCAATTAGATCAATATGCCAGCTATACCTATGCTATCAGTTGGTATGTATTGACACCACAACAGTTTAACGACCTAGGCACAGGTCACAAGCCAAACACTGCTGGCTGGCAACTGTTGATGCAGAGTGGCGGAGCTCCTGTGCAGGGCCGTAGCCCTTGGTTTCCACTAGACTACTATATGGATGATTTAGAAATTGAAAGTAAAATTCTAGGCGGTGGAACCAGAATGGCCAACAGCGCAGTTGATATAAGATTTAAAGTTGTAGAACCCAACGGCATAACTCTCATACAAAATCTTTTTAATGCAGTGGTGAGTGTTTATAAAACTGCTCAACAAAGTCAAACCAATATCACAAACAATGGCGCTGTTGCATCTACATCACCTACAACTAACGCAACACCTAATTACTTACAAGCACAGTATTGTTTGACCATTGAATTCTACGGCTATGACAGTGACGGAAATCTAGTGGCCCCAATCAAAGGGTCAGTCAACACGGATTTAAAAGCCACCGGCGGCTATGGACAACAAGCGGTGATAATTAAATATTACCCTTTTAGACTTGTTGATATCAAATTCCAAATAGCTAATCGTGCTATAGAATACACTGTCACTGCCAAACCTATACCACAAAGTTATGGTTTCACTACAGACCGCGGAACAATACCCTTTCCAATCACCTTGTCAGGACAAACAGCTGATCAATTATTAAATGGCAGTCCTTTGGGTGGGTCTTCGGCCACCAACACAGTTGATCCTGGGGCAAGAACCACTACATCTGCCCCGCCACAAGCAGACTCGCCGCAGACTGCCCTGCTGTTTAATGACGGCACAGGATATACTCCTGGATACGATCCCAATGCTGGATGGAGTATATAATGCCGCTTAATAGACAAAACAATTCAAACTTCTTTGATTACGGCAACATTAATTTGTTTAATAATGCGCTGGGTATTCCAAGTTATGCCCAGCAACGAGCTGCGGAAGTAGCCAAGAATCAAGGACCACCCAATGCCAGTGCCGCGCCTGTGGCCGGCACACAAAATTTACTCATTGGTCTTTGTGCTTCATTGAACGACTTTCAACAGCAATTAGTCAAACAAAAGAAAAGAGCCATTCCAGACCAGTATGCCATTGAATTTGCGCCACCTAGTCTTGGAGCATCTAGCGTCAAGCGCCCGGGTCCACAAGACACTACCACTGCTCCTATGCAGACTCCAAATTCGGCCAGCAAGTTAGATCCAGCCACAAACAGTGTTAATAAAGCTGGCAGAACTTGGCCAGTCAAGGCCGGCACACAAATAATCAAAGTAATCGATGATGTGCTTAGAAACAGTAGCTACATAACAGAACAACAAAACGTAGAAGTCGACACAGCAACAGATCCTAAAACTGGCGTTCAGACGCAGACAATCAAAGCCAAAGCCGGCACAGGTAACATGACCTGGTATAAGATCAGTGTGGCTGTCAAGGATTTAGGCTACGACAATATCATACGCGATCATGCTTACAAGATTACATTTATAGTTTCTACCTATGCTATAGCGCAAATGACCAGTCAGTATTTTCCAGACAGTCAATATAGAGGAGTCCACAAGGCTTACCAATACTGGTTTACTGGAGCCAACACTCAAATTCTTAGCTATGAACAAAACTACAACAATGCCTACCGATTGTTTCTGTCTGGCATAGGAGCAGATGCACAAAAAGCAACCAGGACAGATTTCCGTGATCAAAATCGTTATGTGTATATGGCCACAAGTCCAGATCAGTCAACTGGTGCCAAAAACTATGCCAACGAACCCGGCAACAACGGTGCTAGTTTTTTATATGATCCGTCATCGCTAAGTCAAGTCAAGCTGAGAATTTTAGGGGATCCTGCTTGGCTACAGCAAGGTGAAGTTGCCTTGGGAATCAACTCTCAAACTTTTAATTTTAATCCTTATAATGCCGATGGCACCATCAACTATGATGCTCAAGCAGTCATGTTTAGTGTGGGATTTAATACACCAGCTGACTACAATTTTGATACTGGACTGGTTAATACTGTTGCAGGTAAGGGAACCGGGCAACCACAAGAATATTATACCTTTACAGCAATTAAATGCAAAAGTTTTTTCAGCAAAGGTCGATTTGAACAAGAGATTGAAGGCAAACTGCTGATTGAAAAGAACATAAATGCCAGTCAGCCAAACAACCGATCCACCGTGGCAACTGCGGCACCGGGCACCAACACACGAACAAATGCTCTACAACAGTCGCAGGCTGTGTCTCAGAGTTTGGAAAATCAAGTTACCAACAATATCGGCAATGTGTCAACGGGCAACAGTGATTTTTACAATGACGCCGAATACAATGGACCACAAACCGCACAACCATCGGCACCGCCCAGTGATCCAACATCTTCTGGCGATATTACACCAATTGAAAGCACTTCTCCACCCGATGCCGGGGGCAACGCCGCTCCGGCCCCGGACAACAATACGCAACTCATAGCACAGGACGACCAATAATGGCAGAACAAACACCCTCAACATCGCAAGCACCAAGTAACTATAAAGATCCCTTGCCTCCGGGGACTTATATTGGTGTGGTTAAAAATAATGTTGATTCTACTAGATCGGGTCGCTTACAAGTTTATATACAGCACCGTGGTGCATCTGATCCCAACAATTCAGGCAATTGGCAAACTGTTGTCTATTGTCCTCCATTTTATGGCACCACGCCCGCAGGCAATCAAGCTGGCACAGGAGCATTTACACAAGGCAATCCACAGAGTTATGGCATGTGGTTTACTCCGCCCGACATTGGCACACAAGTTTTAATACTTCAAGTAGCCGGCGAAGCCATGGCCTACTATGTGGGTTGTATACCTACCTTGTATGCCACACACATGGTTCCGGCCATTGGCAGTGTGCCCAAATCGCAAGCAGTGACACAAAATAAATCACAGGCTAGTTACTTTAATGGATCTAATAGATTGCCTGTGACCGAGATTAATGTGACAGATACCAAAATAAGTCAAAGTCCAAAATTCTTTGATCAACCAAAACCAGTCCATAGTTATGTGGCTGGCGTCATGTTTCAGCAGGGCCTGATCAATGATCCTATCCGTGGAACCATTGGAAGCTCTAGTCAGCGAGAAAGCCCTAGCAACTGTTATGGAATAAGCACTCCTGGACGTGCCATTTATCTGGGTGGTATTGGTGGTGGAACAACCGGCGACTCGGGAATTAATACCAAACAACTGGCCAACGATCAACCGGCAGCTGCTACAGTTATTGGTCGGCGCGGCGGTCATACCTTTGTGATGGATGATGGTGATCTCAAAGGCAACGACAATCTTATACGTATTCGCACCAGTAAAGGTCATCAAATTACCATGAGTGACGATGGCAATTGTTTTTATATTTGCCATGCCAACGGCCAGGCCTGGATAGAAATGGGTCAGGAAGGTACACTAGACGTTTATACAACCAACAGCGTAAATTTACGTACCGAAGGGACAATTAACCTGCATGCCGACAAAGATATTAATATGTATGCTGGCGGAAATCTCAACCTTAAAGGCAAAGGGTCAACTGTTATTCAGAGTGACGGTGACTTAAACATAGCCAACAAAGGCAAAATGACCTTGTTTAGTCAAGGTAGTATGGGTATCAAGTCCACCGGTAGTTTAGCTTTGGACAGTCAACTGGGTAGTTGGAGTGCCAAAGCTGCCTTAAGTTTAAAAGGCAGTGTATTGCTGTTGAATAGTGGCCCTGGATTGCCTGTTGCAGCCCCCAAGGGACTAACAAAATATCTACAGCCAAACACAGAATTTAACGCTACCACTGGATGGAAAGTATCACCAACTGGAACAGAAAGTATCTGCACTCGTGCGCCTACACATGAACCATATCCTTATCATAATCAAGGTGTAGCCGAATCGGTTAGCCTTAGTGATGGCACAGCTAGCCCTCCACCGGATGCTCCTGGTGTTCCTAGTGGAGTAACTATTACCGCAGACAACTAACTATGGCGCAGTTTAAATATACTCTTCCATCTGGTAAACGATTTACTATGAATGCTCCCGCCGGCACTACACAAGCTCAGGCGGATCGTATTTTTTACGGTCAAGTTGCTGCTGGAGCTTTGGTAGGATTTACTGCCGGTCAAAGCATTAGTGGAACCAAAGCTCAAGCTATTAAATTCACACTTAGTCGATTGGATCGTGGCACAGCTGGAGTTGACGATCAAGTTATCTTGTCAATTGTCAATGGATTGCCCACCATAAGTGGATATCCAGATTTAGTTAATGTTCCTTTGGAAAATCCAATTAACCAAGCTGACTTGGCCAATATTAAATTCGATAATACGTATACTCCGCCATCAATTGGCCCACTCAATTCTAATCAAGTGCAGGGCTTGTTGGCACAGGTAGCTAACTTTGTTAATCAACCAGCCAATGTAATGACCAATGATGTAGGCGTCGGGCAATATGGACTTACTTGTCCACAATTAGAAATGGCCGGCTATGTCAAACCCGGAACATATCGTCAATTTATATTTGACCCAAGCCCACTGACTGATGTTTTATCTGCACCTGGTATCTGGACAGGAAAGAATGGAATCAACTCAGCGCAGGACTTCCTTAACAATCCAGGCAGTCAAAATGATGCCATGTCTAGCTTGATGACACAAAGTTATAACAGTTTAACTTCTGTAGGAACAATTACTCCGCCAGTGACTCCTTCAGTATCAGCCTTGTCTGGGCAAGTATATACACAAAGCGGCCTACAAACAGTTTCACAATTATCGGCCATAACTGGCATTTCAATACCATCAACATCTGGACTCAACATTGTTGGAACACCACTCAGTGGATTATTGTCTACTTCTATTACTGATCCTGGATCATTGGCATCAGGAGCACTCAACAGTGCCAACTCGTTTAGCAACCTAAGTTCTGTTGCTAGCAAATTAGAAAATACTGTAACCGGAGGAGTTGCCGCTTTGGTAACCAACGGCAGCATATTTGGCACCGGTGCTACCACACAGTGGGCCAATAGTGGCAGTATAAATCAGATTTTGACCGGCGGCGGCTTTGGTGCTAGTTTTGGACTGCCTACCACAGACTTGACCAATAACATACAAGGTTTAGATGTGCTTGGCAAGTCGTCACAGTTTGCATCGGGATTTGCCAATCCCTTGTCAAGTTTGAATAATTTAGGCGGAGTTAATTTAACAAGTTTAACCGCAGGATTGCCGGACATTGGATCTTTGACATCACAATTGCCT
>Ga0208617_1000388_pt1 | contig 12971 bp, 12 predicted proteins | sample CryBogCBE06Nov07_FD_184581 | JGI IMG/M metagenome (GOLD analysis project Ga0208617, IMG submission 184581) | Freshwater microbial communities from Crystal Bog, Wisconsin, USA - CBE06Nov07 (SPAdes) (version 2) | ecosystem: Environmental > Aquatic > Freshwater > Lake | place: Crystal Bog...
TCGCTCAAGGGATCCTCTTCACCCACGGCGCGTGCCGGGTCGGGAATGCTGAAGTCGGCCGGCACATTGATGTCGAGCAATCCTGCGGCGCGCATATCGGACGCCCCCGGCAGATCCGACAGTCCGCCCAGTCCGAAATGGCTGAGGAAGGCTTCCGTCGTCCCGTAGGTCACAGGCCGGCCCGGGGAGCGCCTTCGTCCTCGCATCCGCACCCAGCCGATTTCCAGCAAAAGGTCGAGGGTGCCCTTGGACAGGCCCACGCCGCGGATCTGCTCGATCTCCGCCCGGGTCACCGGCTGGTGATAGGCGATGATCGCCAGCGTCTCCATCGCCGCCTTGGAGAGACGCCTTTGCTCCTCCCGCTCCTCGGTCATGAGGAAGGCGAGATCCGGCGCGGTGGTGAAGCGCCACTGGTCGGCGACACAGACCAGCTCCACGCCTCGCCCGAGATACCGCTGGCGCAGCTCGGCCAGCGCCCGGCCGACGTCCGAGCCTTCAGGGAGACGGCTGCGCAGATCGGCGGCGCTCAGCGGACCGGCCGCAGCGAACAACAGCGCCTCGACCTGACGCTGGGTGTCTTCCGGGTCGATCCGGCGCGGCGCAGGCGCCTCGAACGCCTCAACCTCCGCCTCATCCTCATCAAGATCGGTCAGAGCGTCGCTCATGCGGCGGCCCCCGACGTTTCGGACGCCCGTTCGGCCTGACGGGCGCGGAGATAGAGGTCGGCGAAGGCGTCGAGCTGGCGCAGCTCCATCGCCCCCTCCTTCACCATTTCAAGACCTGCGGACAGGGTAGAAGCCAGATACGAGGCCCGCGATGGGCCTTCGGCGTCCATGGGCGGCATGGGGGCGAGCACGTGCAGCGAAGACCAGGCGTCGAGCTCGGGCAGGATCTCCCGCAGTCTCTGACGCGCGGCCTCCAGCGGATAGGCCTCCACCCGGCTGGTCGGGCGATAGCGCCGCGACGCATCCCGCGTCCTCTGGCCGACATAGGCCTTCACAAGGCTGTAGAGATCATCGTCCTGGCGGGTGGTGGACACGATCCGCACCGCATCGGGGTCGCCTCTCGGAAACACGTCCCGACCGAGTTGCGGCAAGGCTTTCAGCGCCTCGATCGCCTTGTCCGTCAGGCGCGGGGCGTCGGCGTGGCGCTGGGAGGCGAAGATGTAAGGCGCGATCAGGCGCACGAACAGCCGCCCGGCATGTTCGGTGAACACCGGCAGGAGGTACCAGCCCTTGGCCCCCGGCGCCTGCTCGCCACGAAAGTCGAACGGCTGGGGCTTGTAGAGCTCGGCGGCGAGATCGGGGCGCTCGCGCACCAGGGCATTGTGCAGCGAAACGGAATTGGCCACCGCCGACAGGCCGCCGGCGACGCCGGTCTGCAGGCACATCAGGCCGACGAGATCGGAGCCGTCGCAGTGGTAGTCGAGCTTGATCTGGCCAAGCTCATTGCCCCTCGCGGTCGGGTCGTCCTTGGCCTTGCCGTGGTCGGTGACGTCGCCGAGCAGGTGCCCGTACTTGTTCTGCGGCCAGGGCCGGCCAAGGTGGGCGCCGATCCCCCAGTAGATCAGGCACATCTCGTCATTGGTGTAGTGGCTGCGGTCGATCCCGCGCACGCGGACAAAGCCCCGGCCGTTCATCAGCTCCGCCTCGATGCCCTTGAGACGGGTCGACAAGGTCGGCAGCGGGAAGTCCGCCCTGCCGACGGACATCAGGTCGTCCACCCGGCTGCGGCAGGCGCCGAGGGCGTCGTTGATCTCGTCAAGTTCCCGGTCCGTCAGATGCTCCGTCCAGGTCTGCGGATCGGCCATCTCTTCGGCGGTCCACTCGCAGGCGGTCTCGAGAACGCGGGGTTCCGGGATCCGAGGTTCAGGTAGGGGGGGCTGGGGCGTATCGGTCATGGACGTCTCTCCCGTCCCGTCCGCCGGTCGTGCACATCGCCAGGGTGCGGGACGACATATTGGCGCGCCGACCGCGCATAGCGTCAAGTCAGGATCGCCCGGTCCTCCGCGCTGATCCGTCCGTCAGGTTTTTCTCCCGCCCTCGGGAATAAACCCGCCGCGACCGCCGTCTTCATCCCCGAGCCCGCAAGCCCGAGGAGACGATCCGTCATGAAAAACGTCCGTACCGACGCCGAAACGCAAGCGTCTCCCGACAGTCCGGAGCGTCGGGGTCTCCTGAAGTGCATGGCCTGGTCCGGCGCAGGGGTGGTGTGGTCGATGGCCGGGGGCGTTGCGTCCGGCGCGCTGGCGGGGGAGGCGGCTGCGAGCGCGGCTCCGTTCACCTTCGTGCAGATCAGCGACAGCCATATCGGCTTCAAGAAGGCCGCCAACCCCGACCCTGTCGCGACCTTGCGCGAGACCGTGGCGAAGATCCGCAATCTGCCGGTCAAGCCGCAGTTCGTGCTGCACACCGGCGATATCACCCACCTCGCCACCCCGGAGCAGTTCGATACGGCGCAGAGCGTGCTGAGCGAACTGGGCGTTCCCGTCCGGTTCGTGCCGGGAGAGCACGACATTCTGAACGGCGTTGATCCGCGGCCCTATCTCGACCGCTTCGGCGCAGGGACGAAGGGCGACGGCTGGTACAGCTTCGACGCGGGCGGCGTCCATTTCATCGGTCTGAATACGGTCCTGCACCTGGCGGACCGGGGGATGGGGTCGCTGGGGGATGACCAACTCGGCTGGCTGAAGCGGGATCTTGCAGGCCTTCCCGCCTCGACTCCCATCGTGGTGTTTTCCCACTTTCCGATGTGGGCGCTCTACCCCGACTGGGGATGGGGCGTGTCGGACGGCGAGGCGGCGATGGCGCTGCTGAGGCGCTTCGGCTCGGTGACCATGCTCAACGGTCACATCCATCAGATCCAGCAGAAGATCGAGGGGAACGTCACCTTCCACACCGCGCGCTCCACCGCCTTTCCGCAGCCGCCGCCGGGAGAGGGCGCGGGTCCGGGGCCCCTGACCGTGCCGCCGGAGCTGCTCAGGTCCTTCATCGGACTGACCTCGGTCACGCGCAGGGTCGGCCGGGCCGATCTCGCCCTGATCGACGCGACCGTGGCGGGGGTCTGAGCGATGCCGCGCGCGAGGTGTCTGGCGCTGGCGGTCGGGCTGCTGGCCGCGGGCCAGACGACGGCGTTCGCGCAGGACGGCGATCCTGTCCGCGGCAAGGCGCTCTACCAGGCCTGCGCCGGCTGTCACTCGCTGGATGAGAACGAGGTCGGGCCGATGCATCGGGGGGTGGTCGGTCGCCGCGCGGGGACGGTGAAGGGTTACGCCTATTCCCCCGCACTGAAGGCGTCCGGCCTCACCTGGACCCAGGATCAGCTGGACAGGTGGCTGACCAACCCCCAGACTCTGGTCCCGGGTGCCAGGATGTTCTTTTCGGTCAGCGACGCCCAGAAGCGGGCGGACATCATTGCCTATCTGGCGCAGCAGAAGTGACGGACATGTCAGACGGTGGTGAAGCTCGCGGCCCGGGTCGAAAGGTCGCATGACCGGTCTGCCGCCTTTCTTCCGGCCGCGCCTCGCCTTTCGACGGCAGGACAGCCCCGCTGCGCCCGGAAGAGACGACGCGGCCGTTCAGCAGCAGCGGTTTCGGGCCGAGATCCTGCCCCATCTCGATGGCGCCTATTCCCTCGCGCGCTACCTGACCCGCGATCCCGCCTGGGCGGAGGATGTGGTTCAGGACGCCTTCGAGAAGGCGTTCAGGGGCTTTGCGTCCTTTCGTGGAGAGCATCCGCGGGCCTGGCTCTACGCGATCGTTCGCCGGTCCTTTCTGGACTCCCGGACCGACGCCCGCCGCCGTGACCGCCTGATCGTTTCGGCGAACGATCCTGAAGAGGCGGCGGTCGAGATGATGTGCGACCCCGACGCGGTCTCACCGGAACAGGCGCTGGCGGGCCGGCAGGAGGCGCAGATGATCCGGGACGTCATCGAGCGGCTGCCCGAACCCTTTCGCGAGACGCTGGTCATGCGGGAGCTGGAAGACCTGAGCTACAAGGATATCGCCATGATCACCGGATCGCCGATCGGCACCGTGATGTCCCGGCTCGCCCGGGCGCGGGGGATGCTGGCGGACATGCTGACGCCGCTCGCCAGACCCTCACAACACGACGACCAGAGTGGAGCGATCTGAATGACCGCCTGCGCAGACAAACTGTTGCTCGTCCATGGCCTGATCGACGGTGAGCTCGACGCGGCCGGCGCGCTCGCCGTGGAGGAGCACCTCAGGACCTGTGACGGCTGTCATCAGGACTATCAGCGCCTCGTTCAGCTGCGCAGCCGGCTCCGGACCGACAACCTCACCCACACAGCGCCGGATTCGCTCCGCATGCGGATCGAACAGAGCCTCGACAGAGCGAGCCAGGACACAGAGGTGAAGGTCACGCCGCCACGGCGCCGTTCGGCGATGTCGTACGCCGGGGGGGGACTGGCTGTCGCCGCGGGGGTCGCTGCGGTCATGGTGTTCGCGGCGCCGCTGACGCCCTATTCGGCGAGGCCTCTCGATATTCAGCTTGCGGACAATCAAAGGCGCGCGCTGCTGCAGGACCGCCTGACCGATATCGCCGCGTCCGACCGGCACGTGGTGAAGCCGTGGTTCAACGGCAAGCTCGGCTTCGCTCCGCCCGTGCCGGACATGACGGATGAAGGCTTTCCGCTGGCGGGCGGGCGCCTCGACTTCGTGGACGGTCAGCCCGCTGCGGCCGTCGTCTATCGCCGCCGACTGCACGTGATCAACCTGTTCGCCTGGAAGGGCGACACGGGTGGCCCTGCGGCGCAGCCACGCACGATGAAGCTGGACGGCTACAGCCTCGTGGAGTGGCGCGCGAACGGCCTCGCCTTCGCCGCGGTGTCCGACATCGACCTTGCAGAACTGAAAGATTTCCAGTCCCGCTTCATTGCAAGGACCGACAACCACTAGTCGGCCGATCGCTTGAAGGACCAGGACGACATGACAGAGAACGGCGAAACCCTGATCCCGGCAGACATCATCGACTTCTGGTTCAATGCGCTGAAGCCCGCGCAGTGGTTCAAGGCGTCGTTCGAGCTTGACCATCTGATCCGCGAGCGGTTCCGCGCCGCGCATCTGGCGGCCTCGTGCTGCGAGACCTATGGATGGCGCGACACGGCGGTCGGTCGGCTGGCGGAGATCATCGTCCTCGACCAGTTCTCCCGCAACATCCATCGCGGGACGCAGCGCGCCTTTGCGACGGACCCGCTGGCGCTGGCCCTCGCCCAGACCGCCGTGGCGCTGGGGGCGGATCTTGAGCTGCCTGTCGATCAGCGAGCGTTTCTCTACATGCCCTACATGCACAGCGAGTCGCCGCTGATCCACATGGAGGCCGTGCGCCTCTTCAGCGCGCCGGGGCTCGAGAAATCCCTGTCGTCGGAGATGAAGCACAAGGCGATCATCGACCGCTTCGGCCGCTTCCCGCACCGCAACGCCATCCTCGGCCGCCCCTCCACACCCGAGGAGCTCGCGTTCCTGGACGGCCCGGGATCGAGTTTTTAGGCGTTTTAAATTCGCAAAACACCGCTTGACCCGGCCCCAGGGGACGGCCTCACAAGGGTCATGTGTTTGAGGAGTGCGGCGCGTGGAGAGGTGGTTCGGCCCGGGTGAAATGGCCAAAAGGCTGGGCGTCAGCGGCAAGGCCTTGCGGGTCTACGAACAGGCGGGGCTCGTGCGCGCGCATCGCACGGAGACCGGCTGGCGGACCTATGGGCCGGCGCAGCAGGCGCGGCTGCATCAGGTGCTGGTGCTGAAGCGTCTCGGCCTCAGCCTCAAGCGGATCGGCGAACTTCTGGCGGGAGAGATGGGGTCCCTCGACGCGGTGCTGGCCCTGCAGCAGCAGGTGCTGGAAGCGCGCCGGGATGAGACGGCGCGGGCGCTGACCCTGCTGGCGGCGGCGCGGGAAAAGCTGAAGCGAGACGGGGCGCTTTCCCCGGACGATCTGGCCCAACTGACGAGGGAGACAGCGATGACCCAGACGATGACCGACAATGAGTGGGAAAAGACCATGAAGCCCCACATCAACAGGCACTTCACACCAGAGGAGCAGGAGGCCTGGAAGGCGCGCATGGGGGAATTCGATCAGGCCGAGATCACCCGCCAGTGGGATGAGCTGTTCGCCGAGGGGCGCAGGCTTCAGGAGATCGGCGACACGACGTCAGCGGCGGCGATGGATCTCGCCGTGCGCTGGATGGCGCAGGTCAAGAAGTTCTCGGGGGACAATCCGGCGATGGCGACCAAGGCGGCGAATGTCAATCTGGACGCCCTCGCCGATCCCTCCACCGCCCCGAAGATGCCGTTTGATCTTTCTCTGATGCAGTTCGTCGGCGCGGCTTTTCGAAACGCCCAGGCGCGGTGAAACCGGCAAGGTGAAAGACCCGCGCCTTACGCGTGGGTCTCCACCGTCCAGGTCGCGCTGGTGACTTCGGGTCGGGCCTCGAGGTGGGTGACGATCAGGTCGAGCTCCTTGGGATCGGCTGTGGTCGGCACGATGGTCGCGGCGAGTTCGATATAGTCGTGGCTCTCCGTCAGGGTCAGGATCTCGCGGATCGGATAGCGATGCGCTTCCAGCTCCTCATAGAGGAGGTCCTTGACGAGGTTCACGTGCTCGGGCCGGCACACGGCGTGGACCTGATAGCGGGCTTCGGTCTCGCTCGGATTGATCGGGCGGCGGTTGACGAAGTCGACCAGCGGGCGAAGGAGGGTGTTCCCCGCCAGCACGAAGGCCGCGACCAGCGCCGCCTCCACCGCCTGACCCGCCCCGGCGAAGGCGCCGACGGCTGCGGAGGCCCAGAGGGTCGCGGCGGTGTTCAGCCCCTTGATCTCGGCGCCCTCCTTCATGATCACGCCCGCGCCCAGGAAGCCGATCCCCGACACGACATAGGAGATGACGCGGACGGAGCCGTCGTTCGCCCCTACCCGAAAGCCGAGATCGACGAAGGCCGCCGCCGCGACGGCGACGAGGACGTTGGTGCGAAGGCCTGCGCTGCGCTGCCGGAACTGGCGCTCCAGACCGATGATCCCGCCGAGCACAAAGGCCGTGCCCAGCGCCACGGTGGTGCGCATGATCGGCGCGCTCATGAACTCCAAGCCGGTCATGGATAGGGCCCCGATGGCTCAGGTCCGCGGCGGACCCGACTCACTCTCGAGGGCCAGTGTAGGCGGTCTCGACCTCCCGGTGCGAGAGGCTGGCGGCGGGTTCCAAAGGCGCGTCAGGAACCCGCGCCGTCCGGGCGCTAGAACTTGTACTGGGTGAAGATGCCGACCTCGTCGAAGGTTCCGGTCTGACCGGCGAGGCCGCCGATGATCCCGCTGCCCGCCGGCGACGCGTTCGGCGTCACGAGGTACGACAGCTTGGTCGCCCCGACCGAGGCGAGGTAAGGCGTCAGGGTGGCGGGCGCCGCTGCGCCATTGGTCGTGGTGAAGAGACCGCCGGTGACCTTCTCACGCTTGTAGACCAGCGCGATGTCGATGGCCGAGATCGGGTGATAGTCGATGCCGAAGTTCCAGTAGACGTCCTTGGTCGCCGAGTTGGGCTTGTTGGCGGAGGGCGGCGCGTCCTGCTCCGGCTTCACCTGGTCGTAGCGGCCGAAGAGGTCGAACTGGCAGGTCAGGCGCAGCGATCCGAAGGCGGAATATCCGTCGCCCGTCGGCTTGATCGGGGTCGCGGTCGTCACACCGGAGTAATTCCGCTCGCGGACATATTCGACGCCGATGCGCCCGGCGGGGGCGGTGTAGGCGATCAGCGCATCGACCCGCGAGACGGTGTGATTGTAGGAGGCGCCTTGCGTGTCCTTGCCGAGCTGGCCGCTATAGCCGCCGACCGCCGCGACGATCGGGCCGAGGCTGGCGTTCACGCGGCCCTCGACATCCATTGTCCGCGCCCGGTTGAAGTTGCCGTCGCCGGGAGACTTGAAGCCCGATCCGTCGAGGGCGGACACCGAATAGCCCAGCTTGAAGGGCCCCGCCGGAATCTGACCGCTGACATTGAGGCTGGTGTCCGTCGTCGTGCCGTACTTGATCCGGTCGATCAGGGTGTTCTCGACGAAGCGATAGCCTTCCACGCTCTCCGCAAAGGGGATCCAGGGCAGCTCGACGTCACCGGCGCGGATGACCAGCGCGTCAGAGTATCTGGCCTGCAGATAGGCCTTCTTCAGGAACAGCTGTGTCGACTTGGCCGTCCCGTCATAGATCAGGTCGGTGGTGACATTGGCCGAATAGACGCTGTTGAAGCCGTGTTCGAAGATCAGGTAGCCGCGCTTGATGTCGACCCCCGTTCCGTTCGAGCTCGGATAGCCGTTCGAGGCCTGCGAGGTCGAGGTGGCGGGAACCGCGCCTGGGGTCTTCTGGCTGACATGGCTGACGTCGGCGAAGACGATGCCGCCGACCTTGGTGTCGCCCCACCAGCCGGGCTTCGGCGTGGCGGCGGCGACGCTCGCCTTCACCGTCGCGGGGAGGGTGTTGATCTCGCCGGCCACGTCCTGACGCGCGGCGCGGGCGTCGGCCTGAGCCGTCGCCGCCTGCGCGGTCGCCGCGGCGGCCTTATCCTCCAGCGCCTTGCGGGCCTGGACCTCTTCGGCGAGCTGGGCTTTCAGCAGCTCCACCTCACTGGCCAGAGCGTTGAGCTTCGCGTCCGCCGCAGCTGTGGCTGAGGTCGATGCATGCCGCGCCTTGTGGCCGGTTTCCGCATGCGCGACGGTGGCGAGAGACAGAACGGACAGGGCGGGGATGACCGCCTTCGCATAGTGACCGATTGAACGCGACAATTTCGCCCCCTGGAGCTGTTGTGATCGCCCCACAGAGGCGGATCCCGTCGATATGTAGTGTAACTGCATAACGCTATCTTGCAAAGGCGCCGCCTCTGAAAGGGAGCTGCGACCGACCGCATCGCCGGGTTTTCGATATCTGAGCCTCATGGACTGTCCCCATTTGCGGACGATGGGGGGCCTTCAGCACCGGATCCGCCCATCCATCGCGATTGATGGGGTACGCCTTAACGCTGGATACGCTGCGAGCGGCGCCAGTAAATCTGGTGATGAATACACATATGCTCAAAATGTCGCGCGTCGCTCCATGTTCTCGACATCATATATTTAAGGAAATTTCCCGGACGAGCGGACAGACTTGATCGTGAAAATTATATTTAGAATATCTAATCATGACCATCAGCAAACCCTTGCGTCCCAACCGTAAACTTTGAAAGCCGCGCCGGCGGCTCGTGAGGTGTCCGCGTCGGTGAGCGTCGCCGATACACCGATGAAAAGGCGCCTAAAGCTCCGGTCGCCTGCGCTTGACAGGGCCGGGCGCTCAAGCGAACTCTCCCGCAGGATCTGCGTTCGCATTTTAAGGAGTGATCATGCGTCGTTCGGCCTTGAGTTTACTGGCGGCGGCGCTGATGCTGACCGCGCCTTTCGCCCGCGCGGCGGACGCGCCGGCCGCGGACAAGGCGATGGACGGCGACAAGATCGAGGCGGCGACGGCGAGAGCGCCGGTGGAGGAGGCCAAGACCGTCACCTCCCACACCGTGACCATCGGCGGCAAGTCCATCGCCTACAAGGCCACCGCCGGCACGCTCACCTTGCGCGACAATGACGGCAAGCCGACGGCCAGCATGTTCTACGTCGCCTATACGGTCGATGGACCGAAGCGCCCGGTGACATTCTTCTACAATGGCGGGCCGGGCTCCGCTTCGGTCTGGCTGCACATGGGCAGCTTCGGGCCGGTGCGGGTGAAAACGCCGTCGCCGCAGCCCGCGGGCGCCGCGCCCTATGACCTCGTCCCCAATCCCGACAGCCTGCTCGACAAGACCGACCTCGTCTTCCTCGACGCCATCGGCACCGGTTTTTCCCGGCCGCTGGGCAAGACCGAAGGCAAGGCCTTCTACGGCGTCGATCAGGACGGCGAGGCCTTTTCCAAGGCCATCGCCCGTTACATCATCCAGAACCACCGGGTGAACGCGCCGCGCTATCTGTTCGGGGAGAGCTATGGCACCACCCGTTCGGCGGTCGTTTCCTACAAGCTGCACGAGATGGGCTTTGACCTGAACGGGGTGATCCTGCTCTCGTCCTATCTGAACACCGGGCTCGATGATCTGGGCTTCGACGTGCCCTATGTCGGCATACTGCCCACCTACGCCGCCACCGCCTGGTTCCACAATGCGCTGGCCAATCGTCCCGCGGAGCTCGCCCCCTTCCTCGCTGAAGTGCGCGCCTTCGCCAGCGGCCCCTACGCCGCCGCCCTGTTCAAGGGGCAGGACATTTCGCCGGAAGAGTTCGACGCCGTCGCGCGCAAGCTCAGCGCCTATACTGGCCTGTCCGTCGACTATGTGAAGCGTTCCAAGCTGCGGGTGAATCTTGAGCGGTTCCGCCGGGAATTGCTGCGCAGCCGCGGTCAGATCGTCGGCCGTCTCGACAGCCGCTATACCGGGACCGAAGAGGATACGGCGGGGGAGCAGACCAGCTATGACCCCTCCGACACCGCCATCCAGTCGGCCTATGTGTCGGCGGCGGGGGACTACATCCGCCACGACCTCGGCTACAAGACCGACCTCGACTATCGCCCCAGCGCCTACAATCTGATCGGCGACTGGGACGGCCATCACGCCGTGATCAACGGCGGCGGCTACAAGACCAACAACGCGGCGGTCATGCTCGATCTCGCCCAGACACTGCGGGAGAGCCCGTCCACCAAGGTGTTGTCCCTGAACGGCTATTTCGACCTTGCGACGCCGTTCTACCAGACCGAGTACGACCTCGCGCACATGCTGCTGGACCCGCCGATCCGCGCGAACCTCGAGCTGAAATACTATCCCTCCGGCCACATGATCTATCTGAACCCGGAGGCGCTGAAGACGCTGAAGGCCGACGTGGCGCGCTTCTATGACGCCACCTCGCATTGAGGTCGCAAGCGTGTTCGAGGGACTGTCCGCCTTTCCGCTGACCCCGGCGGATGCGGACGGCCGGGTGGATACGGACGCCCTCGCCCGGCTGCTGGAGCGGCTGGTCGAGGCGGGGGTCGCGTCCATCGGTCTCCTCGGCAGCACGGGGATCTATCCTTATCTCGAGCGGCCGGAGCGGCGGCGCGCGGTCGCGGCGGCGGTGGAGGCGGTGGCCGGGCGCACGCCCCTGATCGTCGGGATCGGCGCCCTGCGCACGGACTGGACGCTCGAACTCGCCCGCGATGCGGACACACTCGGCGCGGACGGCCTGTTGCTGGCGCCGGTGTCCTACGCGCCGCTCAAGCCGGAAGAGGCGTTTCTCCATTACGAGTCCATAGCGAGGGCGACCGGGCGGCCGATCTGCATCTACAACAACCCCGGCACGACGCATTTTCACTTCACCGATGACCTCGTCTCCCGCATGTCGCATCTGCCACACATCGCCGCGGTGAAGATGCCCCTGCCAAAGGACAGCGACGTTGCGGGGGAGCTGGCGCGGTTGCGACCCCTGGCGCCGCCCTCGTTTCGCATCGGCTACAGCGCCGACTGGGGGACGGGACCGGCGCTTCTGGCGGGGGCGGACGCCTTCTACAGCGGCATCGCAGGCGTGCTGCCAAGGCCTATGCTGGCGCTGGCCAGAGCCGCTCAGGCGGGCGAGGCGGGCAGGGTCGATGCGCTCAATGCCGCCTTCGAGCCCCTCTGGACCCTCTGCAAAGCCCACGGCGGCATGCGCGTCAGCTACGCCATCGCGGGGCTCCTCGGCCTGAACGCCGGACAGCCGCCGTTGCCCATCCAGCCCCTGTCGGGCGCAGTTTTGGATGATCTCACAAAAGCGCTAGAGGGTTTGCCGGGCGGGGATTAGCCTTTCCTGCTCGGCGTCGCCTCCCGCCGTGATCACCACCGGTCCTGGCGGTGGTGATGATGGTGGTGGTGATGGTGATCATAGCCCCGCGGCCTCCAATATCCACCGTCCCAATACACGTCGCGCGACCGGCGCCATTCCCAGGCGTGATGATGGTGGTGTTCGCGGGGTCTCACCACCCAGACCCAGCCGTTCCAATAATAGCCACGGTCCGAATACCACTGCCATGAATGGTGGTGGTGATGGTGATGATGGTGATGATGATAATCGACACGCTCCAGCTTCGTCGCCTGATCGCGCAGGGCGTCGTCGGCGCTGAGACGCTGTGCGGCGTCAGGCACAGGCTCCAAAAGGTCGAAATAGCTGCCCGCCGCCGGGATCGGATCGGCCAGCGCCAAGGTCGCGCCGCCGGCGGCGAAGAGAAAGGCCGCCGCGGCTGCGCCCGAAAACAGAGCGAACTTCAAAGTCATGTTTCGCCTCCTTAACGACCATCCTTTAACGGCCGATCTCCAGCGATCCATCGCGCCGCCGTCCAGCCATGAGGGGAGACTAGCGGTCCCTTGTCTGCTGAACCCTGATCGCTGCGTTCATCTCGCGTTCATCTTCGGGAGACGCTGTGCGGATCGCCCCCTTCAGTCGTCGGGGGTCTCCGACTTGGCCTTGATGCGCGCGGCGCGGGCGAGATTGCGGTAGGTCCCGTCAAAAATCGTGCGGGTGTCCGAGGTCCACCGCGTGCCCTTGGCCAAGGCGTCGCGACTGGCGGCGAGCCTTCGGCTTCGCATCTCGCGCTGCGCCGCCGTCTCCGGGTCCATGGGCTCAAGCACGAGGTCGGGCTCAGACGGCAAGACGGTGAAGGCGATAAACGGCTCGCCCTTTCGGAATATGTGCGTCACGCCGGGGGGCGGCGCCTTGAAAATGCAAAAGAAAATCATCGGCCACCACTCGCTGCGGATCAGGGCCGGCACGGCGAGCGGCGTCGTGTGGGTGGGGTCGGTGAAATACCTTGGATGCGGCTCCGACCGCACCGCCCATCCCGGCGGCGCCTCAAGATCCAGGGACAGTTGATAGGAATAATAGTCGTCGCCAAAGGGGCGGAAGGGCGGCCAGGCGGACATGCCCTCCGGCGGCGCGCCCCAGTCCGCCTTCAGCTGGACCTTGCCGTCCA
>Ga0208617_1000392_pt1 | contig 12886 bp, 7 predicted proteins | sample CryBogCBE06Nov07_FD_184581 | JGI IMG/M metagenome (GOLD analysis project Ga0208617, IMG submission 184581) | Freshwater microbial communities from Crystal Bog, Wisconsin, USA - CBE06Nov07 (SPAdes) (version 2) | ecosystem: Environmental > Aquatic > Freshwater > Lake | place: Crystal Bog...
GGACATCCTCGCGGACAAAGGTCGCCGGGGCCCCGGACAACAGGCCCGCCACCTGGTCGGAGGCGTCCTTGGAGGTCAGGCCGATCTGGCGCAGGCGGGCGGGATCGAAGCTGACCCGGATGCCCGGTGCCTTCTCGCCCCAGTCCATGTTCACATCCCGGGTTCTGGGATCGGCACGCAGGCGCGCCGTGACCTCAGCCGCGATCCCCCTCAGCCGGTCCGGATCCGGGCCGGTCACCCGGAAGGCCACCGGCCAGGGCACAGGCGGGCCGAACAGCAGCTGGGTCAGCCGCACATGGGCTTCCGGGGCCAGGCCATCGGCGATCCGGCGGCGCAGGCGCTGCTTCAAGCGGTCCCGGGCCGCGGCATCGGCGGTCTGCACCACCAGCTTGCCGAAGGCCGGGTCCGGCAGTTCCGGGTTCAGGGACAGGAAGAAGCGCGCCGCCCCCTGCCCCACATAGCTCGTCACGCTCTGCGCCAGCGGTTCGCGCCGCAGGGCCGCCTCGATCCGCGCCACGGTCCCTTGCGTCACGCCGATGGCCGTGCCTTCGGGCTCATAGACCTCGACCAGAAGTTCGGGGCGGTCGGAGTTGGGGAAGAACTGCTTTTGCACCACCCCCATCCCGACAATCGAAAGCAGGAAGGCGCCCAGCGTGGCTCCGGCGACGAGGCCCCGATGATCGACGCAATAGCGGATGGCGGAGCGAAGCTGCTGATAGCGCGGGGTGTGATAGATCCCGGCGTGTCCTTCCGGGTTCGGCTTGACGTCCCTCAGCAGACGGACGCCGAGATAGGGCGTGAACACCACAGCCACCACCCATGAGACCATCAGCGCAAAAGCGACAATCCAGAAGATGTTGCCGGCATATTCTCCGGCGCTCGATTGCGCAAAACCGATGGGCAGGAAGCCGATGATGGTGATGAGCGTTCCCGACAGCATGGGCGCCGCGGTCACGGTCCAGGCGAAGCTCGCCGCCGCGATACGGTCCAGCCCCTCCTCCATCTTCACCACCATCATCTCGATGGCGATGATGGCGTCATCGACGAGAAGGCCTAAGGACAGGATCAAGGCGCCGAGGGTGATGCGGTCGAAATTGCGCCCGGTGATCAGCATGATCACGAACACGGCGCCCAGGGTCAGCGGCACGGCGGCGGCCACCACCAGCCCGCCCCGCACGCCCAGCGCGCCGAAGCTGACCACCAGCACGACGGCCAGAGCGACGAAGAACTTCAGCATGAACTCGTCGACGGCTTCGGCGATGTTCTTGGCCTGATCCGAGACCTTCTCGACGGACAGGCCCAGCGGCGCCTCCGCCCGGATGCGGGCCTCCGTCTCGTTCAGCGCCTTGCCCAGCGCGAGCCCGTTCCAGCCGTCCTGCATGACAACGCCGATCAGCATGGCGCCTTCGCCGTTCTGGCGGATCAGGAAGCTCGGCGGATCCTCATAGCCCCGCCGCACCTCGGCGATGTCGCCCAGCCGCAGGGAATGTCCGCCCGCGTTCAGGGTCAGGTCACGGACCTGATCGAGATTGTCAAAGCCCCGGTCCAGGCGCACCTCGACCCTGGGCCCCTGCGTCTCGATCACCCCCGACGGAGCGACGATGTTCTGGCGGGACAGGGCGTCGAGGATCTGGCCTGCGTTCAGGCCAAGGGTGGCGAGGCGCTTGTAGGAGACGTCGACGAAGATCCGCTCCGACCGTTCGCCCAGCATCTCCACCTTCTTGACGCCGGGGGTGAGCAGGAACTTCTGGCGCAGCCCCTCGACCTCGCGGGTCAGCTGGCGGGGCGGCAGACCCGGCGCCTTGACGGCGTAGACGGCGAAGTCCACGTCGCCGAACTCGTCATTCAGGAACGGCCCGAACACCCCGCGCGGCAGTTCGCGGGCGACGTCCAGCATCTTCTTGCGGGCTTCGTAGAACTGGTTCGGCTTTTCCTTCGGCGGCATCGTGTCGCGAAGGTTGAGGCTGACGAACGCGTAGCCCGGCCGGGTGAAGGTCTCGACCTTGTCGAAGTAACGCAGCTCCTGGAGCTTCTTCTCGATCTTGTCGGCGACGAGATCCTGCATCTCCTGCGCGGTGGCACCGGGCCAGACCGCCGTGACGGTCAGGCCCTTGATAGTGAAGGCGGGGTCTTCCGCCCGGCCGAGACTGACGAAGGCGTAGGCGCCCGCCACCGCGACGGCGATGATCAAAAAGAGGGTCAGCGCGCGCTCGCGCACCGCCCAGGCCGAGAGGTTGAAGCCCATCATGGCCGCGGCTCAAGGCGGATGGCTTGTCCGTCATGCAAGAGGGCGGCGCCCAGGCTGACGATCCGGTCGCCGGTCTGCAGACCTTGAGAGACCTTGGCGCTTTCGTCTTCCAGCGACTGGACGACGACAGGGCGGCGGTGTGCGACGTTCTGGGCGTCCACGACGAAGACTGTCGCCCCCTGCCCCTTGTCGACCACGGCGCTCAGCGGCACGGTGACGACGCTGGATCCCCTAGCCTTCGACAGGGTGACGGTGACCGTCGCCCCCAGCGGCGCTGTCTCACCCGCCCCCTCCAGCACGTAGCGGGCCTCGAAGGTGTGGGTCAAAGGGTCGGCGGCGGAGGCGATCTGGCGAAGGCTCGCCTCAACCGCGGCGTCCGGCGCGGTGGCGAGCACGGCCTTCGCGCGCTTCGGCAGCCCGGATCGCAGGTTTTCCGGCACGTCCACGGCGGCCTCGCGCCCGCCGTTATGGGCGAGGCGCAGGACCGGCTGGCCTACGGCGACCACCTGCCCGACATCGGCGGTGAGGGTCATCACGACGCCGTCGGCGTCGGCCTCAAGGGTGGCGAACTGGCGCTGGCGCCGGGCGAGATCCCGCTGCGCGACGGCGGCGGTGGCGCCCGCCTTCACCTGATCATAGGTCTGGGCGGAGACGGCGCCCGTCTGGACAAGGCCCCGCAGGCGCCGCTCATCGGCCTGCGCCCGTTCCGCCTGCGCTTCGGCGGCGGACAGAGCCAGCTCCAGATCCTTCGGGTCGAGCGCCATCAGCGCCTGCCCCTTCTTGACGGCTTGTCCTGGATCGACGAGGCGCCTTGCGATCTTGCCGGCGGCGCGAAAGCCGAGATCCGCCTCCGTCCGCGCCTTGATCACGCCCGTCAGCCGGTCCGAGGCGACGCCGCCCTCTCCCACGACGACCGTGCGCACGAGCGGCGCAAGCGTCCTGGGATCGACTTCGGATTTCGACCCGCACGCGGCCAGACTGACGAGAAGCCCGCCAAGCAACCCGACATACAGCCACCGGCGCGCGACACTCGACCCGTTCGTCATCCCCATCGCGCCCGCTCCGACTCGTCGCCCAACATTCCAAATGCAGGCTTCAGGATGGTGACAAGTGACGAATTTGTCAACTCGTAACCAGCCTGAACGGTCTTGCGAAATGCTGATTTCAGGCGGCCAGGCCGCGCAGGACGATGGTCGCGACAGCTTCGGCGCGGGCGGTTAGATCCTCATCAACAGAGTGTTCCAGCAGAGCAGGATGGCAGAAGGGCGCGAAGGTGCTGGCGACGGCGCCGGCGACCTCCTCCAGCGGGGACTTGCGCTCGAACTCCCCCGAAGCGCGGCCCTCCTGCACCAGGAACCGCGCCACTTCTGACATCACCTCGATGTGGCGTTCGATGGAGGGCCAACGATGCTCCATCCCCGTCGCGACCATGTCGTGCATCTGGCGGTCATGGAAGAACATGGCCAGGCTATGCTCCAGAAGGAGGCGATAGACCCGGCGCAGCCGCTCGGCGGCGGTCTTCTGGGTCCGGGCCTCCTGCCACAGGGCCTCGTCGATCCGCCCCAGCAGGCTTCCGCACACCGCCTCGCAGATGGCGAGCTTCGAATCGAAGAACTTGTAGATATAGGCGCTGGAGACGGACAGGTCGGCCGCGATCTCCGACACGGTCGTCTTGCCATAACCATAGTGCCGGAACCGCGCCTCCGCAGCGCGAATCACCCGCTCACGCATTTCGTGCTGCTGCGGTCCGCGCTGTCCGGGAAGCTCGGCCTGATCGTTGATGACGTCCATGTGTCCGCACTTATCACGAGGCGACCCTTGTCGCCATGGGCTTGACGAATAGTGACATTCTGCATATTTCGTCACTACAGGCCAGTGGGAGCTATCATGGTGCGATCGTTCATTCGAGCTTCGGTCGTGATGGCCGCCGCCGCCCTGACGGCCTGCGCGTCCTCATCCGCTCAGCTTCCATCCCAGCGCGCCCTGACGGCGGACGTGGCGGCCTCGACCTTCGAGGCGGCCCCGGCCGTTGCGGCGCGCCAGACCGCCGCCCTATCGCCGGACATCAGCCGCTGGTGGACCGGCTTTCAGGATCAGACCCTGAATGAGCTGGTCGACCGGGCCCTCGCCCAGAACCTCGATCTCGCCGCAGCCGGCGCACGGGTCGATCAGGCGCGGGCGGCGGCGCGCGCTGCAGGCGCCCAGCTTCTTCCCATCGGTCAGGCCAATGCGCAGGCGGCGCGGGCGAAGAGTTCCTTGGAGTCCCCCACGGGCCAGTTGTTCAGCCACTTCCCCGGCTATCAGCGCACCGGAAACCTTTACGACGTCAACCTCGGCGCGGTGTGGGAGATCGACCTCTTCGGGCGCCTGCGCAAAAACGCCAGGGCCGCAAGCGCGGACGCCGCCGCGGCTGAGGCCGGTCGCGCGGGGGTGCGCCTGACCGTCGCCGCCGAAACCGCCGACGCCTATCTGCAGGTCCGCGGGCTGCAGCAGCGCCTCGCCGCGACGCGGGCCTTGTGCGCGGCTCTGGATGGCGTCGAGACCCTGACCGCGCAAAAACACGCCGCCGGCGCGGCCTCCGACATCGACCTGCAGCAGGTCAGAGCCCAGGCCGCGCAGGCGCGCGCGAACATCCCCCTCCTCGAAACAGGGCTGGAGGCGCAGCTCAATCGTCTTGACGTGCTGGTCGGGCAGCGTCCGGGCTGGTCGAAGGCGAAGCTGTCCGCCGCCGCCGCGATCCCCGCACCCCCCGCCTTCGATCCCGGCGCGCCGGTGGCTCTCCTGCGCAGGAGGCCCGACGTGCTGGCGGCGGAAAAGCAGCTGATCGCCGCGGACGCGCGAGTGGGCTCGGCGCTCGCGGACCGCTGGCCGACCATCAGCCTGTCCGCCCTGTTCGGCGCGGAGGCCACCCGATCGTCACAGCTGTCGAGCGGCGCAGCGCAGCTGGTGCAGGGCGCCGCGGGCGTCTCGTGGCGGGTGTTCAACTTCGGCCTGACGGACGCCGAGATCAAGGCGGCTCGGGGTCGGCGGGCCGAGGCCCTCGCCAACTGGAAGGCCGCGGTGCTGGAGGCGCTGGCGGAATCCGAGGACGCGATGACCTCCCTCGTCAAGCGGGAAGACCAGCTCCGCGCGCTGGACGTCGCCCTCGACGCGGGCCGCAGGACGCAAGGGTCCGTGGATCAGGCCTATCAAGCGGGGGCTGCGTCACGGATCGACGCGCTGCTCGCTGAGGCCCAGGCCCTCTCAGCCGAAGGCGCGGACATCGACGCGCGGCAGGAAACCGCTCGGGCGGCGGTGGCGAGTTTCCGGGCTCTGGGCGGCGGATGGAGCGCGCAGGCCGCGCACTGATGCTGAAAATCCCCGCCAACGGGCCGAAGTTGAGCAGGTGTGGCGCGCAGGGACTGGCGCCGCCGGTGAACATGTCGCAAATAGCTCGAAAGATGTGACTGAATCAAAAGATGCGCCCAAGGCGTTCGAGGCGGCCGGTCGTGATGCTTGACAGACAGAGTTCCCTGCGGCGGTCCGCCACGGTCGCGACCCTCGCGCTCGGCCTGGCCCTGGCGGCCTGCGGCGGGAAGAAGCCGACGCCGGCGCCGCCCCCGCCGGTCGTATCGGTCGCTGCGCCGCTGGTGAAGTCCGTCGTCGACTGGGACGACTATGTCGGACACTTCGAGGCCGTCGATACGGTGAGCGTTCGGCCGCGTGTCAGCGGGTATCTGCAGAACGTGACCTTCCGGGACGGCGACTTCGTCCACAAGGGCGACCTGCTCTTCGAAATCGATCCTCGTCCCTATCAGGCCGCTGTCGATCTCGCCGCCGCGCAGGTGACGCGGGCGCAGGCGGCGGCGCAGGCGGCGCACATTGAAGCGGTTCGCGCCGAAGGGCTGTTCGCGGCCAAGGCGCTGAGCCAGCAGGATCTGACGGCGCGCAAGGCGGCGTCGGATCAGGCGGCGGCCGACCTCGCCGCGGCCAAGGCGGCGGAGCGGTCCGCGCGGCTCAATCTTGACTTCACCAAGGTGACCGCGCCTATCTCGGGCCGGATCTCCGACCGCAAGGTCGCCGCCGGAAATCTGGTGAACGCCGACCAGACGATCCTCACCAGCATTGTCAGCCTCGACCCAATTCGTTTTGTCTTTACAGGGGCTGAGAGCGTTTACCTCAAGTACCAGCGCGCCAACGAGAACGGCTCGCGCCCCTCTTCCCGACGCTCGCCGAACCCGGTGGAGATCCGGCTGCAGGATGAGCCGGACTTTCACTGGAAGGGCCACATGGACTTTGTCGACAACGCCATCGACACGGGATCAGGCACCATCCGCGGGCGGGCCGTGGTCGACAATCCGGACAACTTCCTGACCCCCGGCCTGTTCGGCCATCTGCGCCTTCTGGGCTCCGGCGCGTACAAGGGCATGCTGGTTCCGGATCAGGCGATCGTGACCGACCAGACCCGCCAGGTGGTCTATGTGGTCGACGCCCATGACACGATCATCCAGAAGATTGTGGAGACCGGGCCGCTGGTGAACGGGCTCCGGGTGATCCGCTCGGGCCTCACACCGACGGACAAGGTGGTGATCGACGGCGTTCAGCGGGCGAAGCCCGGCCGCAAGGTCAAGCCGACGCCGGGCAAGATCTCCGATCTCGCCGCGCAGACGCCCGCGACCGCCAGGCCGCCCCTGGACATCGCCTCGCCCCGTTCGGCGACCAGCGCCAGCGCCGTGCATTGACGGCGCGCAGATGAGGCTCTCGCACTTCTTCATCGAGCGTCCGGCCTTCGCGGTCGTGGTCGCGGTGCTGATCACGCTGATCGGGGCCATCGCCTATCCAGGCCTCCCCGTCGCGCAGTATCCGCAGATCGTGCCTCCGACCATCACGGTGACGACGAGCTATCCCGGCGCCTCCGCCGAACTGATCGCGGACGCCGTCGCGGGCCCCATCGAGAGCCAGATCAACGGCGTCGACAATATGGACTACATCTCGTCCAGCGCGACCGGCGACGGCCGCTTGACGATCACGGTCACCTTCCGTCTGGGCGTTGACCTCGACAAGGCCCAGCAGCTTGTCGAGAACCGCGTCGCCGCCGCCACGCCCCAGCTTCCCGACACGGTGCGTCAGATCGGCGTGATCGTACGCAAGACGACGCCCGACCCCTTGCTGGCCGTGCACCTCTATTCGCCGGACGGCAGCCTCGATCAGCAGTACATCTCGAACTACGCCGGCCTGCACATCCGCGACCGGATCCTGCGCATCCCCGGCGTCGGCGACATCGGCAGCCGCGCCTCCCGCGACTACGCCATGCGCATCTGGATCGATCCGGACAAGGCCGCGGCGCGCAACCTCACTCCTGACGAGATCGTCGCAGCGCTCAAGTCGCACAATCTTCAGATCGGCGCAGGGCAGGTCGGCGCGGCGCCGTACAGCGGGACGCCGAACGCCTATCAGATGAACATCGATGCGCAGAGCCGCCTGACCAAGCCGGACGAGTTCGCCGACATCATCATCAAGCGCGACGACCAGGGCGCCCTCACCCGCGTCCGCGACGTGGCGCGGGTCGAGCTGGCGGCGCAGGACTACACGGTCAACGCCTATATGTCCGGCTTCCCAGCCGCCGCGCAAGGAATCCAGGCCCAGCCCGGCGCCAACGCCGTCGCCACGGCCGAGGAGATCAAGCGGACGATGGTCGAGCTGAAGAAGGACTTTCCCCCCGGCCTCGACTACAAGATCATCTACAACCCCACCGAATATGTCAGCGCCTCGATCGACGAAGTGAAGAAGACGCTGATCATCGCCGTCGGCCTCGTGGTCCTCGTCATCCTGATGTTCCTGCAAAGCTGGCGGGCGGCGATCATTCCGATCCTCGCCATCCCGATCTCGCTGGTCGGCGCCTGCGCGGTGATGGCGGCCTTCGGCTTCTCCCTGAACAACCTCTCCCTGTTCGGGCTCGTGCTGGCCATCGGCATCGTCGTCGACGACGCGATTGTCGTGGTGGAGAATGTGGAGCGCCTGTTGCGCGCTGGCGCCTCGCCCCGCGACGCCTCGCACGTGACCATGGACGAGGTGGGCGGCGCGCTGATCGCCATCGCCATGGTGCTGATCGCGGTGTTCGTGCCGACAGCCTTCCTGTCGGGCATTTCGGGCCAGTTCTACAGACAGTTCGCGCTGACCATCGCTGCAGCGACGGTGATTTCGCTGATCCTGTCCCTCACCCTCTCACCGACCCTGGCCGCGCTCATCATGCAGCCGCACACGCACACCCGGCCCACGGGCGGGATGGGACGGCTGGGCGCGCGCTACGCCCAGCTCTTCAACCAGAGCTTCGATGGCTTGAGCAACGCCTATGGCCGGTTCACCAAGGTGACCGTGCGCGCGTCCGTGCTGATGTTGCCCCTGTATGCGATCCTGCTCGCGCTGACCGTGTGGGGCATGCTGGCGACGCCGCAAGGCTTCATTCCGGTTCAAGACCAGGGCAACTATCTCGTCGCCGTCCAGTTGCCGCAGGGCGCCAGCCTCGCCCGCACCGACGCGATTACGCGGGACCTTGCCGACCGCATCCTGAAGACGCCGGGCGTCAAGGCCGCTTCGATCTATGCCGGCACCGATCCGGTGACGCAGGCCAACGTGTCCAATGCGGCGCAGATGTACGTCATCCTCGACGACTTCGATAAGCGCGCCCGGGAGCATCGCAGCGCCGACAGCATTCTGGCCGCGCTGAAAAAGTCCGTCGCGCCGGTGGTCGGCGCCGATGTGCGCGTCCTGCCCCCCGCCCCGGTCCGCGGCATCGGCTCGGCGGGCGGCTTCAAGCTGGTCATCGAGGATCAGTCCGGCGCGGGTCCGCAGGCGCTGGAAAAGGTGGCCAACACCCTCGCGGAGGAGGCCAAGAAGCAGCCGGCGATCAGTCAGGCCTTCACCACCTTCAATACCAAGACCCCGCGCCTGTTCGCCGACGTCGACCGGGACAAGGCGGAGTCCCTGGGCGTGTCCACCCAGTCCGTCTTCTCCACGCTGCAGACCTATCTCGGCTCGAGTTTCATCAATACGTTCAACCTGTTCGGCAAGTCCTATCAGGTGGTGGCGCAAGCCGACTATGCCGCGAGAAGCGACGGCGCCGACATCGGCGGCCTGCAGACCAGGTCCTCCAGCGGGGCGATGACGCCGCTGGGCTCCATCGTGACCTTGAAGCACACGACGGGTCCCTATCGCGTCCTGCGCTACAACCTGTTCCCCGGCGCGGAAGTCCAGGGCGACACGGCCCCCGGCCACTCCACCGGCGAGGCCCTCGCCGCGATGGAGGAGACCGCCCAGCGCGTGCTGCCCGCGGGCTTCACCTATGAATGGACCGAGCTCGCCTTCCAGCAGAAGCTTGCCGGCAACACCGGCGGTCTGGTCTTCGCCCTCGCCGTCGTGTTCGTGTTCCTGGTCCTCACCGCCCTCTACGAAAGCGTGACCCTGCCGCTGGCGGTGATCCTGATTGTGCCGATGTGCATGCTGGCGGCGATCACGGGCGTCAATCTGATGGGCAAGGACAACAACATCCTGACTCAGGTCGGCCTCGTCGTGCTGATCGGCCTCGCCGCCAAGAACGCCATCCTGATCGTGGAGTTCGCCCGTCAAGCGGAGCAGGAGCGCGGCCTTGACCGCTGGGCCGCGGCGGTGGAAGCGGCGCGCACTCGCTTGCGCCCGATCCTGATGACGTCGCTGGCCTTCATTCTCGGCGTCGCCCCCCTCGCCTTCGCCTCAGGCGCTGGGGCGGAGATGCGGCAGGCGCTGGGCATCGCGGTCTTCTTCGGCATGCTGGGCGTGACGGTGTTCGGCCTCGTCTTCACGCCGCTGTTCTACGTTCTCTGTCGCGCCCTGTCGGACCGGCTGCCGCAGCCGAAGCTGCGCAAGTCGTTGGCGGTCAAGGATCCGGGAGCCGAGATCTGATGCGCCGCCTCGCCCTCAGCCTGTCCGCCTCCCTCGCCTGCCTGTCCGCCTGCGCCGTGGGGCCGAACTATCACTCGCCCCTCGCGCATGAGCCTGCGCCGGATCACTTCGCCGCAGCGACGCCCGGCACTGCGGCCGGAGAGCCCGTCAATGACTGGTGGCGGCTCTATCAGGATCCGGTTCTGGACGGGCTGGTCACGAAGGCCCTCTACGCCAACACCGACCTCCGCGTCGCCAGCGCCAACCTCTCCCGCGCCCGAGCGGTTCTTGGCGGCGCGCGCGCCGGGCTCTACGCCCCCACAACTACGGTCACAGCCAGCGCCGTCGAAGGCCGCAGCGCCACCGCCAACGCCTTCGCCGCGCTGAAGGGAACCAAGGCCAAGGCCGCGCCGACCGACAGCGCGGGCTTCGCCGCAAGCTATGAGCTCGACCTGTTCGGTCATTTGCGCCGGGGCGTGGAAGCGGCCAGAGCCGACTCCGAAGTCGCAAGAGCCGCCCTCGATCTTGCCCGCGTCGCCGTGGCGGCGGACACAACCCGCGCCTATGTCGATGTCTGCGCCCTGGGCGCCGCGGTCGATGCGGCGGAGACGGCGCGCAGGCTCGCCCGGCAGACGGCAGATATTACCGAGGATCGCCGCAAGCTCGGCGCCGCGTCCGACTTTGACGTGGCCAGAGCCCGGGCCCTCGCCGCCCAGGCCGACGCCGCCACTCCCGCCCTTCGCGCCCAGCGCGCCGCAGCCCTGTTCAGCCTCGCCGTCCTGACCGGACAGGCGCCCGAAACGGCCCAGCCCGCCGTCGAGGCGTGCCGCAAGCCCTTGCGTCTGGCGACCGCTGCGCCTGTCGGCGATGGCGCGGGCCTCCTCCGGCGGCGACCGGATGTTCGCGCGGCCGAGCGTCAACTGGCCGCCGACACCGCCCGCATCGGCGTCGCCACCGCGTCCCTGTTGCCGACCCTGACGCTGGGCGGTCAGCTCGGCATCGGCGGCGCGACGCCGGACAAGGCGGCGACCTATTCCGGAACCACCTTCAGCGTCGGCCCGGCCCTCTCCTGGACCGCGCCCAACGTTCTGGCTGCGCGGTCTCTGGTCGCCCAGTCCAACGCCCAGGCGCGGGCGTCGCTGGCCCGCCTCGACGGGGTGGTGCTGACCGCCCTGAAGGACGTGGAGACCGCCCTCGCCGCTCTGGACAGCGAGCGTCAGCGGCAGGCGTCCCTCTCCGCCGCGCGGGACGAACTCGACACGGCTGCGCGCCTCGCAAAAGCCCGCTACGACCAGGGCGCCGCCAGCTTCCTCGATCTGATCGACGCGGAACGGAGCCTGCGCGCCGGCGAAGCGGATCTTGCAGCCGAAGATCTTCGACTGGGCGAGGCCGAGGTCGCCCTGTTCAAGGCCCTCGGCGGCGGCTGGAAACAGGCGCCGGTCCCGCTGAAACGGCGCCTCTAGCCCCGGCGAGCGCCTTCCAGCCCATTTTGGGCTGTCATTTTGGGCCGAGAAAATCCCGCTTTCTGTTTACGACTCTGCGGGCCCGATCATCGGGCGCCCGGCGCAGCGTCCAAGCCCTTCGTCGGCAACACCTTGGAAAGACAACGGAATAGTGCGCCTAGTGAGTGAGGACGACAGTCCCGCCGATCATCGGCACAATAGACTATTCATGATGATTGTTTAGACAAATGAAATCGAGTCATAATTCATTTACCACAACACTCAAAATCCAGCTTGAACATATCCGGCGGTGAGGAACATATTCACTTCAAGAAGAGGTGGATACAGACCCATGACCGCACCGATGGTATGTTCAATATCTCAGATGATGCAGCATTATCTGGACGAACGCAGATCTCTACTGAAACTGTTCTTTTCTAGAACAAGGTGCCGCGAGACGGCGAAAGATCTGGTGCAGGATATCGCCCTGCGGTTAGTCGCCCTGACCACAGCGGAACTGCGCAGGATCGAGCAGCCGATTGCGTACCTCTATCAGATCGGTCGCAATCTCTGGCTCGACCGCTTGCGCGGCGAGTCCCGGGCGGCGAAGCGGGACAGGGCCTGGCAGGACACCTGCTCGGATCACCTCTACGGGGACAGGGTCTGCACGACGCCGGATCCGGAGGTTGCGCTGGCGACGCGGCAAAAGGCGGAACGGCTGGAAGCCCAGCTCGCGGCGATGCCCCCCAAACGCCGAGAAGCCTTCAAGCTTCACCGGCTGGACGGCCTCAGCCAGTCGGAGGTTGCGGCCCGCACCGGACAGTCCCGCAGCGCTGTGGAAAAGCATGTCAGCGGCGCCACGGCGGCCATGCGCCTCGCCTTCGCGGCGGAGTAGAATTTCAGTTCGACAGGCGGATCAACACCGCCGCGACGCCGCCGCCGATCAGCAGCCCGACAATGAGCGCCCAAATGCGAGCGGGAGCCAGGGGAGCCGCCGTTTCCGGCAGGTCCTTCTTGCCGTCCACCATCGCCCGCACCAGCCCCTCGCGTTTCACCACGGCGTAGAAGGCGATCGCCGCGAGGTGGACAAGGACGAGGAGCTTCAGCCCGTCGAACATCAGGTCGTGGAGATGCGAGGCGGTTCGACCCACCTCAAAGCTGACCAGATTGGAGAAAGGCCCGGACTCCAGCCCGTCCACATCCACGGCGAACAGGCCGAAGCCGACAATGGCGATGAGCAGGGCCAGCAAGGCGGCGACGCTCCACCCCCCCATCGGATTGTGCCCCGAAGCCGGCTCTG
>Ga0208617_1000400_pt1 | contig 12786 bp, 9 predicted proteins | sample CryBogCBE06Nov07_FD_184581 | JGI IMG/M metagenome (GOLD analysis project Ga0208617, IMG submission 184581) | Freshwater microbial communities from Crystal Bog, Wisconsin, USA - CBE06Nov07 (SPAdes) (version 2) | ecosystem: Environmental > Aquatic > Freshwater > Lake | place: Crystal Bog...
TCAACCTCGCGGGCCACTATGAGGAGGATGTCACCACCGATGATGACGCCCTCGATATCATCGCCGCGCAGAAGGCGTTGAACTTCGAGACCGGAACCCGATGGAGCTACAGCAATACCGGATTCTTTCTGATTTCCGTGATCGTGAAACGTGTCAGCGGACAGACTCTGGCGGACGTCGCCAAGGCCCGCATCTTCACACCGCTGGGTATGGAGAAGACTCATTTCCGCAATGACCATGCGGCCATTCTGAAGGACCGGGCGGTCGCCTACGCCCCCAACCCCCAGGGCGGTTTCAAGATCGAAATGTCCAACTGGGACCAGCTGGGTGATGGCGCTGTGAACACCAATGTGCTCGAGCTCGCGAAATGGGACGGAGAATTCTACGATCCCAAGGTCGGCGGCGCGGCGCTGATCAACACGCTCCAGCTCCGGGGGACTCTGGATGACGGCAAACCGACCAACTACGGCCGTGGACTGTTTCTCGACACGTATCGCGGCCTGAATCGGGTCCAGCACGGCGGCGCCTGGGCAGGGTATCGCGCCATGCTCATGCGCTTCCCGGACCAGCGGCTGGCGATCGGCCTGACGTGCAACGTGTCGAACGCCAACACCAGAGGACGGGCCGAAGCCGTCGCGGACGCGGTGCTTGAAGGGGCGTTTCAGGCTGGCAAAGCCGGGACGCCGACCCTCAAGCCGTTTGTGGGCCCCAAACTGAAGGCCGCGGCGCTGGCGGGCGTCTATGTCTCCGATGGCGCACAAAGCGTCATTCACCTCACCCCGTCCGACGCCGGCTTGGCCTTGCGACTTTCCGGACAAAGCGAGCCCCTGGTGCAGACCGGCGAGCGACAGTTCGAGCCGCCGGGCTTTCCGATCGCCGTGACGTTTGATGCGGATCATCAGGGCCTCGTCCTCACGGTCCTTGGAGAAGCGGAACCACATTATCGCCGTGTTCCCGCCTTCACGCCGAAAGCAGTTGAGATCGAATCTCTCGCCGGCCGCTATCACAGCCCCGAACTCGGCGCCGATTTCGCGATCCGGGTCAAAGAGGGCGTCGCCTATCTCAAGGCGCGGGCCATAGAAGAAGCGCGCCTCGAGCCCATTGATCACAACACTCTGGCGACAGAGGACGCTTTCCTGGTCCTGAAACGGGATGCAGCCGGCCACGTGACCGGATTCGACATGAGCGCCAGCCGAATGCTGCGCATCCATTTCGAGAGGTCGCCGCCGCAAGGCAAGGGCGATCACGATCCGAAAGGCAAGCCGACCAACTGACGGTCCGGCGCCTCGGCAATCGCGCCGGCCTCTGATCGTGAAACCCGAGGTCGCCGTCGACGTCATGTCCGCGCTGGCGGGGGCGGGCCAGGGGGCTACTTTGCGGGTATCGCCTTTTCAATGAAGGCCTTGACCTCCGCGCCGGGGGGCGTGCCCGGCGCGATGATGTCGAAGTGGCCGCCGTTCCTGGGCGCCAGCACCGTCACCGGGTCGCCGCCCTTCGCCGCGGTCCTGCGGTAGGCTTCCGCAGCCTCCGCCGTCAGCACGTCTGACGCCACGAGATACTGCGGCACGTGGAGGGGGAGCCGGGCGAAGGGGCTGGCCTCGCGATATCGTTCCGGCGCTTGGGCGGGGGTCGCATTCATCATCGGGACGATGACCGGCTTTCCGCACACCTCGGCGTCGAAGCCGATGAATCCGGCGATGTCGCCGGGGCCGTCAATGGCGACGGCGGCGCGCACAGGCAGGGGCGCGGCGCCCCGGATCGGGCTGGCGGCCGGAAGTGTGGCCCGCGCCGCGAGCCAGAGGGCCGCATGCGCGCCGGCGGAATGGCCCACGGTGATCACCCGGCTGAGATCCAGCGGGTATTTGCGGCCAAGGATTCTGAGGTGATCCGCAGCTGCGGACCAGTCCTGGAAGGTGCCCGGCCAGCCGCCTCCGGCCTCGCCTACCTGACGATAATCGACGTTCCAGGTCGCAACGCCGTCCCGTGTCAGGGCGTCCGCGAGGGCTGAGGTGTTGCGCATCTGCGCATATCCTTTTGTCCAGCAGCCGCCGTGAATGACGATGGCCACCGGGAATGGGCCCTTTCCATTTGGAATACGGAGCTCCCCGACCTGGACGGCGCCAGGGCCATAGGATTCGACGGCAGTCGGCGCGGAGACGGGTAGCGCGTCCACGTCGCGGGGCGACAGGGTCTGAGCATGCGCTGCAGGCGCCGCTGCGCCCGCCAGCAGGATAGCGACCAAGAGTGCTGCGCGGCTCATCTCATGCCTCCGGTTGTCTCTGGCCAATGCTAGCCAACGAGACGGGGTTTCGAAAGATCGCTCCACTCCATCGCGCGGATCTGGCGGATCAGGGTGCCGGCGGCGGCGGAGCGGCGGCGACCGGCGGCGGTGTAGATGGCCAGCGTGCGGCGCACCTCGATGTCCGGCGACATGTGGCGGACGACGCCCGCGCCCTTGGGGAAGCTGCGCGGCACGAGGGCCACGCCGATATTGGCCTCGACCAGGGCGGCGAGATCGCCGTCCGACTCCACCATATGCGTGCGGTCCGTGGGAATGCCGGCCGCGTTCAGCTGGCGCACCTCCTCCTCCGCCGTCTCGCTGTCCCCCTGCAGCAGGAAGGTCTGGTCGTTCAGGCCCGCCAGCCGGATTTCCGGCGAGTTCCGCGCCGCCAGGGCGTGATCCAGCGACACCAGAAGGTCGAAGGTCTCGCTGAACAGCGGCCAGGCGTCCATGCGGTCCCAGTGCTGGTCGATGGGGCCGGCGAGGACGATCTCGACCTCACCCGACTGCAGCATCGCGGCGAGCTGCTCGCCATTGCCGCGGCGCAGGTTCAGGCGAAGGGACGGAAAGGCGCGGATCAGCTCGGCCAGGGCGTCGCCGATCAGCCGAAGATCCACGGTGCGCGACAGGCCAAGGGACAGGGAGCAGATCTCTCCCGACGCCACAGACTGCGCCACCGCCTTGGCCGACAGGGCGCTGTCGTAGCATTGCCGCAGCAGGGGCAGCATCTTTCGTCCGAGCTCGGTCAATTGCGTCAGCCGACCCTCGCGTAAAATCAGATCACCCCCGAACTCCTGCTCCAGCGCCTTGATGGCGCGGGTCAGGGCGGGTTGCGTGACCGAACATTGCTCCGCCGCCCGCGTGAAATTCAGCGTTTCCGCCAGGGCGACGAAGTAACGGACCTGCTGCATCTCCATTGTCGTCGTCCCATGTCCGTCGATGCGAGGATCGAATTCGGCGATTTTAACCCCAAAGCCTCGCAGGCGCGCATCGAAAAAGGAAGGCGACCGCGACTGCGCCCGATGGCGTCTTACGCTTTCCAGTGAAGGGCGTGTTGTCAATTCGACGTCGCGCGGAATGGGCGCCCGCAAAAGGGGCTCGCCGGGCCGCGGCCCGCCACCGGCGTCACAAAAGCTCCATGGCGCGGTCACGCAACTCTAATGAATCGTCGTTAACGGTTCCAATATCGCTGATTAGGAATGGTTGAATGTCCATTGTTACGATTCGCCTCTCACGTGTATTTCTGTTGATGTCCTGCTCTGCGCTCGCCGCCTGGGCCGCCTATGCGGCGGACGCTCCGGTCGCCGCGACTTCGGCCGCCGCCGATGACCAGCTCAGCGCCGTGGTGATCACGCTGGCCAAGACGACCCGCTCGGCGGTGTCTCTTGACGCGATCGAGACCCAGAAGCTGCTGCCGGGCATGAGCCCCTTGAAGGCCATCCAGACCCTGCCGGGCGTGCTGTACGAAACCGCCGATCCGTGGGGCAACAACGAGCAGAACGAGTCCTTGTTCGTGCACGGATTTAATACCCAGCAGCTCGGCTACACGATGGACGGCGTGCCGCTGGGGGATCAGCAGTACGGGAATTATAATGGTCTGAGCGTGTCCCGCGCGCTGACCAGCGAAAACACCGCAAAGGTGGTGCTGTCGTCCGGCGCCGGCGCTCTGGGCGTGGCCTCCACCAGCAACCTCGGCGGCGCGATCGAGACCTTCTCGTCTGACCCCGCCAAGGCGTTCGGCGTCGACGTGCGCGAGACCCTGGGCAGCTACGACACCAACCGCACCTTCCTGCGCCTCGATACGGGCGAGACGCTGCTTGGCGGATCGGCCTACATCTCCTACCTGCGGCAGGACGCCAAGGCCTGGGATTTCGCCGGGCACCAGCAGGGCGACCAGGTCAACGCCAAATATGTTCATGACGACGCCAAGGGCCGCCTGACCCTTTATGCGGACTGGCAGGACAAGGTTGAGCCGAACGAGGATGCGACGGCTTACGGCAACGGCCAGAGCCCAGGCTCGACGACCTATCCGTACACCACCTCGACCTATTTCCCGGACACCCGCCCCTTCATCTATCCGAACTATCAGGCGGGCTTGAACTATCTGACGGCGGGCGCGCCTCCGGCGGCGGTCGGCGCCAACTTCACCAACTATTTCAGCGCGGCACAGCGGACGGACATCCTCGGCTACGCCAAGTACGAGTATCGTCCTTCGGACAATCTGACCTGGACCAACACGGCCTATTATCACTACGACTACGGTCGCGGGATTGTGGCCGGTCCGGTCAATCAGGCGGGTCTGCCCGGCCTGTTCGCCACCTACTATCCGGGCCAGAACCTGGTCAGCGTCTTCGGCGGCACCGGTTATGAGGTGCGCACGACCGAATACCGCATCAATCGCGACGGCCTGACCTCGAACGTCAACTGGACGCTCGGCGATCATCAGATCGAAGGCGGCGTCTGGTACGAGCATAACGAGTCCGCCCAGCACCGCGTCTGGTATCCGTTCTCGGCCGCCAACAACGACCTCGACCCCTACAGCGTTCCCCGCGGGCCGGCGGCGTTCATCCAGTATTATATCGAGCTGAAGACCGATGTGGTTCAGCTGCACCTGCAGGACCAGTGGCGGATCCGGCCGAACCTCCTGATCCAGGCGGGCGTCAAGTCCAGCCTGCAGACGGCGGGCAGCACCGTGCCGATCAATCAGCAGAACCTGCCGACGGTGGCCGTGCCCACCGTGTATCCGACGGGCTCCATCACCTCGAACGAGTGGTTCCTGCCGCAGTTCGGCGCGATCTATGACGTGAACGATCATGAGCAGATCTTCGCCAACGCGCAGAAGAACCTGCGTCAGTTCATCCCCTATGGCGCCGGCAGTGGTTTCTACGGCGTCAGCCCGTGGAGCCTGGGCAGCCAGGCGGCGTTCGACGCCTTCAAGTCCTCGGTCAATCCGGAAACCTCGTGGACCTATGAAGTCGGCGCCCGCAGCCATCGCGCGCTGAACTTCGGACCTCTGACCTCCTTCGAAGGTCAGGCGAGCTACTACCACGTGAATTTCTCTGACCGCCTTCTGAACATCGCCGCCTACAACTTCATCAATCCGGGCGCGGCGGTCATCGTGAACGTGGGCGGCGTGACGACGGACGGCGTGGACCTCGCCGGTACGCTGAACTTCGGTCAGCACTTCCATGTCTATGACGCGGTGTCCTACAACACCACGACCTATGACTCGAGCTATTCGACGGCCTCCAAGGTCAATGGCGTTCTCGCCAATGTGGTCATCCCCACCGCCGGCAAGACGGTTCCCCTGACCCCCGACTGGATGAACAAGTTCGTCATCAGCGCGGATTACGGCCCGTTCGAGGCGCAGCTCACCGGTGACTATGTCGGTCGTCGGTATGCGGAATACCTCAACCAGTTCACGGTGAAGAGCACCTTCACGCTGGGCTTCGAGGCGAGCTGTAAGCTGCCGGCCCTGCCGATGACCAAATCTGCAAAGCTGAGCCTGAATGTCACCAACCTGACCGATACGAAGGGCGTCTCGACCATCGCACCGGGCAGTGTGAGCGTGACGTCGACCGGCGGTCTGACCACAGGTTATTCGACTTATCCGCTGTCGCCGCGTATGGCCTTCGTCACCCTGGCGGCGAAGTTCTGATCGACGACGATCGACCAAGACGAGAGCGTGAGGCGGGGCAATCCGCCTCACGTTTTTTTGCCGATCCAGCCTACGCCAGGGCGACTCGCCCTTGCGATGCAAAAGCGGTAGGGTAAATGGTTAACGGTTAGTTGCGTGGCGTTTCGGGAGCGTACAGGGGTGGCGGGATCTGGTTGGCGCCGGAGAACTGTGTTGAGCCTACCCATGGCGTTCGCGGCGTCGTCGGCGGGGGCGCAGGGCTTCGAGATCTATGACCGGCTCGACGACAGCGTCCCGGCCGGGGGATTGCGACCCCGTTCGCTGACGAAGCCGCCATCGCCGCGTCCCGCCAAACCGACAGACCCTGCATTCCTGCGTCCGCCCGCCATCCCGCCGGAGGACGATCCGAGCTGGCGGCGGGCCCAGGCCATCCTGGACGGCGCGCCCCGCGGGGGACGTCCCTATGACGTCGCCGCATATTTCCTGGACGCGACGCCGCCGCGGTTTCAGTCGGCCTGGACGCGGGGGGCGATTCCGGGGCCGCGCTACGCCAATCCTCTGATTCTTCTGTTCTTCCTGTCGACCAATCTTCGACCGTCCGGAGATCAGACCCCCTGGTGCTCGGCGTTCGCCGACTGGTGTCTCGGGCGCGTCGGCATATCGGGCACCCACGACGCCGGCGCTCTCAGCTGGCTCCACTGGGGTGAGGAGGTCTGGCGCGCAGACGACGGACTTCCGCCCACGGACGCCCGGCCGGGCGATATCGCCGTCTTCCGGCATCGCGGCCGTCCGGGCCATGGCCACGTGGCCTTCTTTCGAGGCGTGACCCCGGGAGATCCCTCTAGTGTCGACGTCCTGGGCGGAAATCAGCTGGCGACATCGCGTCAGCACATCATCTGCATCAAATCCTACGCGCAGGACGGGCCGATCGAACTGATATCCATTCGAACGGCGCCGGGCCTGCGCGCGCGCTGATCAGGTGCGAAGCGGGTCGGCTTCCGGCGGCAGGCAGCCACGGGTGTCGGTCACGCCGTAGGCCTTGGCCAGAAACTCGAACACAGCGCGTTCCACCAGTGTCCGCACGGCGAGGTGCGAAGGCTCGACGGCGCTCTTGCCGCCGGACAGATCGATGATCGTGCCGTGGAAGAAGTCAAACACGCCCGCACTCACCTGGTAGCCGATGATCTGCTTCTGGTAAGAGACGAGGTCCACCACTTCCTGCGACTGGGAGTCGACGAGGCGCAGGTCCATCGCCACGTTCGTGACATAGACCTGATTGGTGTACACGCCTTTCAACGAGTTGGTGCTGGAGCCGCCCCGATAGGCGCCGACGCCTGAGGAGCGGATATTGCTGTTCAGCTCGGTAATCCCGCCGACAATGTAGTATTGCGAGCCGGCGATCTCGCCTGCAAACACCTTGCGATAGTTCGAGGGATCCTGACCCGCGCGCTCCGGCGCGTCGGAGAGGAGCTTCGAGTTGGCGTATTTCAGCTCGATCTCCGGCACGGCCGTGTCATAGCGCTCGACCAGACGTCCGCCGGCCCTACCCACCGCCGTCATGGCGAACAGGGACGCGCCCTGGGTCAGCTGGGACCCGGTCACCTGCGACATGGCGCCGGTCAGGTCGTTGATGCGGCCGACCGCGATACGCGGCGGGGTGATGTTGTAGGTCCGGGCATACGCGCCCAGGCACATCAGGGCCTGCGAATAGGGTGTGTCATTGGCGGTGGTGGGGGCGTTTCCGATCGTCGCCGCGTAGTTTCCGGTCTGGGGATTAGCCCCGATCGAGGTGCATCCGCTCAGCGCGCCGCCGAGGAGGGCGACAGCGGCGATGGACGCCATCGAAAAGAGTTTTGTTTTATATCGGGCCATTGGCGGTCACCTTTGATGTTCCTATGCCCGCCGCTGCAGAAACTGCGCCAGAGTTGCTTTGATTTGAATTGACCACCACAACATTGTTGTTTCCGGAAACCTGCACATTCAAGAGGTTGCCGATCGCTGTGGCTGTTGCGAAGCCCGCGCCGACGCCGGTCGAGCCGGCCCCGCCGCCGGTGGTGGCCGTCGTATATTGCGTCGCCGTGCTGACCGAGCCGGTCGGCTGGAGCTCGCCGTTGACGATCAGGCGATTGCTGCTGGCGTCGCGGGCGGTGGTGTTGGGGTCGCTCGACTGCACCGTGGACGCCGCGCTGTTGTAACCAGAGGTCGTCCAGCTGGGGGCGCTGGTCGGCACGGCGGCGAAGCTTGCGCCGGCGCCGGCGATGAGCGCGAGGGACAGAGCCGTCAGTGGCAGGAACTTGGTCATGGCGTGAGCCTCGGACAGGAGATGAGATCGATTTTACTCAAGATAAGAAAGGGGCGCGGACCCCGAGGGATCCGCGCCCGATAGTGACTTACTTCACGTGGACAGAGGCGCTGTTGCCGATCGCGGCAGCTGTGACGCTCAGGTTTCCAGTGACTTCGTTCACGCTGACGTTGGCGAGCGCCTTGGTCCAGACGTTGTTGTTCGTCTGCGTGATGTTGGTCGTGCTGGTCGAATTGCCCGCCAGATCCAGGCTGTTGCCGATGGCGGCCACCGTCAGGGACACATTCTGCACGGTGTTTCCATTGGAATTCAGGCCGATGTTCGAGGGCGTGAAGTTGCCGGTGCTGAAGACGTTGCCGTCATTGGTTTGGTTGAACGCCAACCCGGCATTTTCCGTGCCGGTCACGACGTAGGTGAGAGAGTCGCCGATCGCGATCGCCGCAGCCGTCGCAGTGAGGGCTCCGGAAATCGAGTTCACATCAACCGTCGCCGACGCCGTGATCGTAGCGGTGTTGGTTTGGTTGACATTCGGGCTGGCCGGAACCGAACCGTCGATAGAATTTCCCGTCACGCTCAGGCTGTTGCCGATCGCCGCGACGGTTGCGCTCACGTTGCCGACTTTATTGCCCACGCCGGTCTGACCGATGTCGAGGTTCGTCAGCGTGGCGGATGCGGAGACGTCGCCGTTATTGGTTTGGATGAAGTCCAGCAGGTTGGCGTTGCTTGTGCTGGTCGCCGAGTTTCCGATCGCCGCCGCCGTTTCAGTGATAGAGCCGTTAACGCCGTTGGCGGTTTCCGTCAGTGTGGCGGTGATGGCCCCTGTATTGGTCTGCGCGATCGACACATGGCCGTCGGTCGCGGTTGAGCCGTCGTAGTTGCCCGTCAAGGTCGCGGTGTTGCCGATCGCGGCGCTGGTCACGGACAGGGAGCCGGTGACCAGGTCGGTCGAGCTCGTCAGGTTCTTGGTGACCGTGGACGTGGCGGTGGTCACGCCGCTGTTCGTCTGGTCGATATTCACGCTGCCGCCGAAGTTCGCGGTCACGGTGGCGCTGTTGCCAATCGCGGCCGTCGTCGAGGTCACGCTGTTTTGGATATTGTCCAAGGTCAGATTGGTCGTCGCCGAGTCTGGCGAATTCGCAGTCTGGACAGACGTGATGAAGCCTTTGACGTCCACCGGCGCCGTCACGTTTTTGGTCACCGTGCCGCCAAGGCTAAAGGTGTTGCCGATGGCTGCAGACGTGGTCGTCACAGCGCCCAGATCATCATGGATGTTCGCCGTCAAGTTGGCGGTCGGATCATTGCCGTTGGTGGTTTGGGTGTTGTTGATGTCGCCGTAAGACGTCGACATGGTGAGGGTCGCCGAGTTGCCGATCGCCGCGGCGGTGTCCGAAATGGCGCCCTTGACGCTGTATTCGGTGGTGTTGAGCGTGGCGCCCACATAACCGTTTTGATTTTGGACGTTCGTCACGCCATTGGTCGCCGGGGCGGTCACGGACAGGCTGTTGCCGATCGCAGCGGCCGTTTCGGTGACGGTGCCATTGATGTTGTTGATGTTTTGCGTCACGTTTTGAGTCGTGGGGTTGGATTCAAGATCCGAGACGACGTGCGAAGTGTTGGTCTGCGTGTTGATCACGGCGCCGACATCAACGGTGGTGTCAGCGAATGCTGCGCCGCCGAGGACGAGGCTCGAGATGGCGACAGACGCCAGAAGAAGGGTTTTCATGATGCGCTCCAAAACAGCCTGAGGGGCCAGATGCCGGAGCAAGTTCAATTTTTGAGCCAAAGACGTAAGTTTTTGTAAACTATAGCCGAAGCAAATATTAACCTAAATATATCCTCAACACGCGAAATCAACATATCGTGGCGCGAATTTTCGCCCGCGTCGGGTTACATTCGAAATTAGAAGATCCTTTGCGTTCAAAATGAGCAGTATATGCCGCTTTGTGCTATTTTAGAACAGTGTGGAATTCTTTGTCATTATGGATCTATTCAGAACATTATAAAATCACGTCAGAAATATGGACATGTTCCACTGTTTTGCGCCAGCGTGAAGCGTCTTTCGCACCGGGCCCTGTGTCCCCCGCCCTCCGTGTTGATGTCGACGTAAGATCGTGCCGGGCGACCCGTCCTTCACCGTCCGCCAGGCGCCGGATCGGGACATGGTGCGCGGTGTTCAGCCCGTACGACGCTTCGCCTGGTCAGGGAATCTGCCGTGCGTTCATTTCAGCATTGATCCGCGCCATCCGGCCCCTGCTGGCCGCCAAGGCGGGCGCGCCCGAGGGGTCGCCCGTCCGGTGATTTCGCCTGATTTTGATGGGATTCGGCGCGCGATCTCGCTGTGGCGCTGAAATTGCTCTCTGACCGGCAAACGCCCCATTTGTGGGCAACCTCGTGAGGGCAAGTCAATGCACCTAGAAAAGCGAATTTTGGTGACAGGGGGGGCCGGCTTCCTTGGGTCACATCTCTGCGAGCGCCTGCTGTCTGAAGGCGCTCAGGTCATCTGCGTCGACAATTTCTTCACAGGCGCCCGTACGAACCTGGACGCGCTGATGGGGCATCCCCGCCTGGAAATCATTCGTCACGATATCTGCCAGCCGCTGTTTCTCGAAATCGACGAGATCTACAATCTCGCCTGTCCCGCGTCGCCGATCCACTATCAGCGGGATCCTGTCCAGACCACCAAGACGAACGTGCTGGGCGCGATCAACATGCTTGGACTGGCCAAGCGCACGGGCGCGAAGATCCTTCAGGCGTCGACGTCAGAAGTCTACGGAGACCCGCACGTCCATCCCCAGCCGGAAGGCTATTGGGGCAACGTCAATCCCATTGGACCGCGCTCCTGCTATGATGAGGGCAAGCGCTGCGCGGAAACCCTGTTCTTTGACTATCGCCGACAGCATGATCTTGAAGTCAAGGTCGCCCGGATCTTCAACACCTATGGTCCGCGCATGCATCCGAACGATGGTCGGGTCGTGTCCAATTTCATCATTCAGGCGCTGTCGGGCAAGGATCTGACGATCTTCGGCGACGGCTCCCAGACCCGTTCATTTTGTTATGTCGACGACCTGATCGAGGGCTTTATCCGGTTGATGGCCACGCCGTCAGACTTCACGGGCCCGATCAATATCGGCAATCCGGTTGAAAGCACGATCCTGGAGATCGCCGAAAAGATCATTGATCTCACCGGCTCGTCGTCCAAGATCTGCCTGCTGCCCCTGCCCACGGACGACCCGAAGCAACGGCGCCCCGATATTACTCTGGCCATGGACGTGCTCGGCTGGCAGCCCAAGACCCAGCTTGACGCAGGGCTCGTCAAGACGATCACCTATTTTGACGCTCTGCTGAAGGGCCAGCGTCAGCCCACGGTTTCCAATCCCAGCAAGATCGGCAACGCCAAGCTCCGCGTCGCGCGTAAGATGAAGCGCGCCGTGTAGACCCGTCACCCGTCCGTCCCGCCGAAGGGGAGCGAATAAAGACTGGGCGCCTTCGATGTCTGATCGAACGGCGCCCAGCGACGGGTCGAATTGACGCCTCAGGCGGCGCCAGAATGCGCCAGCAGCCATCCGTAGGTGCGGGCGACGCCCTCCCGAAGCCCGATCTTCGCGCGCCAGCCGAGATTGGCCAGGCGTTCGGACGACATCAGTTTTCGGGGCGTTCCGTCCGGCTTGCTGGTGTCGAAGTCGAGGCGACCCTGAAAGCCCACGACCTCGCAAATCGTCCGGGCGAGATCGAGGATGCTGATCTCCTGGCCCGAGCCAACATTGACGTGTTCAGAGCCGCTGTAGTGCTTCATCAGAAACACCAGCGCATCCGCGCAATCGTCCGCATGCAGAAATTCGCGGGTGGGGCTGCCTGTCCCCCAGATGGTCAAGCTTTCAGCGTTGGCGCGTTTGGCGTTGTGCGCTTTCATCATCAGGGCCGGCAACACGTGGGAGGAGGCGAGATCGAAATTGTCCCCTTCGCCGTAGAGGTTGGTCGGCATGGCTGAAATGAAGTCGCCGCCGAACTGCTGGCGATAGGCCTGGCCAAGCTTGACGCCTGCGATCTTGGCGATGGCGTACCACTCATTGGTGGGCTCAAGCGGGCCGGTCAGCAGCGCGTCTTCCGTCATCGGCTGGGGCGCCATTTTCGGATAAATACAGCTCGAGCCCAGAATTAGGACTTTCTGGACGCCAAATCTGTGAGCGGCCGCGATGATATTGGTCTGGATCATCAGGTTATCGTAGATGAACTCGGCGGGCCGCGTGCTGTTGGCCAAAATCCCGCCGACCTTCGCCGCTGCAATGAAGATGGCGTCAGGCCGGACCCGCTCCAGAAAGGCTTCCGTTTCCGCCTGACGGGTCAGATCGACCTGACGGCGGTCCGCGGTCACAAGCTCGCATCGCTCCGACGCCAGACGCCGGACGAGGGCCTGGCCGACCATGCCCTTGTGGCCGGCGACCCAAACCCGCTTGCCGGCAAGGTCAAAGACGGGCTTCGGGCCGGCCGTCAGGGCCTCAGTCGACATGGCGGCGGGCCTCCCGCGCCACTTTCACGAGATCGGCCTGCACCATTTCCCGGCACAGC
>Ga0208617_1000409_pt1 | contig 12694 bp, 10 predicted proteins | sample CryBogCBE06Nov07_FD_184581 | JGI IMG/M metagenome (GOLD analysis project Ga0208617, IMG submission 184581) | Freshwater microbial communities from Crystal Bog, Wisconsin, USA - CBE06Nov07 (SPAdes) (version 2) | ecosystem: Environmental > Aquatic > Freshwater > Lake | place: Crystal Bog...
AGATTTACCGTGGTTGATGTAAAGTTGGAGTTAAGCGCAATAATCAGCGGGGTTATATTTCTGTTAAGTTTGTGGAAATCGTAAATGAGTCCCTTTGATATTTATGATTTGGAAATTCAATTGATCTGGAAATGTGTGAGTTGGATCAATATTTCGAGGTATTTGAGCGCGTTTGGGTGGCGTCTCGATGAAAATCGAGATGAAAATTCATAGCGCCCAAATCGGGCTGCGAGCGCACGGCGATGGTTTGAACGCGCTCACACACCCCACTTTGAGGGCTTTTGTCGAAAGGGTTGCCTGCAGGGGGCGAGTGCGGTCCACACTGCCACTGTTCAACTCGACTTTTGGAGGCGAAGCGGCAGGCATGACGGACATACTTGATGAAATCGGCGACGAAATACGCTCGGTTGAGTTGCAGCTTCTGCGGGAGCTGCGCTCTGTGCGCCGGCAAGCGCGGAGATTGGGTGGTTGCGAGCCGCCAGGCGGACTGACGCTTGGACAGAAGGTGGCCGATGGGGTGGCGGCGACCATGGGGTCGTGGCGCTTCATCATCATTCAGTCGATCTTGCTGACCGCATGGATCACGCTGAACGTGACGGCCTTCATTCAGAAGTGGGATCCCTATCCCTTCATACTTCTCAATCTCGCCCTGTCGTTCCAGGCCGCCTACGCCGCGCCGTTCATCATGATGAGCCAGAACCGGCAGCAGGAAATCGATCGTCGCGCCGCCGAAACCGACCATCAGGTCAACATCAAGGCAGAAATGGAAATCGAGCTGCTGCACCAGAAGGTTGACGCCCTCCGCGAGGAAGAGGTTCTGGCCCTGACGACCGCCATCAAGGATCTGACCGATCTGCTCAAGACGGCTCAAGGCGGCGCCGCTTCCGCGGACGCCGCTCCCGCGTCGCCAGTCGTTCCGCGCACACGGAAGAGCGCGCCGACGAAGAAGGTCGGCGCGCCCGCCGCGCGAAAGAGGTCTTCGCCGCCTCAGGCGGACGACGCTTAACGGAACAGGGACAACAGGCCCTGCTTGGAGGAGTTGGCGATGGAGAGCGCCTGGACGCCGAGCTGCTGCTTGGTCTGCAGCGCGGTGAGGTTGGCGCTTTCCTTGGCCACATCGGCGTCCACGAGGTTCCCGACCCCTTGGGTCAGGCTGTCCTGGAGGGCGCTGATGAAGTTCAGGTGTGTGGTCAGGGCGTTCGAACCGGTGCCGAGCTTGGCGACCGAGGCGTTGACCTGAATGATCGAGGTGTTGACCAGCGACAGGAACGTCGCCGCCGTGGTCGCCGTCGTGAACGACGCCGTAGCGGTGAAGGTGATGCCCGTCGTGCTGGCCGACCCGCTGACGCCGAGGGCGATGCCCTGCACGGTCAGCTTGCTGGAGCCCGACGCGTTCGCCAGCGCATAGATGGATGCGCCGTTGGTCTTGATGATGTTGGTGCCGTTGAAGTCGGCGGTCGACGTGATCTTCTGGATCTGGGCGATCAGCGCCGAGACATCGTTGTTGAGCGCCTTGCGGCTGATGGAGTCGAGGGAGGTGTCGGAGCCCGCCAGCGCCTTCGACTTGATCTGGTTGAGCAGGTCCGAGATGGTCTGGCCTGCGGATACGGCGACGTCGACGGTGGATTGGGCGCGCTGAAGCGACTGCTTCACTGCATCCAGGGAGGAGATGGACGCGCGGCTGTTCTGGGCGATACCCCAGATCGCGCCGTTGTCCTTGGCGGACGATACGGACAGACCCGTCGAAATGCGGTTCTGTGTCTGCTGAAGCGACGTCGAGGTCGTGTTCAGGTTCTGCAGCGCGACCAGCGCGCCAACGTTGGTATTAATGCTGTTGTTAGACATGTCGGCATCCTGTTTTTCAGATGACCAGACGCATTTTGCGGTCCGGAAGCGTTTTGCTCGCGGACCTCATCGCAAGGGGTGGGCCAGTTATTAAAGGTCAATAAATACAACAAATTACATATTTGGTAGGCAAACTTAACATTGGTTAGGGCCTGCAGAATTTACCATTGTCGGCAATTGTTGCCGCGTTGTTAGTAATGATTGCCTAGTTGTTGACGTCGCGCCGGGCCCCTTCGGGCCGCCCAGATGATCTCAGAAAGCCAGCGCATCGCTTCGCCACGCGGCGTCGGCGCTGATCGCTGCCTGTCCTGCGCGGAACAAGCTGTTGATATGGGTGGCGCTGAAGTCGAGAGGGTCGTCACGCTCGGATTTTGGTAGGGACGACAGCAGCAGGCGACAGCCCCGCTGTTTGCAGAACTCGGCGGTCGACAGAACCGTCTGCCGAACCGACGCTCGCGCCGCCGTATCAAAACTGCGCCCGATGATTGGCAGGGCGGATACAGGTGTGACCTCGAACAGACTGTCGAGCCGACCATTGATCACCACGTAGTAATCGGCCCGGTCGAGCGCGCTGGTGTTTCGGTTCGTCAGCAGCAGGCGGGAGGGGATGGCGAAGAAGGCGCGAACGGTCTGCCCGTCGACGTGCATTTCCTCGAACCGCCGCTCGCCGCTTTCGACGGGTATCAATGTGGGGGGATATACGCCGGGGACGCTGGCCGAGGCGATCAAGACCTGCGCGAACAGTTCCTTGGCGGGAGCGCCCCCATGGGCGGCGATGGCGCCCATATCCCAGACGATGAACTGCTCGGTATCGAGATTGGTGGTGGCGACGAGCAGCCGTCGACCCTTGCGGTGTTCGGTCGCCACGGCTGTCAGCAGATCGTCGGTCACGTAGCTGCGGACCAGGTCGTCGAGAGGGGCTCGGCTGTACACGCCGGGCGTGATCAGGCTCAGCACCCCTCGACCCCGCAACAGGCCTCGCACCTTGTTCTCGAGGAAGGCGCTCTTCAGCTTTTCCTCCCACCCGGCGCCGACGAAAGCGAACGGCGCACCCAGGGCGCCCGTACTGACCCCAGTCACCAGCTGGAATTTCGGCATCTTTCCGGATCGGATCCAGTTGTACAGCAGGCCGGCGCCATAGGCCCCGTTGGCGCCGCCGCCGGACATGGCCAGAACCTTCACCTCACCGCGGTCATCGGGATGGAGCGCGCGCTCCACAGCCGCCCCGAGATCCGTGGACTCTTCTGAAAAGCGGACATCGTGAAATCCTGTGGGCTGCGCAAGCGCCTGCTCCGGAGCGGAGAAACGGGTTCGCGGCAGGGTCGCGCACCCGCTCAACAGGCTCGCGGCGATGACGAGGGCCATCCAACGGTACCTGTGGGACGTCGACACTCAACCGTTCTCCGTAGAGATATCCGTTGCAGGCGGTGTAGCCGCCGCCATCGCCGCCGCCCTTCGGGCGCGCCCCACGCGCTGCTGATGTCTGGTGAAGAGCAGCGTCCAGAGGATCAGAACGCCTGTGACGCCGTAGCCCAGCAAGGGGCCGACTAGCAGGTAATCGCTGATCGACAGGATCTTGACGAGCAGGACGCCCAGACCCGCATCTGCAAGCAGGCCGAACCCCCAGACCAGAGTCAGGATCGACATGGTCCTGCGAAAGAGCGGGATGTCCTTGCGGCCTTCGAAATCGGCCAGCGCTTCGGCGCTCTGCCGTTCGACGCCTGCGCGGGCGAGCCAGTAGATCAACGGCTTGCCGATCGCGGCGGAGCCGATGAAAGCGAGGCCGATCAGGCCCGTCACCATCTTCTCACGGAGTTGCAGCAACTTGGCGTCGTTCGCGCCGATATAGGCCAGCAGCGACAGCACGATCCCGGCGATCACCATCGCAGAGATGGCGTCGATCCGCCGCGACCGGATGAAGGTGATGAGGCTCCACAGGATTGGCGGGGCCGATGACGCCATCAGTGCGCCAACCTCTCCGAGTTTGGGGGCGTAATAATTGTACACCGCCCAGGGCGCGGCGAAATTGACCACCAGCTCGACCAACAGATTGGGCCCGGAAGCGCGCAGGAAGGAGACGATGGGAGACGCTCGGGTCATCAGGACGTCCAGACAATGAGCGGATATCCTTAGCAGTCGTCAGGACATCTGGCCATTACGCGCCGCCTGACGCGCGAAGTGCGTTTTCGCGCAGCACGAACCCCAGAACGATCGCCACGGCGCGATAGAGCGCTTCTGGAATTTCGGAGCCCACCTCGACCCGCGACAAGGCTTCGGCCAGAAGCGGGTCCTCCTCGAGTGGAACGCCATTTTCTTTCGCGAGTTCAATGATCCGTCGCCCGATTTCGCCCCGTCCGACCGCCGTCACGGTCGGGGCGTGCGGCGCATCGTACCTGAGCGCAACGGCCAACTGTGGCTTGTCCGTCTCGCTCATGCCGTGCGGTCCACGAGCACGCCGCTGGCTGGCGGGGGTGAAGATGTGGGCGACGCCGCGATCCTGACCATCGCGTTCGGCCAGCCTTCCGACCGCAGGGTCGTCTCGAGCGCGCCAAGGTGGGCCGTCATGGCCGCGCGAGCGGCGTCATTGGCCACCCACAAGGTCGCTTTCAGGCTATCCCCATGTACAGCGATCTCTGCGCCCAGCGGCCCGGTCGGCGATATGTCCAGGGCGAAGCGCACGCGCCAGTTCGCCGCCGCGCCGCCGCCGCCGCTTCCATCGTCGCGCTGGCCATCGCGATGGATCTCGAATTCGGCAAAACCCTGTCCGGTCGGCGTCGCGATCGGGGCTTCGAAGCGCCAGGTCGCAGTCTCACCCGCCTTCGGGGTGGAGGCGAACTGAGACAAGGTGATCCGGGACAGAGCCGCGCGCGAGTCGCCGAGCAAGCGCTCCAGCAGCGTCGCCTTGTCCGATCTGGTCTCGATTGACGGAGGGGATGGTCGCTCCCCCCGCAGGATTCCGCCCCGTACGGGAGGCGGAGGGCGGCTCCCCGGACGTCGTTCAGGCAATGCGGTTGGCGCGCCGCTGTCCGGCGCGTAAAGGCTCAGCAGGGCGACGAGCTGCAAAAGCTGCGCCTTTATATCGCCGGACATGATCTCAGGCGCGGTTGCGCCTTGCAGCGCCGCAAGCAGCGTCGCCTCCAGGAACAGGCCCGAGCCTTGCGTCGCCGCCTTCAGATCCGCCGCAGTGCTGGAGGACGTGAGCTGCGGCTGCGCCTGCAGCACCGCGATGATCTTGGCGCGGACATCCGGTGGAAGTGAGGGCGCCTCGGCGGCCCGTGCGAGATCTGCGTAGAGCGGCGCCAATCCATCCTGACCCACAGCGGCTTGTGCGACTGCGGAGGACAGGGTCGCGGCGACCGCGGGATCCGGAACGGTGAGGGACGGGAGCGTCGCTTCCGCTTCCAGGGCCGCCAATGCGTCCGCTCCAGGCGATACCGGTCCGACCGGAAGCACAGAACGGCTCAGCGCGAGCAGGCTCGCGGCGCTGAGTCCGGGCACTGGACTGACGGGGTCAACGCTCATGCGCGACGCCTCCTTGTCACGAGACTATCACCGGACTCGGCGCATTCCAATCGCCAGTCCACGGCGGCGAAAGCCCAGTTGGTTACCGCGTTGTAACTCGGTTGTGGGAGAAAATGCCTCTAAAGCGCGCAGAGTACGGATCGGTTTGACCGGAACGACTGAGCGCCGGGGAGACTCACTTGTCATTGAAAGCAGTCGGGATTGGTCTTCTCGCCGCAACCTCACTTGTCAGCGTATCGGCCGCCCAGGCGCAAGGGAACCAGGCACAAGGCGTCTCGGCGCAAGGCGCTGGCGGGACGAGCGCGACGACCGGCGTGACGTCCTTTCCCGCCACCTACTTCGCCGACGCCCGACCAAACACGGCCATGGACATGGTCAGTCGGATTCCGGGCTTCGTGTTCGATGGCGGCGCTCAGGTCCGAGGCTTCTCTGCAGGCGCGGGAAACGTCGTGATCGACGGCCAGCGGCCCACGAGCAAACAGGACGATCTGGAGCAGATCCTTCGTCGCATCCCTGCAGGCCAGGTCGAGAGGATCGATCTCATCCGCGGCGGAGACCGCGTGATCGACATGCAGGGGCGAACGCTGATCGCCAATGTGGTGCGTAGGAAGGATGGCGTGAAGCAACTGGTCGTCGCCCTCGTCGGCGACTGGACGCCTTCGACCGGAAAGACCTCGCCGGTCCTCAAGCTGGAAGCCACCCGAGAGCGAGACGGGGTGCGGACCGAAGCGTCTCTCGTAACCGGCAGCTTCAGTGATAACGGCAGCGGAGACGGACGAGACTCCTTCACCGACAATCCCGCTGTGAGGCCTGGCGGAACCTGTGTGACGACCTGCGCCCTGCGCTTGCACGCGCGCGCGGGGGGATGGTTCACCGACTCGACCGCGGTCTATGAGCGCCCGCTGGCGGGTGGGCGTCTGCACCTCAATGCCGATCTGCATGTGAACACTTACACGGATCGGGAGTCAGACACCGGCGGACCCACGTCCTACGACAGCCGCCTCGCCTATACCGAGCGGCATACCAACGGCGAAATGGCGCTCAACTATCTGCGAGGTCTGGGGCCGGACACGCGCATGGAGCTGACCGCGATCCAGCAGGTGCGGCAGGGTCATGTCCTGTCCGGCTACGTCGCGGACCAGAGCGATCAACAGTATGAGCAGCACAGCCGGCTGTCCGAATCGATCGTCCGGGGCGTGCTCCGCAAGGGGTTCGGGGCGGATCTGACGGCCGAGTTGTCGGCCGAAGGCGCCTACAATCTCCAGTATGCCGCCGCACGATACACGGTCGACGGCGATACCGCCGCTCTCGCCGCTGCGAGAACCCGAGTGGACGAAAAGCGCGCGGACGCCGGCGGCGTGGTCCAGTGGCGGCCGGCTTCGGCTCTGCAACTCGAGACGAGCGTTCACGTGGAGACCTCGACGATCGCCTCTGCAGGTGATGTGACGGCTGAAAAGACGCTGACATATGTGAAGCCGCGGGGCGTTCTGACCTGGACGCCGAGGGCCGGGGATCAGATCCGGCTGCGGGTTGAGCGGGAGGTCGGTCAGCTCGACTTTGACGCCTTCGTCGCGTCAGGCCAACTGAACACGGGTCTTCACGCCGGAAACCCGACTCTCGAGCCTATGACGTCCTGGGTCTATGAAGCGGCTGTCGAGCACGGCTTCTGGGGGCGCGGCGACGTCACCCTGACGCTGCGTCACAGCGAACTGTCGAACGTTGTGGACCGCATACGCGGCTTCGATCCGTCCCACCCGCTCGATCCGGCGGGCTTCTATGACACCCCGGGAAATATCGGTGTCGGCACGGACGATTCCGTGAGCCTCGACTTCACCACGCCCTTGGCGCCGTTCGGCTTGAAACATGGGCTGCTCAAGGGCTCGGCCACGTGGAGCCAAAATGAGGCGACCGATCCGACCACGGGGACAACTCGACCGGTTTCGCTGGTGCGGCCATTCATCGGCACACTGAATTTCAGTGATGAGATCGAAGCGCTCAGGTCGAGCTGGGGCGTCGACGTGTACGCGACGCGTCGGCAGGTCGCCTATCGCTACAATGAGATCGACTACACCAAGGTCCTGCCGTACGTGGTCCTCTATTTCGAGTACAAGCCCGCCCCGCATCAGGCGTGGCGTCTGGAGCTCAATAATCTGACGGATCGGAAGATGCAGAACGACTATGTTTTGTTCAGCAGCTCGCGTCCGTCGCAAATCGCCGGGATCGAAGCCCGCCGTCAGGCGTCAGGTGTGTTGATACACTTACGCTATCGCCAGACCATCGGATAAGTCTGGGGGCGCTCGGAGCTTAGCTGGGCGAGGCGCCGATCACGTCTGCAAGGCGCGCCTGCATGCGAACAAGCGCGGGCTCCCAGGCGTTCGCCTCTGTCTGCCGGAACAACTCCGCGGTCCGGTGCCAGTCGCTGTCAGTGCGGGCCAGCCCCCACCGCCAGTCGGGATGATAGGGCAGCAGCACCAGCACCGGACGGGCCAACGCGCCTGCGAGGTGCGCGAGGCTCGTGTCGACGGACACGATGGCGTCCAGTTCAAGGCAGATCGCCGCCGTATCTGAGAAGTCCGCCAGCTCCCGGCCAATCCAGGTGACGTCTGGACGTCCCCGCAAGATCTCCTCATCACCCCGGCGAAGCTCAGTCGGCAGAAGAAAGTAGTCCGCGCCCACTGGAAGGTGAGCCAGGAGCCGGTCGAGCGGGAGGCTACGTCGGTGGTCGTTACCGTGTGTCGCGCTGCCCGCATGACAGAGGCCAATCCGGGGACGGACCTTTGGTCCCAGCCGCTTGCGCCAGTCGAGCTGTCGACCGTCCGGCGGAGACAGGTATGGCGCGTCGCAAGGGGGCGGCGATCCCGTCACCCGCAACGCCAGGGGCAGACTGAGCAAGGGGCAGTGCAGATCGGCGCCCGGGGCGGGATCCCCCTTCGTGATGACCGCGTCCACCCCGTCCACCGAGCGGAAGAGAGTCGCCAGGGCCGGAAGCGCTTCAACAATCACCCGAGCGCCGCGGCGGTGGAGCAGGGGCGCGTAACGGATGAACTGTATCGCGTCGCCGTAGCCCTGCTCGCAATGCACCCAAATGCTCTTTCCCTTTGGATCGCTGTCGCCCGTCCAGCGGGGAATGGTGAAATCCCGCATAGGCGGGTGAACAGCCGGATTGCGCCAGCGCCACTCATAACCCTCGAACCCGCGCTCGTAGTCGCCGACGGTAAGCAGTGACAGACTGCGGTTCCAGTTCGCGCCGGGATGTTCGGGTTCGAGCCGGATCGCGGTGTCGTAGGAGGAGACCGCTTCTGCATGGCGCAGTAGGTCCTGCAGGATGTTTCCTCGATTGTACCACGCCCTGGCGACCGTCGGGTCACGCACCAGCGCAGCGTCAATCTCGGCCAGCGCCTCGGCAGGACGGTCAAGATCCTTCAACGTGTTGGCGCGGTTCAGGCGAATGTCCGGGTCGTCGGGTGCGCGGCGGCAGGCGGTCTCGAAGACGGACAGCGCCTCATCCAGACGTCCGAGCGCCTGCAGGGCGAGCCCAAGGTTGTTGAGCGCGTCCGGATAGGCGGCGAAGATGGCCAGCGCCGATCGGGCCGCAACCTCGGCCTCCGCAGGTCGGCCCAGGGCGATCAAGCACGCGCAAAGCGCGTTCAGGGCGACGGGGTCCTTGGGGCGCAAGACCAGCGCCTGCCGGATCAGCGGTTCGGCGTCAGCAAAGTGATCAAATTCAGCCAGGCAGACGCCGGCGGAACGCAGGACGTCCGGGTCGGCCCCGCCGCCGGCCAGTACATTCGCCAGAAGCGGCGCGGCTTCCGCCAGCCTTCCGGCATTGAACAAGGCCAACGCCTGATCGCGAACGGCTTTCAGGTCGGAAACTTCACTCATACGGCGCCCCGGATCCCAACCAGCGCGAGGCTGCGCTTGGCACAAACCTGGGCAGAAAACGCGATTCGGGCTGTGAAGTCGCGCGAGTCCGGATCAGCGTCGTCGCGGCGCGCCATTGAACATTCCGGCGAGCTGGACCCGCCAACTCGTCATGGACTTCTTTTCTGCATTTCTTGCGACCGCGACCTGCTCCAGCCGGTGTCGGTAATTCCAGATCATGTGATCGTCGATCACCAGCCAGCGACGGTAGATCACGACCATGGCGAGGGAAAGGACATCGACGAAGAACCGGGCCAGAGGCGATCTGTCCCGTCTCAGGATTTCGATCGTTCCTCGACGGGGCGTGAGGAGACGGGGGTCTCCGGAGTGGCTGTAGCCGAGGAAGGTCGCTGGAACGCCAGGCACGAGGTCCCAGTCATTCACCACGCGATAATGGGGGCACTTCACGTCCGTATCGAAATCCCGTGTCGCGACGCGCGGACTGCCGAACGTGTAGCATGCGGCGAGATTGTCTCGCTCGAGCACCGCGGCGGCGATCAGCGCCAGAGCCCCGCCGAGGGAGTGGCCTGTCAGGTAGAGCGGCAAGTCGGACGGAACGTGGGCGGCGACGGCCGTCTCGATCTCGCTCCGCGCGCCGGCGAAGGCGTTCCAGAAGCCCGAATGAAGTCGCACGCCTTTGAAGTCGGTCTTGCTGCGCAGGCTCGCATTCAGATCCACGCCCCAGTCCTGCAAGGACGCCGTGCCCCGAAAGGCGAGGACCGCGAAATCATCGTCGCGTACCGCCAGGAAGCCTTGCACCTCGGCGTGATTGAACACCGACACCAGCCGGAAATCTCCGTCCGCGAGGGCCTTGGACAACTCGGCCAAGCCGTCCTGCGTCGTGGTCGCCTTGGGTCCCTTGCCACGCTTCGCCGGGACTTCGAAGGGCAGGTAGGCATTCTGGCTGAAGGCCGCCATGATCGCCGCCGCACGGTCCGAATAGGCTGCGCGCAGCGTTGGGATCTCCGTATCCCGAGCAAAGCCGAGGCTGACCGCGCCGGTGTCGTCGTTCGCCGTCACAGACATCGCTCGCACATGATACGCTGGACCGCATCGGATGGCTTCGGCCGTCTTTTCATCTGGTTCCGCCCCCGCGTCCGCTCAAATCTAGTAGGCTCGTCTGCGCCCGGTGAGGATGAAGAGGGCGGTCAGCGCAAGCAGGACAATCGCGACCCACGGCAGATATTCTCGCCCCAGAGTCTGCCAGCCCGGCGCCGGCGGCGGCGGCGCCGCGACCTCGGACGTCATCGCCACCACAGGCTTTGCCTTCTCGGTCGGCGGCGCAGTTTGCGGCGATGGCTTCTCGGCGGAGGCCTTCTCCGGTGTCGTTCCGCCTGGCGCGCCTTTCGAGGTCGCTGTCGCCGGAGCCGGCGATGTTACCGGGGCCGTGGTCGGCGCTGGCTCAGGTGAGGGCCCCGTGGGTTTTGACGCTTCCATAACGGGCGCTGAAGGCGTCGGAGTGGCCGCTGCCGTCGTCGCTTTCTGGGGCGGGGCTTGCTGCGCCGTCGACGATGGCGAGGCGCCGGACGACGGCAGCGCTGTCGCCCCCGCCAGGGCCGCAACGGCGCCGGCCCCGGTCACGGTGCTGGCGCCGACAAGCGGGCGGTCCACGTCGGGATGCCGAGTGGGCGGCAGTTGGCGCAACGCGTCCGAGCTGGTCGCGTGCGGCGGATCCACCCTGCGCCGGTAGGCGTCGCAGAGCAGCAGATACGCGTCCTGATCCACCACACCGGTCTGGGGCACGCCGCAGCTGAGCTGAAAGGCCTTGAAGGCGTTCGCGCTGGTCACGCCGAAGCGGCCATCCACGCCCTTGACCGGATCCACAAGACCGAGGGCGGCCATCAGCGACTGAACGTGACGGTCCCGGCCTTCCGGGGCGACGGCGAGCCTTGCCTTCACGACGCCGAAGTGGTCGGGATCGACGCGGAAGATCGGGTCGCTGAACAGGTGGGCGTTCAGGTCCCAGGCGGACAGCGTGAAGACATAGTTGGTCATCGACACCGGCAGGGGCAGCGCGAGGTCCCAGGTTCCCGCTGTGACAAGAGCGGTCAGCGCATCGATGCGGTAGACGGACCGCGCAAGATCGGCGCCCTTGCTGACCAGCCACGCCCGCCGCGTCGCGAGATAGGCCGAGATCCAGTCCTTCTCGTTGGCCGCAGTCGGCGCGCCCACTTTCGCGATCGTGCGGCCCTTGATATTGGCGCCGTGGCTCCATGACCCCTGAATGAAGCTGTCGTAGACCACGGCGCAGGACAGGGCGTTGACGAAGCCGCAGGTCTGCACCTCCTGCAATGCGGGACGCATGTAGTTGTCGCGGAAGTAGCGGTCCTGCACGTCCTGCATGACCGGGTCCGTCGCGGCCTTTTTCAGGAGGGCGTAGAGCGTTGCATCATTGTCGAGTGCGCGGTCGCCCGCCTCCATCGCCGGCAAGTACGTCTTGAAATTGTCCGCATACTTCGCACCCGGCGTATCGCAGTACATCTTGATCAGCCTGTACAGCTGACCGCCCACCAGCGCCGCCTGATGCTTTCCGTAGCTGAGGCCGCCGGCGTCGCCGGCGCTGCGCGCCACCGCATCGTACCTCGCTGGAGAATTCGACTCGAACAGCGACACGATCGCGTCGATCGTCGCAAGTTGCAGGTCGGAAAAGTGGATGGGGTCGTCGGACACGTTTGTCTCTCGGCGAGGGATTGTGTTAACAGTACATTAACCTTGGGGGTCGGCCAACCCGGATCGCATTGACGATCATGGGGAGAGGCCCGGCGGTCGGGGTCTGGCGGGGAGCCATGTTCAACAGTCTTTTGTTCCAGATCGCCCTTTGCGTGCTGCTGGTGTTCCTGATCATGAGCGCCATGGTCAGCGTCGTTCAGGACATCATTATCCAGGGGTTTCGGCTGAGGGCGTATAACCTTCGTCGCTCGATCGTCAGTTTGCTGACGGATGACACCTACCAGCTCGAGATCGCCGACCGCTTCTATCGACACCCCATGACCATGGCCATGTCCGGCGGACATGCGCACACCGAGCAGATGGAGCCGATGACATTCGTCACGGCGCTGTCCACCGCGGTTCAGCCGGCGTGGTCGACCGGCGATCCGATCGATACCCTGCCAGCGTCAGTCGCAGCCTTGAAAGACGGTGACCTGAAGAAGCGACTTCAGCTCATCCTTCCGCCGCCTGGGTCCCCGCGCGAAGCGATCATCGCATCCGTCAGCGCCTGGTTCAGCACGGCGGAAGCCAAGATGACGGAGCGGTTCAAGTTCGACGCCATTGTGCTCTCATACGCGACAGCGACCGCGCTGACGCTTTTGTTCAATGTCAGCACGCTGCATGTCGCACAAAGCTTCAAATCCAATGCGCAACTGACCCAGACCATCGCCTCGATCACGCCCGGGCTGGCGACTTC